>Ga0181567_10001391_pt1 | contig 18342 bp, 11 predicted proteins | sample 101ome_14_FD_133761 | JGI IMG/M metagenome (GOLD analysis project Ga0181567, IMG submission 133761) | Coastal salt marsh microbial communities from the Groves Creek Marsh, Skidaway Island, Georgia - 101403AT metaG (megahit assembly) | ecosystem: Environmental > Aquatic > Marine > Intertidal...
GTACTAATTCCACGCTGCCTCAGAAATCGTCCATCACATACTTAACACTTCATATATCTAACAATCACATTCCGCGGATCTGGAGCCTCGACGTCTATGGCCGATACAACGTGATCGGTCGTTGTTCGTTGTATATACAACGTTGTATGGGATCTGTAGTGCCGTTGTCCAACCTAGCCACGACTTGTGATACGATTCGCGCGCGCCGGCTCGACCGCGAACGTTCGCGTCGCGTCGTCGACAGTGCGCGCGCGATCGTCCGAGCGCGTCGCGTGCGTCGGTCGCGAACGTTCGCGTCGCGTCGCGTCGCGTCGTCGCGTCGCGTCGTCCTCGCGCGTCGGTCGTCGAACCGGTCGTCGGATCCGACGTCGGCGCGCGGCGTCGGATAGCGCGGCGCCACCGGGGAACGCCGTCGTTCGAGCGCGCGCGGGAGTCGGAGGAGAGACGCGATCGGGCCGTCGGACGGTGTGCACGGTGGTGAAGTGAGTCGCGCGATCGGGACGCGTAGGCGGCGCGCGAGATGCGCGCGGTGACGCGAGTGGGGACGACGGGAACGCCGACGCGAGGGACGGAGGCGCGAAGACGACGACGCGCGAAAGGGGTCGTCGGGACGCGTGAAGGCGCGTGTAGACGTCGATGGGATGAAAGCGGTGGGCGCGATGGTGTCGTGCGCGCGTGGACGCGCGAAATGGATGGACGACGAGGCGGGGATGGGGAGGACGAAGGCGCGCGCGTCGGGTCGGCGAGGGCGACGACGTCCGCGGCGACGTCGACGTCGGCGAGGGCGAGGGCGCGAATTCGAGGCGCGAGGGCGCGACGAGGAGAGTTGGTGGGCGTTGTGCGCGCCATCGATGATCCTCGCCGGTTTCGAGACGCGGAAGAGGAGGAGCAAGCGGTGGCGAGCGCAAATAGAGGCGGCGACGCCGAAGATTTGGACGGCGCGTTCGCCGAGGGTACCGTGTACAGGAAAAGGGTGGAACAACCGAGCAGTGAAGAGGCGTGGTACGCCGGATACATTCGCGAGATAGAGGGATTGAAATCCATGGACGAGGAAGAGGAAGAGGAGGAGGAGGGTGAAGAGTTGGCGGACGGGTCGGCGCGCGGCGGGAAAAAGTCAACGGGGGCTCAGGGCGTGGCGGGAATCTTGAGTTATGTCTTACATCGTCTCCCGGGTCAGTCACGAACGCCGTTGCCGAGCGTGGTGCAAAATCCAGTGGATAATCTCTCCGTCTGGGCGCTCGCGACGTGTGGTTTTTTGTGGACGTCGTCCACGTGCATGGTGTTTTCGTTGCTCCCGGTGTTTTTGCAAACCGAATTCGGTTTCAGCAACACGCGCATCGGCGCCATGGAGGGTTTCGCGCTCTTCGTGTCCAACTTTAGCAGAGTGTTTTCCGGTGTCCTCTCCGACGTGCTCAAGTCGCGCGTAAAAGTGATCGCCGTCGGTTCGGTGATGACGGCGGCGATGAAGTTGACGCTCGCGTCGGCGGGTAACGTGCAACAGGTTGTGGTGGGTAAATTACTAGATCGGTTCGGTAAGGGCATTCGGGCGGCGCCCACGGATGCACTCATCGCGGATTTATCACCTCGACCGAAACGTTCGTCGACGTACGGTTTGCATCAATCGATGACGACGCTCGGCGGTGTCGTGGGCTCGCTCGCCGCCATGACGGTGATGAAGGCGACGCACAACAACTTTCGAGCGACGTTCACGCTCGCGGCGTTCCCGTCCATCATAGCGATATTCATTCTCATCAAGGCTGTGCGAAAGCCGAAACGTCAGATGAGCAAGCCAAAGTACAAGCCGCTCATGCTTCCGGGTAGAGGTCGAGCGCTTCCTTCTTGGAAGCGCCACTCGCGGGGACCGTTGGCGATGCCTCACCTGCGCGCGCGATGGCGCCGAACCGCGTGCACGTCCAATATGCGCGACATCGTGTGGCACCGTGGGCAACAGACGTGGAGAACCGTGCGAGACTGGTTGTGGCAGATGAAGAGCCGAGCCAAGATGGTGTCGCCGTTTTTGGATCAAATCGTCGACGGCTTTGAGGAATCCAAGGGCGTGTCGGAGGACGTCGGAACGGTTCGAATAAGAAAGACGAGGAAGCGAAAGAACTGGTTCCGTCGCGTCGACGGTGGTGAGATGACCCAAGACGATTTGCGCACTCGAGCGTTGATCTGGGCTGACGATCCGTGGGCCGAGGCGCAGCGACAGAGCAAGACAAAGTCTCGAAGCTCAAATTCGTCGAGTTTCATGTGGGGCGAATGGAAATGGAGCTGGACCGAGGTGGCTCAACTGCCTTGGGCGTTCTGGCGGGCGTTACTCGTGTTCTCGATCCTCAAGGTTGCGAGATTTAGCGAAGCGTTCGTCACTCTTCACGCCAGGGCAGTCGGCATGCAGGTGGCGTATCTGCCGGTGCTCATGTTTGCGACGAACATCATGCAATCGGCGCTGACGTATCCTCTCGGCGTGTACGCGGATAACGCCGATCAACTCGGAAGAAATGGGCGCAAGACGATGCTTCTCGTCGGCTTCGGTCTCATGGTGGTCGCGGACGTCATTCTCGTCATGGCCAACGTCCCGTGGCAGGTGTTCCTCGGCTACCTCGTCGTCGGCGTGCACATGTCGATGACGCAAGGCAACATGAAGGCTGTTCTCAGCGCCACCATGCCTCCGAACGTGCGTGGCACCGGCTTTGCCATCGCGGCGATGTCCCAGGGATTATCTCTCGGTTTCGGAAACTACATGGCTGGTTTCCTGTGCGATCAACTCGGTTCGGCGGGCGCGTTTTGGGGCGGCGGCGCGTTCGCCCTCCTCGCCCTCGGCGTAGGCTGGCTCCTCTTGTAAAAACAAATGCATGCAATCGCAGAGCTTTAAAATAAAAAAATGGAGCGCACACAATCATCATAGTCATCGCGGCTTTGTTCGACTCGTCAGCAATCTCGTCATGAGTGTTGTTTACACATTCTCTCTATCTCTACGCTGTCAACTATTTTCAAACTCTTCTCACTTGGCTTCGACTTTCGGCGCCTCTGTGCCGGCGGGTGGCGCGTCTCCGGCGGGTGCCCCGACTTTTTCGTTTCCTCGGGGGACATCCTGTTGATGCATAATCGATTCCATCATGTGAGGCGGCATCGCGGAACCCATCATCGCCGCCATGAGCATCGGGTTCTGCATCGCAAACATCGGCGCGAGGTACGGATTCACGCCGCCGTTTGAGTCTGCACCGGCGCCGCCGCGCTCTCCTCCACCGCCCTGGGACTGCTGAGATGGATTCATCATACCCATCGGAGGAGGGAATCCCATGGCTTGGTTCGCGCCTCCGAACATCGGCACGGAGGCCGCCTGTTGCATCATCATATTCAAAAGTTGTGTCTGTTGAGACGCGTCCGGGCCGCCGCCTCCGGGTCCCATCGGTTGACCAGCCATCAACGCCCCCATCAAGTACGGATTCATCATGAACGGTGAGAAACCTCCAGGCGGCATGCCCCCGAACGGAGCGCCAGACGTGCTCGCGTCTCCCATTTGTTCTCTGCTCGCTTGCGTCTCGTCGCCGCCCTTCGCGGCAGCGGCGGCGGCGGACGCGTCTTGATGCACCGTCATCGTTTGCTTTGAAACCTTTTGCGTGAAATCTATGAAGTGTGCAATATACACGTGCGCGGTGGCGTTGCGGAACGGTTTCGTGCGAGGAACTTGTGCGTGGAACGGATTCGCCACGCCGAGCAGAGGCACCGGCGGAGGAAACGCTCCGAGCGGCGGAAGTCCCATGCCCGCGTACACGGGCGGTAAGCCCCCGGGCGCGGCATCCCCCGCGCCTAAAACCGTCTTAGCGCTCGTCTTAGCGCCTCCGGCCGGCGCGCTCGCCTTTTTCGTCGCTCGCGGTTTCTTCCGCTTGCTCGCTTTGCCGTCCGGCTCTTTGTCGGCGTCCGCGGCGAGCGTGGCGAGATCAAACAACGCCTCGGCAATCTCGTGTTCGTCCTGTTTCAGCCCCTTCCGTTTCGTCCCCTTCGTCGCCGCGGAAGCTTTCCTTTCGCGCGGTTGCGTCTTCTTCGCCGGCGCGCTCTTCGTCTCGGGGACTTTCGCCGGGGCGACAACCTTATCGTCATTCGCGGGTTCGCCCATCGCCGCTCCCTCTCCTCCTCGCTCCTCCTCCTTCGCGTCGTCGCTCTTCTTCTCCTCCACCGCGTCTCCTCGCTCTCGATCGCCCTCGTCTCCCTCCGCGGGCTCCCCCGAGTGATCGTCGCCGCCATCCCCCCCCGCCGCGCCCGTCGTTTGCCGTTGCTTTCGGAGATTCGCTGCGCGAATCGTCGCGTACGTTTGCGTCGTCGTCAGTCGCACATTCTCCCTCTCCCTCGCGCGCGTCGCGGGACCCGCGCGCGTGTTTTCAACGCGCGAATTTCACTCCCCGCCTCCATCTCTCCCGCATCCACCATCCACCTCGCCTCTCGCGTTCCCCCCGTCGTCTTCGTCTTCGTCTCACGCACCCGTTCTCGCCCGTCTCGGCACGGTAATCACGCGCGAATCATCATCGCCACTCTCCCTCTCCCTCCCTCGTCGCGCACTCATCGCGTTCACCACCGTCTCCCCCCGCGTCTTCCGTCGAGTCGCTCCCGATCGCGACCCACGTCTCGCCTGCGTCGTCGTCTCGTCTCGCCGTCAGTCTCGTCGTTCGCGCTTCAAACCTCTCGAGAGGTTCCTCGCGTCTCGCCGCGAATCCATCCATCGATCGATCGATTCATCGATGGATTCGCGTCTCCTCGACCACGACAAAACGCACGCGCGCGACCGACACACACGAAGACGTCGTTCGTCGGTCGCCACACGCGTGTACCGACCGACCGACCGACCGACCGAATCATTCATTCAATCGAATCAATCAATCAATCATCCATCGACGTCCCGTCGCGTCATCCATCCGTCACCCATCACCCATCGCGTCGCGATGACGTCCTCTCGCGTCCGTCCGTCGTCGTCTCGTCTCTCTCGTACCTCGCCTCTCGACGCCATCGCGCGCGATCGCTCGATCGCTCGATCGCTCGTCGCGCGGCGCGACGTCGCGCGCGTCACCCCACGCCCGTCGTCGTCGTCGTCGTCGTCGTCCGCGTCACACAGCCGCCGCGTCGTCGATCGATCGATCGATCGGTGAGCGGTCTCGATCGATCGATCGATCGGGTGCGACGGCGATCGATCGGTCGGCTGAGACGGCGCTCGATCGCTCGAGCGGGCGTCCGTCCATCTCCGTTCGCGGGGGGGGGGGGGGAGGGTTTCGAGTCGTGACTCGTCGATGGGTCTTTCGTGCGCGGGGGGACACGGAGACGTGTGGTGTCTGTGTGGTGTCTGTGTGGTGTGTACGTAGAGATCGGACTTTTGGGTCGTACTGTGGTGTACCGATGTGTACCGATGTGTACCGATGTGTGCGCGCGCGTCGCCCGAACGACGTCGATGTGACGAGGGTTTGGGCGTGGACGGGCTCGACGGATGGCGGGCGCGGACCGATGGATGGCGCGCGCGGGAAGACGGGCGACGGTGGGCGACGCGACACACGACGACGCCCCTGATCGACGCGATGGCGACGCACACCTCGCTCACGATGCGCGCGTCCGTCGCGGCGAGACCGACGACTTGGAGTGGGAAGACGACGACGACGACTCGACGGGCGCGAGGGGCGGTGCACGTGCTCGGCGCGGCGAGCAAGGCGAAGAAGAATCGCGATTTGGACCGATTGCGCGACCTCGCGACCGCGGAGGAGACGCTCTTGGTGGCTGGATTCAACTATCAAGGGTTGACGGTGCGTAAGCGCGTCGCGCGAGAACGCGAGAACGCGAGGACGCGTCACGGGTGGGCGGCATCCGACGACGGCCGTGGGAGGCGCGCGAAGACCGAACCTCGAGGTCGAACGGAGGGGCGACCGCGCGCGCGTCGCGGAGATAGGGGGGTGACGGCGCGCGGTGACGCGCGCGAACGGTGGGATATAATTTCCACGATCGTGCGCGTCGACGTCGGCGCGTCTTCTCGGACGCGCGCGGGACGTGGGAGGGGGGCGGCGCGCGTGGACGTCATGGGGTGGCTGAGGGTTTTAGGGCTAGGGACGGCGCGCGCGGGCGGAGGTCGGACGACGACGACGACGAATGCGACGACGACGAGTGCGATGACTGACGATTGGGTCTTTGGACGCGCGCGATGAATAGGTTAAGGATATGATTGCTTTCCGACGCGCGATGCCGGAAGGGGCGACGATCATGGTCGCGAAGAACACGCTCTTGCGCAAGGCGGTGGAGGGAACCTCGTTTGAAGCCATCACCGAGTGCTCCACTGGGATGAACGCGTGGGTGTTCGTGGATGAAAACGTTGCGCCGGCCATGAAGGCGGTCAAGAAGCTCACCAAGGACTGGAACAAGGCGGGCAAGGAGGTTGCCTTCACGGGCGCTTGCATGGATGGTCAATTCATCGCCCCGAACGCCATGGCGCCGCTCGAAGACTTGCCGACCAAGCTCGACCTCATCACTCGCATCGCCGTCGGTATCAAGCAAGTGCCGACTAAACTTGCGCGTGCCACCAAGGGTAACGCGAGCAAGCTCGGATACGCGACGCAAGCCATCGCTGAGGGTAAGAGTGATCTCATCCAAGCGTAAATTAGGATCCATTCTTCGTACGGGTGTGTGCGACTCGAGCGGCGTCTCGGGTCTGGTTTCCGCTTTGTATTGGAAGCGCGAGTTTTTAGTCACCAGGAACGTGTAAATAACGACTGCAGATTATTTCATACGCGTCGTCTCGTCGTCGACGTCCGCGTCGACGCGTCGCCTCTCGCTCTCGCCGCGCGCGCCTTTGAAACGAACGCGGCGTCGCCGCGCGCGACGCGCGGTCTGGGGTGGAACACTAAACCCTCGCTATTTTTTTGTCGGGTGTGTGTACTAGAGATCGTTGAAAACGATACCACTCTACGCGTCTTTTTCACAAAAAATGGAATGTCGCACGAGACGTTGGCCCCGAGGACGACGCGTTCGACGCGCGACGGCGACGGCGACGGCGACGACGACGTCGCGCGACACACGCCGACGCCGACGCGACGCGAGTGGATATTTCACGTCCCACTCCCTCGACGCGCACGCACGTTCGAACGCGCGCGAGGACGCACGAATCGGATAACGAAGAGAGACGCACGGCGCGATGGCGATGACGATGGCGACGACGATGACGACGACCGCGGCGGCGGCTGTGCGAACGGAGAGAGCCTCCGTCGCGCGTGGTGCGCGCGCGGGAAAACACCACACGCTCGCTCGCGTCACTAAGGCGTCGGAGACGTTCTCCCCGCTCGCGCGCGGGCGCGCACAGCGTCGAGGCGCCATCGCGATCGGCGGATTTGAAGACCTTCCCAGAAGCGGCTTGGATGGAAAGGCGCTCGCGTTCCCGCACAAGGATGACTTCCCGTCCCGCGCGGACGTTTTGTCCAAGATCCCGGATGAGTGCTTCAAGAAGGACACGGCCAAGTCGCTCGCTTACGCGGCGTTATCCACCGCCATGACGGTGGGGTGCGGCGCGCTCGCGTACGCCACCATTCCGCTCGCGGCGGCGTGGTGGCCGGCGTGGGTCGCGTACGCGGCGGTGACAGGAACGATCGCCACCGGATGCTGGGTGATCGCGCACGAGTGTGGCCACAACGCGTTCAGCGATAACCGTTTCATTCAAGATGCGGTTGGATACGCGTTGCACTCCGTCTTGCTCGTGCCGTACTTCAGCTGGCAACGATCGCACGCCGTGCATCACTCGCGCACCAACCACTTGACGGAGGGTGAGACGCACGTGCCGTACGTCAAGGGCGAGATTAAGGGCGATTTGAACCTCAAGGCCAAGGCGAGCATGGGGGAAGGTCCGTTTGCCATTTTGCAGCTCGTCACGCACTTGGTGTTTGGCTGGCCGGCGTACCTCCTCACCGGCGCCACGGGCGGGAGCGCTCGCGGCGTCACCAACCACTTTTTGCCCAACGTCAACACCGGTGATTTGGAACTCTTCCCGGGAAGCTGGAAGAAGAAGGTGTACTACTCCGACATCGGCGTCTTTGCGTTTGTCGGCGTTCTCGCGGCGTGGATCGCCAACTGCGGCTGGGCTCCGTTCGTCGCCCTCTACTTGGGTCCGTACTTGTTTGTCAACTTTTGGCTCGTCCTGTACACGTGGTTGCAACACACCGACGTCGACGTCCAACACTTGGAGGCGAGCGAGTGGTCGTACATCAAGGGTGCCTTCTTGACGATCGATCGCCCGTACGGCCCGGTGTTTGATTTCTTGCACCACCGCATCGGCTCCACGCACGTGGCGCACCACGTCGAGTGCGCGATTCCGCACTACAAGGCTGTGAAAGCGACGGAAGCGTTGAAGACGGAATTCCCGGACTATTATTTGTACGACCCCACCCCGATCTGGGCGGCTTTGATGCGCGTCGCCACCAAGTGCGTCGCGGTGGAGAAGCGCGGCGAAGGCCGAGACAAGATGTGGACGTTCACCGACGCCGCGCGATAAACGCGCGCTCGTCGACGAACCCTCTCGCACGCTCGCACGATTGCGCACGACCGACCGACCGCTCATTATTAGACACCAGTATTAGCTCACTATAACCTCCTTATTTGATACTACATATATTTTCGTGTAACTACGCGCAGCGATTCCAATTTCTCACCGCGGGCGGCGCCGTCGTCGCGGCTTTCGCGGCGGCGGCGCGTCTCTCCTTGGCGCGCCGCATCGCGCTCTTCAACTTCGAGCGTTGACTGAGCGTCTCTCGCTCGCTCGTGGACGACGCGATCGACGCGTGCGCTATCGACGCACGAACGGACGGTTTCGCCTCCACGATGGGTATGCTCGTCGTCGTCGTCGTCGGCGGCGTCTTCGCGCGCGTTTTCAATCTCGACTCTCTCGTTTCGGCGCGACTCCTGTGCAACGCCGCGCGTAAATCGTTGCTCATCTCCAACAATCGCTCGCGTTCCATCGACGCTCTCTTCACGCACCGTCTTAAATTCACAATCTCGTGCGCCAAAACGTCGCGCGTCGCCTCGTCTCTCTCGTCTCTCTCGTCTTCGTCGTCTTCGTCGTCTTCGTCGTCTTCGTCGTCTTCGGCGTCGTTCGATCCCGCCCGCGTTCGATCCTCGAGCGCGCGTCGAAGCGTCGTCACCGTCGATTCCAATCTCGCGCATTTCATCTCTAATCGTCGTCGCGCGACGTCTCCTCTCTCCTCGCCCCCTTCGTTCCGCTCTCCTCGCGCCGTCCCCGTCGTCGTCCCGTCGTCGTCGTCTCCGTCGACGCTCTCCAACTCGTCGTCGTCGTCATCTTCATCTTCATCCTCTTTTCGCGCGATCGGCGACGGAGACGATTCATCGGACGACGGAGACGATACGAACGACGCACACGTCATCGCTCGTCCACCGAGTCGACGCGGCTTTCGTCGCGAGTCTCCCGTCGTCGCGCACGTCTGACGAATCGTCTCCCCGGTCGTCATCTCGGTCGCCAATCGACGCATGGCGCGTTCGAGTCGCGCGCACGCCGACGCGAATCGCGCGTTCGCGGCGACTCGCGCGTCGGTGCGCGCCTCGTCGTCGTCGTCATCGATCACGCCTCGTCGTCGTCGTCGTCGTCCGTCGGCGCACATCTCGGACTCGCGTCGTCGTCGTCGTGCGGTCGTTCAGTCAACGCGACGAATGAATGAATGAATGAATGAATGAATGCGTCGTGGACACTCTTTGACGACGACGACGACGATGCGCGCCGTCGCGCGCGCGGTATCGCGACGATCGAAGTCCCTCGCGCGCGCGTACTCGAGGGAGACGCCCGTGTCCGAGTCCGCGGTGGCGGAGGCGAACGCGTCGCTCGACGCAACCTTTGGACGCGACGCCTTTTCGACGACGACGCCGTCTCGAGCGCGCGACGGCGACGACGGCGACGACGAGGGGTTGACGCACATCGATCCCGTCACGGGCGCCGCGTCCATGGTGAACGTGGGCGCGAAACCGTCGACGTCGAGAACGGCCACGGCGTCGGCGCGCGTGACGCTGGGACGCGCCGCGTACGAGGCGGTGAAGAGAAACGGATTAAAAAAGGGTGACGTGCTCGCGACGGCGCGTTTGGCGGGCATCATGGGGGCGAAAAAAACGCACGATTTGATTCCCCTGTGTCATCACGTCGCGCTCGACGGCGTGACGATCGATCTGCGCACGGTGGACGACGACGCCGCGGTGGAGGTGTTCGCCACGGCGTCGTGCGCGGGGAAGACGGGGGTCGAGATGGAGGCCCTCACGGCGGCCGCCGTGAGTGGATTGACGATTTACGACATGTGTAAGGCGGTGAGTAAAGACATCGTCATCGATCGCGTGCGATTAGAATCGAAGATTGGCGGGAAGAGCGGCGAATGGAGACGGTCGTCGAGCGGCGGCGTCGAGTAGACGAGCGGGACAAAAAAGTGTAACGACGAGCCTCCTTCAACACACGTCGTCGCGTCGCGTCGTCGTCGCGTCGTCGTCGTCGCGCGTGGTCATCGCGACGACGACGACCGCGACGACGACGATGGCGCCCTCGAACGCGCAGAAAAAAGCGCTCGCCAAAGCAAAGCGAGGCATCGTCGCCTCGGGGGCGATGAGCTCCAAGGGTGGATTCGACCCGGCGCAGGTCAAAGCGTCGAAAGAGATGCCGTGTCCGCACTGCGATAGAATATTTAAACAACAAGATCGATTGAAACAACACATCGCGAGACAACACGCCGATGCGGTGGCGTCCGTGAGCGATTCAGAATCGACGGCGGTGAAGAGCGGGGCGAGCGCCAAGGCGAGACTCATCATCGAGGAGCGCGAACGCGCCAAGGAGGCGGCGGCGAGGGAACGAGCGGCGGCGGATCCGAACGCGAAGACGAGCGCGGTGTCGACGCCGTTTACGAGGATGAGTTGTAAACTTCCCAGCACGATTTTGAGAGAGTTTGTGCAAAAGCACAAAGAGTTCAAGGCGCCCGTGTTCAAGGCGAAGGAGGACGCGGCGGAGACGGAGACGGAGGGCGAGCGCGGCGGCGGAGGGTGGACGTGTAGACTCATCCTTCGGGATAAACACAAGCCGGATAAGGATAAAATCTTCCATTGGAAGGAGAAGTGCGCGACGAAAGCCGAGGCGGAACACCGGGTCGCGGTCGTGGCGTTGGCAAAGATTGCGCACTCGCTTCCGTTGCGACGACTCTTGCCGACGGAGTACAAGGATATTTTTACGAGGTGCGAAGAGATGGAACAGAAACGCATCGAGGACGCCAAGCGACGGGCGAAGTGGGAGGAAGAGCGCGTGGAACGAATGAAACGTTTGGCGAAACAAGAGTCGGCGCAAGTCTTGACGATGAGCGAAGAGAAACGGTCGCTCATAGACGCGATTTTGCGCGAACGCTTCGCGCCGGCGTCGTCCGACGACGAGAGCGAGGACGACGACGGGGACGGCGACGACGAGCGCGCGGACGACGCGAGCGCGAACGAACTGTGCGTGAAATTGGAGAGTTTAGGATTCGGGCGCGACGACGCGCTCGCGGCGAGCAAGGCGACGAAATCGACCGAGGCGAGCGCCGTGGACGCCGCCGTCGGTTGGTTGTGCGTGCACGTGCCCGAAGATCGACTTCCGGCGACGTACGCGCCGAAATCGCTCAACGAGGGAGGCTTGGTGTTGCTCAGCAAAGGGAAGAGCGCGGTGACGGACGATTCGAGGCCGACGGATCCGGACGTGGAGTGGTTGTGGGAGCGCGGGTACGATCGCGCGGCGTGCGAAGACGCGTGGCGCGCGCGTCCGAACCGCGTCGACGCGCTGAGTCTTCTCTTCGGGAAAGTATTGCGCGGCATCTCGCGCGAGCACGCGTCGTGGCCGAGAGGCGATCCGGAGGCCACCGACGAGGACTGGGAGGATGAGCTCGTGGCCATCGACGCGATTTGCGGCGAAGACCGCGTCTCGCGCGTCGACGGAGGCATCAGCGTGCGCGTCGACACCGAGAGCGGCGAGACGGGATTCTTGGAAATTTATCGACCCAAGGGTAAAGGGTACCCGAGCGTGGAACCGCCGGTGATCGCGTTCCACGCTGGAGGCGAACGAAGGGACGCGTTCATGTGCGCGACTCGAGAGTTGGCGCTGCACGCCGTCGACGGCACCGGAACGCCGTGCGTGTACACCTTCGTCGAAGCCGCGCCGAGTCTCGTGACAAAGTCCGCGCCCACGCGGGGCACCGACGACGTCGTCGACGTCGGCGCGTCCGCGAATGCGAAGATTCCGAAACCGCGCGCCGCCGTCGAGGGTTCGAAAATCGTCCCGACGCCCGCCGTCAAGGGCAAGGAGAAATCCGCGAGGCGCGAGCGCCGCTCGGGCTTGTCGCCGAGCGAGATTGAATCGGAGAACAAACGTCTACTCGCGGCGTGGAACGACTATCTCAACTCGGCCAAGATGGGCGTGGGTGAAAAGTACGCCATGATGAACGTGCGCTCCAACTTGCCCGCGAGCGGATCGAGAGAGGAGGTGACGCGCGCCGTCGACTCGTCGTCCGTCGTCGTCCTGAGCGGAGAGACTGGATGCGGCAAATCGACGCAGGTTCCTCAGTTCATTTTAGAGAGTGAGATCGCGGCCGGACGGGGCGGCGCGACGAACATCATCGTGACGCAGCCGAGACGCATCTCCGCCATCGGACTCGCCGAGCGCGTCGCCGCCGAGCGATGCGAAAAATGCGGCGACGTCGTCGGATACTCCGTTCGTCTGGAATCGAAACAATCGAGCAAGACGCGACTATTGTTTTGCACCACAGGTGTGTTGCTTCGACGTTTACTTTCTGATCCGCTCCTCGCCGACACGACGCACGTCGTCTTGGACGAAGTGCACGAGCGTTCGGTGGATTCAGATTTGTTGCTCTTGCTCTTGCGAAGAGTCGTCTCGAAGAATCCAAAGCTCAGAATTGTGCTCATGTCCGCAACGGCCGACGCCGATTTGTTTGACGACTATTTTAAGCATCCGTCGAAAATCGCCGACGTCGCCGGCGTGTCGACGACGCAGGTGCACATCGCGGGATTCACGCATCCGGTTCGCGAGTACTTTTTAGAGGACGTTTTCGAGATGACTGGACACGCGGTGGGTAAGAGCGGACCGTACGCCAAGCGCAAGCAAATCAAAAAGGTGAAATCAAACGCGCAGGTTGAATCGCTCCTCGCAGAAAAGGCGGCGAAACGTAAAGCCGAGAGAGTCGCGCTCGGTCTGGAGGGAGAAGACGCGAACGACGCGTCGGACGACGAGGACAACGAGGACGACGAACGCGACGTTCCGGACGATTGGGATCTCGTCGATGACGACAGCACGTACGAGGTGAAACGCGCGCCGGAAGCGAGTCTTGAAACCGACGCGGACGCGTCGACGACTGCTTCGGTAAAACAAATCGAAGACGAGCGACTTCGAACGTCGCTCCTCGCCGAGGCGTCTCGAGCGTTGGCGGGATACTCGACGCAAACTCAGAGAAGCATCCAAAACGTCGACGAGAGCATCATAAACTACGACGCTATCGAGCAGTTGATCAGCGCAATCATACGGACCGAGATCGAGGAAGGGCCGAGCGCGCTCGTCCCTCCGCCGGTGGCTGGGAAAAAGCCGAAGGATGTGCCGCTCGGCGCGATTCTCGTCTTCATGCCCGGTCAATTTGAAATCGCGCGTTTGATTCGTAAACTCGAACACTCAAGTCTGCTCGAGGAAAGTGAAGTCGGCGCGCTGCGCATCTTGCCGCTCTACGGTTCGCTGTCCTCAAAGGATCAGCGTCGAATTTTTGAACGCGCGCCGGAGGGCGTGAGAAAAATCGTCGTGGCGACAAACATCGCGGAAACATCCGTGACGATTGATGACGTTCGCTACGTCATCGACACCGGTCGCGCCAAGGAGATGCAATACGATAGTCTCAGAGGCTTATCCGTGTTGGCTGATACGTGGGTTTCGCAAGCGGCAGCGAAGCAGCGCCGCGGTCGTTCCGGACGTACGGCGCCGGGCGCTCGTTTCGCCATGTTTAGTCGCTCGCAGTTTGCCAACATGTCGCCGCAGCAACCGCCAGAAATGCTTCGAACGCCGCTTCAGCAGCTTTGCCTGTCGATTAAAGCCATGAGTGGGGAACACGTATCCAAGACGCTCGCCGCCGCCTTGTCGCCGCCGGATGCGAGCGCCGTCGCCGCGGCCGTGGACGAGCTCAGAGACCTTCGCGCGTTCGACGAGCGCGAAGAATTGACGCCTCTCGGTCGTCATCTGTCGCAGATGCCCGTCGACGCGCGAATCGGTAAAATGCTGCTCTTCGGAGCAATTCTGGGTTGTTTGGATCCAATCTTGACCATCGCCGGCGCCATGTCTGGTCGTCCGTTGTTTTATTCGCCAAAGGATAATCGCGACGCCGCGGACAAGGCGAAGCGGAGTCTGAGCGCGACGAGTAGAAGCGATCACTTGACCATGGTGGCGGCGTATCGCGGATGGGTGCAGGCCAAATCAAAAGGAAAATCGAGCGAACGAAGGTACTGCGACGAATACTTTCTCAGTCAGCAGGCGCTTGAAGCCGTGCAATCGAGTCGGCTCGATTACGCCTCAATTCTCGCCGACTTGGGGTTCTTGCACAGAGATTATTTGAACAGAATGCGACGCGATGGTTTCGGCGGCGGACGCGCGGATTCCAACTCTGACGTGACGCGCGTGATCAAGGCTGCGCTCGTCGCTGGATTTTATCCGCACGTCGTGCGTGTCAAGCACCCTCAGACAAAGTACACGCAGACGACGTCCGGAGCCGTGGCGAAAATCGCCGACGGTCGCGAGCTGAAATACTACTCGAAAGATCTCGGCAGGGTCTTCTTACATCCGACGTCAGTGAATTTCCACTGTGGAAAATACGAAAGCCGATGGATTGTGTACAGCGAGCGCGTCGAGACGGCCAAAGTCTTCATCAGAGACAATACGATGGTCGGCGCCTACGCGTTGCTCTTGTTTGGCGGCGACATCGGCGTCGACCACGAAAAAGGACTAGTTCGAGTCGACGACTGGGCGACGTTTCAAGCGCCGGCTCGAATCGGCGTGCTCATCAAAGAATTGCGCGCGCGCGTCGACGAGTTACTCGTAGAGCGGATCAACCATCCGAGCGCGGACTTGACGTCGACGCCCGTCGTGCGAGCGTTGTTAGAATTGTTGGCGTCCGAGGGACATTAAAAAGTAGACTTGTTGTGCGTAGAGATATATTCAATCATCAAAGATGCGCCGTCGCCTATTGAATCGTTTTGCAATCGATGACGTATCGAACGCCGGAGCAGTTGCCGTCCGCCAGCGCTTGGAGCGCGTCGGGCGCTTTCGTGACGTCGATGACTTCGATTTCCGGGTAAATGTCTCGCGAGCAGCAAAAATCAATCATCTCTTGCGTGTTCTTGATTCCACCAATCAACGACCCCGTGACGCTCTTTCGCGTGAAGACGAACTGGGTGGCGTTGACGGCCACGGGCGTCACTTGCAAGCCGAGCATGCACAACGTACCGCGCTTATCGAGCATGTTCGCGTACGGTTCGCTGTCGTGACACGCGGAAACAGTGTCGAGGATGAGATCCAACGAACCGGCGGCGGCGGCGACGGAGGCTTCGTCGTTCATCGAGACGAAATGCTTGGCGCCAAACGATTTCGCCTTGGCCTCCTTCGCTTTTGAGCGAGAAATGGCTGTGACCTCAGCGCCGAGCGCGGCGGCAATCTTGATGCCCATCATGCCCAAGCCCCCGACGCCCGCGACGCCGACGCGCGTGCCGGCTTTGACGCCAAACTGCTTGATCGGATCGTACAGAGTGATTCCCGCGCACAAGAGCGGGGCCGCTTTATCGAGCGGCGCGGTGTCGGGGATTTTGATGGCGAAGCGTTCGTTCACCACCATCCTCGTCGAGTACCCACCCATCGTCTGTTGCCCGTTTGGTCCCGCGCGACCGTGCGTGGTTTCGTAGCCGTACGTCATCGTCATGCCCTTTTCGCAATACTGCTCCTCGTCGGCGGCGCATTCTTTACACTTCAGACACGAGTCGACGATGCACCCGACGCCCACTTTATCCCCCACCTTGAACTTGGTCACGTTCTTCCCCACCTCGGTCACCACGCCCGCGACCTCGTGACCCGGCACGAGCGGATACTTCGTGCCGCCGAGGTCGTTGTGCACAAAATGTAGGTCGGTATGGCAGATACCGCAGTACAGCACGTCGTAACCGATCGAATCATCGTCTACGTCGTGTCGCGTCGCGTCGATCGTCTCGAACGACTTCAAGTCCGCGCTCATCGCCGCTGCGCGCGCGAGACGCGCCGTCGCGTCAGTCAATCAATCATTCTTTCATCATCGCGTCCCTTGAGTTGCCGTCATCGTTTTCTCATCGACGCTCGCGTCGCCTCGCGTCACCGTTTCCTCGCGCGCGCGCGCGTACCGAACGCTCGCATCGCGATCGTCATAATCGTTCGCGGTCGTCGATTCTCCTCGATCGGTCGTCGGTCGTCCCGTCCGTCGTCCCGTCGCGGTGTGGGGACGAGGGGACGCACGAAAGTCAATCAATCAATCATCACTCAAAAGCGCGGAAAAAATACTCGGCACGGTCCCGGCATTGCACTCCATCGGTCCCTAAAGTGTACTCAATGTAGTGTACTTAATAACCTCGGACCGATGTAGTGCGATCCAGGGACCGATGTAGTGCAATGCCGGGACCGTGCCGAGTCGTCACCCAAAAGCGCGCCCAAAAACGCCCAAAAACGCCCAATGTGCCCCTTGTGACGTTGAATGAATCGTCGACATCGATCGCGCATCGCGCGCGCCATCGTCCGACGCGCGCGTTCGGGTGACGATGGGTGGTGACGGGAAACGACCGATCGATGCGCGCGCCAAGGCGACGGCGCTCAAAGCGATGCAGAGCCTTCCTCGCGACGTGCGAGAGGACATTCTCGACAAGGCGCGCGCGGAATTGGTCGTCGGCGCGGATAGATGCCAGAACATGGGGTGCGCGAAGGCGGGGGTGAAGCGATGCGCGCGGTGTAAGGTGGCGCGGTATTGTTCGAAGGAGTGCCAGCACGAGGATTGGACGGAGAGGCACCGCGCGTCGTGCGTCGAGACGACCGAGACTGGTAAAATACACAATGTATTATAACATTTAACCGTTCATGACTCGTCGATCTCGGAGGGACTCCTCCCAAGCCGTGGGATATTTATCCACCGAAGACGCGCGCGTCGGGCTAAACAGCAAAACAAAAACCACCCGTCGCGAGAGAACGACGCGTTCGACGGCGTCATTGTTCGCGTGGACGCGCGTGGATCAACGCGAGCGAGGACGCGACACGCACCGGGATCGTCTCGACATGCCGCTCGCATCGTCTCGCGCGCTCCTGGACGGCGTCGACGAGTCGACGGCGCTCCTGGATGGTGGGTGTTGGCAATCGGACAAGGCGGACGGCGCGCGCGGCGGTAGACTCTTCGCGAATCGTCGGCGTCTGCTCTCGCTGTCCGCGATGGTAATCGGGGCCGTGTCTTTGCTCGCGGTGTCCGCGACGACGTGGGCGCCCATACGATACGTGGGGGACCGCACGATGCGACGTGGGCGTGGGCGCCCGCACGAATCTCGGCACGGGTCGCGACGTGGGCGTGGACTCCCGCGCGAATCTTGGCACAAGTTGCCGCCTCACTGCGACGGCGTCGACATGAACACCGCCGCGCCGGTGTCCGACGACGTGCGCGCCATGCTTTCGAACGCGACGTACGTGGCTGGATTTTGGCGTCTCCGACGTCCGTCGCATCACTCCGCGGGAGAGTACTTGTGGGGTATTCGCGAGACGGCGTGCAAGTACGGCAACGCAGCCGTGAACACACTCTTCGTCGAGGACGGCGTCGACATGTGTGACATGGTCACACATTGGTACGAAGTCGGTCGCAACGTGACGAGCGTTCACGCGCCGCTCGGTAAAGGGAACGTGCACTGCGAGGTCAGAACGATGCGAGACTTTCCGTTGACGCTGACGCAGTGTCGCAAGGCGCACGTGCCGGTGTGGGTGAATAAGATTCCAATCTTCGGGGAAATCGTCGAAAAGGTGCACAATGGCGAGATATCGAGTAAAATGCGAGCGTCCAAGTACTTTTGGGTCGACGCGGACATAGGCAGACTCCCCGGCGTCATTGATCAAGAGTTTAACCAGAGTTACGGTGACCGCGATGAGGACAAAGAAGATAAATTTTGGACCAAGTGCTACGAACCGGCGTTGCCGGCGCCGAGACGCATGATGCAGCAATGTCGTTGGCTTCACCATGAAGTCGTCGCGAACATCTTCGGCGGTTCCGCCGAATCCATCATCAA
>Ga0181567_10001393_pt1 | contig 18330 bp, 16 predicted proteins | sample 101ome_14_FD_133761 | JGI IMG/M metagenome (GOLD analysis project Ga0181567, IMG submission 133761) | Coastal salt marsh microbial communities from the Groves Creek Marsh, Skidaway Island, Georgia - 101403AT metaG (megahit assembly) | ecosystem: Environmental > Aquatic > Marine > Intertidal...
AGCCTGCCGGACGTTCAATGTGTTGCAGGCTGAGGGGCGTCAGGTCGCTGCAGCGCTTATTGCGGTGGATTAATGGCGTACCATTTCCGTTCATCCTGAGTGATTCTGAGCATCGCGAGGGATTGTATCGAAGGGTGAAGACTCATCGTTTGTCTGCTTGTGCTTCGATACAAATTGTCGGTCTGAAGACCGCCAATTCATTCAGCACGAACGGGCAACTTAATATTCACTACAACCAATCCACAAAAAAACGCCCCGGCCGAAACCGGGGCGCCTGGAAAGTCATTCTGACCAGGTTCTAGAGGAACCAGGCAGCCGGGTTTTGGCCGGAAACCATGCAATACAGCATGGGAATGGACAGCATGGTGTTGGTGCGTGAGAACAACATCGCCTTGCGCGCAGCAGCCGGTTTTGCGTCGGCGTCTGCATCGACAATGCCCAGGGCAATCTTCTGGTTAGGCCAGATGATGAACCACACGTTGAACCACATGATGATGCCGAACCACATGCCGATGCCCAGGCCCAAATAGCCCGAAGCGGCTGACAGGGTCAGTGCGTCGATCAGGTAACCGCTGAACATGGCCAAAAGCAGGCCGGTGATCAGGGTTGCCATAGCACCCCAACGGAACCAGAACAGGGCTTCCGGCGCAATGTGCTTGCCGACAGCCGGTTTCAGTTCATCGGGAATTTTGGGCATGGTGGGAATCTGGACAAAGTTGAAGTACCACAACAGGCCAATCCACATCACGCCGCTGACAACATGCAGCCAGCGGAACAGGAACGAAATTTCAGCTTCCATTTTGGTACTCCCCTAGCTGACCGCGCCGACGATCACGACCACGGCGACTGTGATAACCAGCCCCAGGACAATCGTCATCGGTAATGATTCCAACGGATTTTTCATATAGCTTCTCCCCTCTGTAGAGCTTGTACAGGGCAGAATCCCTACTGCCACTGTGCGCGCGGATCATAACATACAAGGGACATTGAGCAAGAAAATGCCGCCTTCTGCCAACGAGATAGCGCCGGAAAACGCCCTGGAACGCACGCGATTGCGCCTGCGACAGGAGGATTACGACCGATTCCTTGTCAGCCAATATGTTCCCGCCCGGCATCGTGGTGCCGTGACAGCGCTATATGCATTAAACGCTGAAATTGCCAAAACCCGCTATGTGGTCTCAGAGCCTGCACTAGGTGCTGTGCGCCTGGCCTGGTGGCGCGAAGCGGTGGAAGAGATGGCAGCTGGTACTGTGCGGAATCACGATGTTCTACAACTCCTTCTGGAGCAGAATCTGCCAATTGAGGTGATGACCAGCATGATTGAGGCTCGACAGGCTGATATTGAAGCCCAGCCTATGGCGACTCTGGAAGAGCTGATCCGTTATGCTGTGTCGACTGGCGGACAGTTGGAGGGACTGGCGGCATTTGTTTGCGGGGCAGGGGAAGAAGTACAGGCCGCTGCCCGCAAAGTGGGCGCGGCCTGGGCGCTGGCCGGCATGATGCGGTCTTTGCCGCACAATCTTTCTGGGCCTGTTGAGCAACGCTGGAACGTTCTGCCACAGGACCTGCAGGCCGAATTGGGGTTGCGCAATCCGCTATCAGAAAAGCCAGAACAGGTGGAAGCCCGCTGTCACATCGTTGATCGGGTTTGCGATGTCGCAAGCCATTTACTGGACGACGCGGGCAAGGGGCTTGCTCCGTCTGCGAAGCTACTGGCCGTACTGACGCGATCATACCTGAAAGCGCTCTGCCAGGTTGGGTATGACCCAGTATTATTGAATGAAGAGCGCGGGGCCCTGGGGCGCCTGCTCAGGTTAAGCTGGGGCCGACTCATCGGCTAAGTGGCGGTTTTCGCCGAATGATCATCTAGCCAAGCAGCCAGTGCGTCCAGGGCCCGTTGGCTCATGGCCGGTTTACGGTCGCGCTTTTTCATCCGATGGTTCAGCGGTGGCAGCAGGCCGTAATTAATATTCATGGGCTGGAACGTCTCGGCTTTGGTGCCCGACTCAATTTCTCGGCCTTCAATGTGTCCCGTGGTGATATGAGCCACCAGACCACCCAGTGCTGTGGTGTTTGGTAGGGCCGGGAGCTCTTCACCTTTGGCTTCGGCAGCGGCAAAGCGCCCGGCGAGCAGACCCATAGCGGCGCTTTCCACATAGCCTTCAACGCCGGTCATCTGTCCGGCGAATCGCAAATATGGCTGGCTGTTCAGGCGTAATTGATCGTCCAGTAATTGAGGGCTGTTGATAAAGGTATTGCGGTGAATGCCGCCCAGCCGGGCAAAGCGGGCATTTTCCAGCCCTGGAATGGTGCGTAGCAGTTCTGTTTGCGCGCCATGGGTCATCTTGGTCTGGAAGCCGACCATGTTGTAGAGCGTGCCCAGCTTGTTGTCCTGCCGCAGTTGGACAACGGCATAGGGCTTTTCTTCCTGGTGCGGGTTGGTCAGGCCGACCGGCTTCATGGGCCCAAAAGCCAGGGTCATGGGGCCGCGTTCGGCCATGACTTCAATGGGCAGGCAGGCCTCGAAATATGGCGTGTCTTTTTCCCATTCTTTAAAGGCGGTTTTATCGGCGTCCAACAGGCCCTGGATGAAGGCGTTATATTGCTCTTCGCTCAGTGGGCAGTTCACATAGTCTGCCCCGTCACCAATGCCTTCTGCTCCCTTGTCCCAGCGAGACTGCATCCAGGCTTTCGAGAAATCGATGGAGTCCTGATACACGATGGGGGCAATGGCGTCATAGAAGGCCAAGCTGTCTTCGCCAGTCTCTGCGCGGATGGCCTCCGCCAATGGGCCATGGGTCAACGGGCCCGTAGCTATGATCACCGATCCCCAATCTTCTGGCGGCAGTGATTCAATCAGCTCTCGTTCCAGCGTCACATTGGGGTGCGACAGCAGCGCATCCTGCACGCCTTGTGAAAAGGCAACGCGGTCTACAGCCAGTGCCCCGCCCGCTGGGACGCGATGGTCGCCTGCCATCCGCATGATCAGGGAATTACATCGACGCATTTCTTCGTGCAGCAGGCCAACCGCATTGTGCATGAAATCATCGGACCGGAAGGAGTTGGAACAGACAAGCTCTGCCAGCTGGTCTGTTTCGTGGGCGTCGGTGCTCGTAAGGGGACGCATTTCGTGCAGTACCACTGGCACCCCTGCATTGGCCAGCTGCCAACATGCCTCGCTGCCTGCCAGGCCGCCCCCGATTACATGAACTGGTTTCATGCGCTTTTGCGTTCCTTGGATGCCGACTGGCCGAGCATAGAGTGCAGGTAATGGCCAGTATGGCTTTCAGCGCAGTCGGCCACGGTTTCAGGCGTACCGGCAACCACGATTTCGCCGCCGAAGTCCCCGCCATTGGGGCCTATGTCGATGATCCAGTCGGCTGTCTTGATTACATCAAGGTTATGTTCGATCACCAGGACGGTATTACCTGCGTCAACGAGTGCGTGCAGTACTTCGAGCAGTTTGCGCACGTCTTCAAAGTGCAGCCCGGTAGTTGGTTCATCAAGGATATAGAGCGTGCGGCCCGTTGCCCGGCGGGACAGTTCCTTGGCCAGCTTAACGCGTTGTGCCTCACCGCCAGAGAGAGTCGTGGCCTGCTGGCCGATCTTGATATAGGACAGGCCCACGCGTTCCAGCATGGCCAGTTTGTCGCGAATGGAAGGCACAGCCTTGAAGAATTCGGCGCCTTCTTCGATCGTCATTTCCAGCACATCGGCAATGCTCTTGCCTTTATAGCGAATTTCCAGTGTCTCACGATTATAGCGATGGCCTTCGCAGACATCGCACTGCACATAGACATCCGGAAGGAAGTGCATTTCAATCTTGATGACGCCGTCACCTTGGCAGGCTTCACAACGGCCACCCTTGACGTTGAAGGAGAAACGTCCGGGCTTGTAGCCGCGGGCAACAGCATCCGGCAGATTGGCGAACCAGTCACGAATAGGGGAGAACGCGCCCGTATAGGTGGCCGGATTGGACCGTGGCGTACGCCCAATGGGGGACTGGTCAATATCGACAATCTTGTCGATCAACTGAATGCCCTCAATGGAATCATGATCGCCAGGCACACTGCGGGCACGATGCAATTGGCGCGCCAGTGATTTGTAGAGTGTCTCGATAATGAGAGTGGACTTGCCGCCGCCCGAGACGCCCGTCACACAGGTGAAGGTGCCCAGGGGAATGTCGACATTAACGTTCTTGAGGTTGTTTTCCCGCGCGCCCTTGATGGTCAGCTGGCGCTTCTTGGCTGTTTTTCGGCGTTTTTCTGGTACGGCAATTTGGGCCATGCCAGTCAGGTATTGGCCGGTCAGGCTGTCCATATTAGCCATGACATCATCGGGGGTACCCTGGGCTACAACAGTGCCGCCATGTTCACCGGCGCCTGGTCCCATATCGATCACATGATCGGCTGTGCGAATGGCGTCTTCATCATGTTCCACAACAATGACGGTATTACCCAGGTCGCGCAGGTTCTGCAGCGTTTCCAGTAAGCGGTTATTGTCTCTCTGGTGCAGGCCAATGGACGGCTCGTCCAACACGTAGAGCACACCGGTAAGGCCCGAGCCGATCTGGGAGGCCAGCCGGATACGTTGGGATTCGCCGCCAGACAGCGTGCCGCTCTTGCGGTTCAGCGCGAGATATTCCAGACCAACATTGTTCAGGAAACCAAGGCGTTCTTCGATCTCACGCAAAATACGGTCGGCAATTTCGCGGTCCTTGTCGCTCAGGGTCGGGGCAATGCTCTGGAACCAGCGCAGGGCCTCTCCAATGGACATCAGTGAAACCTCGCCGATATGCAGGTCTGCAATTTTTACGGCCAGGGCCTCGGGTTTCAGGCGGTGGCCGCCACAGGCATCACAGGGTGCAGCCGTTTGAAACTTGCCGAGCTCTTCGCGCATCCACGCACTATCCGTTTCGCGCCAGCGGCGCGCCAGATTGTTGATAACGCCTTCAAAGGGTTGGGTGGTCGAATATTTCCGGCGGCCATCATCATAGGTCATTTTGACCTCTTCATCGCCGGTACCATAAAGCACCACATTCTGGTGTTCCGCTGCCAGGTCCTCAAACGGAACCGACACCTTGAATTTGAAGTGTCGGGCCAGGCATTTCAGCGTCTGGGAATAATAGGGCGAAGACGACTTGGACCAGGGTGCGATGGCCCCATCATTGAGGGGTAAAGTGGCGTCTGGCACAACCAGCGCCGGGTCGAAATGCAGTTTCGTGCCCAGGCCATCACAGGTGGGGCAGGCCCCGAAAGGATTGTTGAAGGAAAACAGCCGAGGCTCAATTTCCTCAATGGTGAAGCCAGAGACAGGGCAGGCGAATTTGGCCGAAAAAGTAACCCGATCACCGCCGTCGGCAAATTCGGCAATGGCGATGCCATCTGCCAGGCCCAGGGCTGTCTCCAGACTATCTGCCAAGCGGGACTGCAGCCCGTCGCGAACGACGATACGGTCTACAACGACATCAATGTCGTGTTTGTAGTTTTTCTTCAGCGGCGGCACGTCCTCAATTTCATAGAGTTCGCCGTCGACCTTGACCCGCTGAAAGCCGCGTTTTTGCAGGTCTGCCAGTTCTTTACGGTATTCACCCTTGCGGCCACGGATCATCGGGGCAATCAGGTAAAGGCGGCTGCCTTCTTCCATCTCCATGATGATGTCGACCATCTGCGAGACAGTCTGACTCTCGATGGGCAGGCCGGTAGCCGGTGAATAGGGTACCCCAACGCGGGCAAACAACAGCCGCATATAGTCGTGGATTTCAGTGACGGTACCCACGGTCGAGCGCGGATTGCGCGACGTGGTTTTCTGCTCGATGGAAATGGCAGGAGACAGACCCTCAATATGGTCGACATCGGGCTTCTGCATAAGCTCAAGGAACTGGCGCGCATAGGCCGACAGGCTTTCCACGTATCGTCGTTGGCCTTCAGCATAGATGGTATCAAACGCCAGCGACGATTTACCGGACCCCGACAGACCGGTAATGACGATCAACTCGTCGCGCGGCAGGGTGACATCAACACTTTTCAGGTTGTGTTCTCTTGCGCCGCGAATTTGGATCGTTTTGTTCATCAACCTGCCTGTCTGGTTTTACAAAGATACTTGCAGATCGCTGGTGAATTTGCTCTATCATTTTGCCCGAAAACTTTAGAGACTATCGCATTGCGGTTCGCGGGCAGGCGTTTCTGTCAGTATGTTCGGGATGGTTTAACAGAATGCAAAGTCAGACTGAATGCCAAAATGTCGCGGTCGTATATTTGGTGGCGTATAAGTTCATGTAAGAGGGGTTGATGAACTTTTTTCACTTTTTCCTGTTTTTCCTGATGTCGTTTGTCGCGACGTTGCCTGTCGTTTATGGGCGGCATGGTGATTCTGTTCAGGTTATTAATCGATTGGCGCTGTTCCAAGGCATCATGGGTCCAGCAGGCATGATGTTGGGCTTCTTCTACCTGGCAACATCTGGAGGGATGCAGGGCTGGGCTGGACAGGCCATTTATGGGGTGGAAGCATTGCTTGGCTTTCTGCTGACCTATGGCCTGTTGTCCCGCTATGTCTATCATCGCAACGATGTTGAAGCGGCAATGATGACAAAGCGTCGGCTGGAAGTTTACCAAGCCCCCTTGGGGGTTCTGGGTATTGCGCTATGTGCGCTGTGGATGGCACAGGCCCTCTTGGTTTGAGGCCCCTGACAACTAAATACACCAAGAATCGTTAAGAATCGCTTTTTCTGGTAGCCGCCCGGTGAGGCGTGTTCTAACCTGTCGTCAAAATTCCAAGGGAGAGCATGATGGCTGGTGTGAATAAAGTAATTTTGGTGGGTAATTTGGGCCGTGATCCCGAGGTGCGCCATACGCAGGACGGTCGTAAAATCATCAATTTCAGCATTGCAACTTCCGAAACCTGGAAGGACCGCCAGACCGGTGAGCGTCGTGAGCGCACCGAATGGCACCGAATCGTCATCTTCAACGAAGGCCTGGCCAATGTCGCCGAGCAATATCTGCACAAGGGCTCCAAAGTCTACATCGAAGGCCAGCTGCAGACCCGTAAATGGACGGATAATGCCGGCGTAGAAAAATATACGACCGAAGTTGTTCTCCAGAACTTCCGTGGTGAACTGCAGATGCTCGACAGTCGTGGCTCCGGCGGCGGTGGTGGCATGGGTGGCGACAATGGTGGCTTCTCTTCCGGTGGTAATGGCGGTGGTGGCAGTGCGCCCGCCGGTGGGTTTGATGATCTGGACGACGAAATCCCGTTCTAGGGGCTGCTCTAACGGTTAGCTCAATTGTAAAACTGGCAGTTCTCACCTACCTTTAACCCATTGGTTGAAGGAGGAGAGTACGCATGTCTTTACGTTTTTTGTCGGTGGGTCTGCTGGTGGCTGGCCTTGGGTCCGGGCCTCTATGGGCTGGGACGACCTCGACGTTGGAAGACCAGAAGAACCTCGGCATCACCATCTACAATGACAATCTGGCGCTGGTACGTGACACACGAGGTGTGACCGTGTCAAAGGGCCGGAGTGTGCTGTCTTTTGCTGACGTCAGTGCGCAGATCAAGCCACAGACGGCGCTGCTGGGTGGCAACAAGTTTGCTGTGCTGGAACAGAACTTTGACTTTGACCTGCTAACGCCCCAGAAGCTGCTGGAAAAGGCCGTTGGCCAAACAGTACGCCTTTACAGAGAAAACCCGGCTACAGGCGCGGAGACGGTCGAAGAAGCAACTATTCTGTCGACCAATGGCGGCACTGTTTTGCAGATCGGTTACCGGATTGAGGTGATGGGTCAGGCGGCCAGCATCCCCGGCCGCCTCGTTTTTGACCAAATCCCGGAGAATTTACGCGCCAGGCCCACGCTTTCCATGGCCATCGACAGCCGCAAGGCCAGAACAGAAGACGTCACGCTCAATTACCTCACAGAAGGGCTGGGATGGAAGGCCGACTATGTTGCCTATCTCAATGACGACGAAACGGAGCTCTCGCTACGGGGCTGGGTGACGCTGACAAACAATAGTGGAACAGCCTTCAACAATGCGCAGGTGCAATTGGTGGCCGGCGAGGTGAATCAGGTATATGAGCCGCAACCTCGCAGGCGCGACCTAGCTTTTATGGCTAGGGCTTCCATGTCTGCTGAGGCTGTAGCCCAGGAACAGTTGGGGGAATATCACCTCTATACACTGCCCAATCGAACCAGTGTTGCCAACAGGCAGACCAAACAGGTCAGTTTTGTTGAAGTGCCCATTGTCAAAGCCAGGACATTTTTAGAGGTTCAGGGCGGTTCTTGGTATTACTTCAATCGTCATAAGAGTGACGACGTTCAAAAAGCAGTGTCTTTTCTTGAAATCGAAAACGAAACGGAATCAGGCCTGGGGAAGCCGCTGCCAAAAGGCGTCATGCGACTCTATATGGCCGACTCAAAGGGTACAGCCCAGTTTCTGGGAGAAGATCGCATCAACCACACAGCTAGTGGGGAAACCATCAAACTGGAATTGGGCCAATCCTTCGACGTATCAGCCAAACGCAAGCAGACGCATCACTCATCATCTACGCGTATCGTGGAGGGCGCAAAGCTGACGGATTACCGCACGAGCTTCGACTTGGAACTGAATAATGGCAAAGAAAGTCCGGTTCAGGTGCGTATTGTTGAGACCATGTCAGGCAATTGGTCGATTACTGAAGAAAACATGCCGCACACCAAGGAGGATGCCTTTACGGCAGTCTGGCTGGTAGACGTGCCTACAAAGGGTAAAACGACGTTGAAATTCTCCGTATTGACCAGTGCGACACGATAAGCGACCCTCTATATAGCTCATTTGAAGGGGAGTTGAGGCCATGTATATCGCTGTCATTGTCGTTGCCATTGTATTGGGGGCCTTCATCCTTGCGCCGCGTTTTCTTGATGACAAAGATGATGCTCGCGCACTGCTAGAGAAAATCTCTACCTTCAAAGGCATCATTGGTCTGGTCGTGCTGGTCTTTTCCATCATGGCGCTGGTTTCGCTGATAGGGGCGATATCGCTCTATGATCTGTTCCGCATTTCGCTGCTGTTAACCATCATTGATATGGCCGCGCTGGGCTTTGTTCTGGGCTTTGGCCTGCTTTCCGGTGAGGTGCTCTCCAAGAGTGAAAACGCCAGTGCAAAGGCCGAAGATTTGCGTGAAAAATTGCAGCCCCGCCAGGAGATTCTCGGCATGCTCGCTATCGGCTTGGCGGTGCTGACTAGTGTGCTGCATGCAGTGATGTAAAACCTCATGTATTACAATGCCTTACGGGGCATAATTTGAGCGATATGATGCCTTGTGGCTGGGGCCCTGGACCTGTATAAAAAGAGCTGTAGTTTTGACTAGCAAACGGGGCTGCGCAAAGGCGCAAAATACCCTGTTGGAAGTACAGCGAAACCTTGAGCGAAGATGACATTCCACCCGTTGATCCCGGTGCTGAATCGGGTGGTGATATTCCGCCGGAACAGCCCCCTTTAGGGGGCGACGGGGCCGGTGACGGCGGCACGCCTTTCGACACCATCACCATCGAAGAGGAAATGCGCGCGTCCTATCTGGACTACGCCATGAGCGTGATTGTTTCACGCGCTCTGCCAGATGTACGTGACGGTCTCAAGCCTGTGCATCGCCGTATCCTCTATTCGATGCATGAAAGCGGCTATACGAGCGACAAGGCATACCGTAAATCGGCCCGTATCGTCGGTAATGTCATCGGTAAGTATCATCCCCATGGCGACCAGGCGGTTTACGATGCAATGGTGCGCATGGCGCAGGACTTTTCCCTGCGACTGCCATTGATCGATGGTCAGGGTAACTTTGGCTCTATGGATGGCGACCCGGCGGCTGCCATGCGCTACACCGAAGCGCGTTTGGCGCCTTCTGCAGAGGCGCTGCTGGACGATATCGACAAGGATACGGTCGATTTCGCTGAAAACTATGATGGCTCAGAAAGCGAGCCTGTGGTGTTGCCTGCGCGCTATCCGAATCTGCTCGTCAATGGGGCAGGGGGTATCGCCGTGGGGATGGCCACCAATATTCCGCCCCATAATCTGGGTGAGGTGCTCGACGCCTGTTGCGCCATGATCGACAACCCCGGCGTTACGGATGATGAACTCATCGAGATAGTCCCGGGGCCGGACTTCCCCACAGGGGGGATCATTCTCGGCAAGTCAGGCAGTAATTCGGCGGCGCGCACGGGGCGTGGTTCCGTCATTATGCGGGCCAAGGTCGAGATTGAAGAAGTCCGCAAGGACCGCATGGCCATTGTCGTTACCGAGGTGCCTTATCAGGTCAACAAGGCGACGATGATCGAGCGCATTGCTGAGATGGTGCGCAACAAGAAGATTGAAGGCATTGGCGACCTGCGGGATGAATCGGACCGTCAGGGCGTGCGTGTGGTTATTGAAATCAAGCGCGATGCCGTGCCCGAAGTGGTGCTTAATCAGCTTTACAAGTTTTCATCGCTGCAGACGTCATTTGGTGTCAATGCGCTCGCTCTGAACGGTGGCCGGCCGATGCAGATGACCCTGCGGGAAATGCTGGGCGCCTTTATCGACTTCCGGGTCGAGGTGATTACACGGCGAACACGCTATCTGCTGTCGCGCGCTCGTGAACGTGCCCATACGCTGGTTGGTCTTGTTATCGCCGTCGCCAATATTGACGAAGTGATCAAACTAATCCGCGCTGCACCAGATACGGCAACAGCCCGTGCCCAGTTGATGGAGCGCGACTGGCCTGCGCATGATGTGGAGCCCCTGATTGCCCTGATCGCAGAACCGGGACATGAAGTTGTCGATGGTATCTACAAGCTGTCTGAACGGCAGGCACGCGCCATTCTGGACCTCCGCCTCAACCGCCTTACCGCATTGGGGCGTGATGAAATTGGCGATGAATTGCGCGATCTGGGCGAAAAGATCGTCGATTATCTTGATCTGCTGCGTAACCATCCGCGCATGATGCGTGAATTGCGTGCAGAACTGGTTGAGGTAAAGGAAGAATTTGCCACGCCACGCCGCACAGTCTTTGAAGAAATGGACGGAGAGTTCGACGATGAAGACCTGATCGCTCGCGAAGATATGGTCGTGACCGTCTCCAATGCTGGTTACGTCAAGCGCGTACCGCTGGCCACCTATCGGGCGCAGGCTCGTGGTGGTAAAGGGCGGACGGGTATGTCGACCCGCGATGAAGATTTTGTCTCGCAGCTCTTTGTTGCCAGCACGCATACACCACTGTTGATTTTCACGAATGCCGGGCGTGTTTTCAAAATCAAGGTTTGGCGCCTGCCCGTGGGTACGCCACAGGCCCGTGGGCGGCCATTGATCAATCTGGTGCCGCTGGAGAAGGATGAAGGCATTGCGACCATTATGGCGCTGCCGGAAGATGAAGACAGTTGGTCCGACCTTAATGTGGCCTTTGCGACCAGCGCTGGCTCAGTGCGTCGCAACACTTTGGATGATTTCTCCAACGTCCGTGCGAATGGTAAAATCGCAATGAAGCTGGATGAAGGCAATCATCTGATCGCCGTAGAATCGTGCACTGAAGACCAGGATATTCTGCTGGCGGCCCAGTCGGGCAAGTGTATCCGCTTCAAGGTCGATGACGTGCGGGTGTTCAAGAGCCGCGATTCCGAAGGCGTGCGAGGGATCAAACTGGCAGATAGCGATGCTGTTATGTCCATGACGATCCTCGATCACCATGATATCGAACTGGAAGAGCGCGACGGCTATCTGCGTTATATGAACGCCCAGCGCCGCGACGAACCTGTACCGCTGGAGGGGCTTTCAGAGGAACGTCTGGCAGAAATGCAGGCTGGTGAGCAATTTATCCTGTCGATGACAGAAAACGGCTTTGGCAAGCGCACCAGTGCTTATGAATATCGCTGCGCTGGTCGTGGTGGTCAGGGCATCATCAATATCGAGACGTCTGAACGGAATGGTTCTGTGGTGGCCAGCTTCCCGGTGGAAGATACTGACCAGGTGATCATGACCAGTGATGGCGGCCAGTTGATCCGCATGGGCGTCGATGGTATTCGCATTGCCGGCAGGTCGACCCAGGGGGTCACCCTGTTCCGCCTTGATGGCGATGAAAAGGTCGTATCCGTCGCCCGCGTGGTGGAAGAGGAAGACGACGAGGCTGATACAGAAGGCGAGGGCGAGGCTTAGGCCAGACCGACGCCGCAATAAAGGCAGGGAATAATATGTCCCAGACACGAACAGGGCTTTACCCCGGTACCTTCGACCCGTTGACCAATGGTCATCTGGATATCATTTCACGCGCCACCAAGCTGCTTGATAGGCTTGTAATTGCTGTGGCTATCAACCCCGGCAAAGGCCCTGCCTTCACGTTGGAGGAGCGGGTGGCCATGGTTGAAGCGGAAATGGCCAAATTGACCGGTGGGGCAACCATCGAAGTCATGCCGTTCCGCGGTCTACTGGTCGACTTTGCCGCCGAGGTCGGAGCCAATATTATGGTGCGTGGTCTGCGTGCTGTTGTCGATTACGAATATGAGTTCCAGCTATATGGCATGAACAGCAAGTTGAACCCTGATGTAGAATCCGTGTTCCTGATGGCAGATGCCCGCTACCAGTCTATATCTTCATCTCTGGTGAAAGAGATTGCCATGTTCGGCGGCGACATCAGCCAATTCGTGCCCGAAGACATCGCCGTCGCTACCACACAGCGGATGGCAGATCGCATGGCAAAGTAAGTTAACAAGGCTTCCTAACATGCTGAAAATAAAGAAATACATTGTGGTGCTTGCGCTCCTGCTGGCGCCGGTAGCGACAGAGGCTGCACCTGATCTGAGCTTGTTGGATCAGGAAAACCTGCTGATGCTGCAGCTGACGACCGGGATGGTTGCCATTGAAATGCGGCCGGACAAAGCGCCCAACCATGTGGCGCGTATCAAGGAGCTGGTGCGCGACGGCTTTTATGACGGTCTGACCTTCCATCGGGTTATTGATGACTTTATGGCCCAGACAGGTGACCCGGATGGGGACGGTACCGGTGGTTCCGGCCAGCGGCTTGAAGAAGAGTTTAATTCCCTCCGGCTTATTCGGGGGCGTGCCGCCATGGCGCGCGAGGCTGATGACGTCAACAGTGCAGACAGCCAATTCTTCATCATGCTCAATACGCGACGCTTGATGGATCGCTATACAGCCTGGGGCCGGGTGGTCGATGGCATGCGGGCGGTCGACAATATCAAGAAGGGCAACCCGAACCTTGATGGCCGCGTCATGTCCTATCCCGACAAGATCATCAAGGCGTGGATTGCCGCCGATCTACAGTAAATCAGGGCTATAGAAACAGCCCGTAACCCTCTTTATTTGCAGGAGAAACGCCAATGGCGACGGAAAATACACTTTACCTCGACCTCAAGGATGGCCGCGTGGTGATTGAAATGCTGCCCGATGCAGCCCCCAACCATGTAGCGCGTATCAAGGAACTGGTTCGTGAGGGCTACTATGACGGCCTGAAATTCCACCGGGTGATCGACGGCTTTATGGCCCAGACCGGCTGCCCGCACGGCACTGGCACAGGTGGTTCCGGCCAGAACCTGGCCGCTGAATTCAACGACCAGCCCCACACCCGCGGCACTTTGTCCATGGCCCGTGCCGCCAGCCCAGACAGTGCCGACAGCCAGTTCTTCATCTGTTTTGGTGATACACCGCACTTGGACGGTCAGTACACCGTCTGGGGTCAGGTAACCTCTGGCATGGAATATGTGGACGCCATCAAGAAGGGTGATTCCATGTCCAATGGCTCTGTGGAAGACCCGGACAGCATTGTTGCCATGAAAATGGCTGCAGATGCCGTAGACTAGGATTTATTCCTGAAATCAAGGTGACCTATGCGGGTTGACGCCTTCGACTTTGACCTGCCGGAAGAGCGGATTGCCCTGCGCCCCGCCGTGCCGCGCGATTCCGCCAAAATGCTGGTGGTCTCGCCCGAAGGCGGTGGCACCATGGTTGATGCGATTGCCCGTGACCTGCCGTCATGGCTGGGCTCTGACGACGTGCTGGTGTTCAACGACACACGGGTGATCCCCGCGCGGCTGCTGGGCAAACGTCCGGGTAACCCGGATGGGTCGAGGCAAGACGTGCCGGTTGAGGTTACCCTGCATCTGCGGGAAGCCCCCGACGTGTGGCGTGCCTTTGCCAAGCCCTCCAAACGGTTACGACTGGAAGATGAAGTCTGTTTTGAAGGTGGCCTGACTGCCAAAGTCACTGAAAAAGGCGTTGGCGGCGAAGTATGCCTGCGGTTTGACTGCGCTGGCCCGGTGTTGGACCAGGCCATCGCAGCTGCGGGCATTATGCCGCTGCCGCCTTACATCGCCAGCAAGCGCGCGGCTGATGCGCAAGACCAGCAAGACTACCAGACCATCTATGCCCGCAATGATGGCGCCGTGGCTGCCCCAACAGCGGGCCTGCATTTTACCGATGATTTGTTGGCGAAGCTGGATGCCAAAGGTATTCAGCGCGTGCATCTGACGCTCCATGTAGGGGCAGGAACGTTCCTGCCGGTAAAGGTCGACGATACGGACGACCACAAAATGCATGCCGAATATGGTGAAATTACCGAGCAGGCAGCCCAGGCGCTCAATGACGCGCATGCCAAAGGCGGGCGTTTGATCGCTGTCGGTACAACGGCCATGCGCCTGCTGGAAAGCGCTGTTGACGAAAACGGCATCATTCATCCATTCGCGGACCAAACAGATATTTTCATCACGCCGGGTTATACATTCCGGGCGGTCGATGTGTTGATGACGAACTTCCACCTGCCGAAAAGCACGTTGTTCATGCTGGTCAGCGCCTTTGCGGGGCAGGAGGTGATGAAGCAGGCCTATGATTACGCGATTAGGAATGAATACCGTTTCTATTCCTATGGCGATACGTCGCTGTTGTTTATAGCTTAGCTATGCGCTGCCTCGACCAGCGGTGCCAGGATTTCCGGTTGTTCTTCCCAGCGGTCATCTGACGCATCACCGGCGAACCAGTTGGTGTCGATGATCAGTTCATCAACGCCACCTTCTTTGGCTTCGTGGACTTTCTCGACAATCTCGCTCATTTCGCCATGCCAGAAGGGGACGACGCGGTCACCTGTTTGTTCAGGCGGGGTGCGGTTGGAGAAGGGCGGGATGACCCAGCAGCGCCAAATCAGCTTTAGCCGATCCTTGCCGAACTCTTCCTGGGCCACGCGGTTGTTTTCTGCGTGGGCCGCCAGGGCGGTGGGTAAGTCTTTACCTGCTGACTGCCAGGCCTCGCACAGTTCTGCGGTACGGCGCTGGCCGGGGACCGAAGAAAACCCGCCAATAATAGGAATGCACGGGTTGCCCTCTGCGTCACGCTGGATGGGTTTCGGGCTGGTGGAGGCCTCGGGGATACTGAAGAACTCGCTTTCAAAGGAAATCGGGTCGTCTTTCCAGCAAGCGCGCAGGGCATGGATGAACTCCGCAGACCTGCGCCCGCGGGTGTGAAAGTCTACCCCGCTCTGGATATATTCTTCTTTCGACAGGCCCAAGCCAATGCCCAAATTCAGCCGACCGCCGGACAGAACATCGAGCGTTGCCGCCTTTTTGGCCAGCATCAGCGGTTGGTAATAGCCAATGATGATGACGGACGAGCCAATGCGGATCGTGTTTGTACATGCTGCTGCAAAGGTCATGAGCTCCCAAGGGGACAGGTCGTTCGACTGGCCGCCAATGCGGTTTTCATGAAACGGGGCAAACAGGCGTTCATGGACCCAGAGACAGTCGAAGCCATGGGCTTCAGCTTCCCGGGAAAATGTACGGATTGTGTTGGGGTCAACAAAGTCGCCCCGCTGTGGAAGTGCGATACCAATTTTCATGGGCCGATAGTGGGCGAGCCCCGCCCGCGATGCAAGGCTTTACAGCGCCTCTGTGCCGTATTATTGCAGGCGACTAAAGTATGAACCGACAGGATGTTATGACTGGATTTTCCTACAGCCTGCACACAACCGATGGCGCTGCCCGCCGGGGCACCGTGCACACCGTGCGGGGTGATGTGGAAACGCCCGCCTTCATGCCCGTGGGCACGGCGGCCACCGTTAAGGCGATGATGCCTGAAAGCGTCCGCCAGACCGGTGCGCAAATTATCCTTGGGAACACCTATCACCTGATGCTGCGGCCGGGGCCGGAGCGGATCAATGCACTGGGCGGGTTGCATAAATTTATGAATTGGGATGGGCCGATCCTGACAGATTCCGGCGGATTTCAGGTGATGTCCCTGTCCAAGCTGCGCAAGATGTCTGAAGATGGTGTGTCTTTCCAGTCGCATATCGACGGGCGCAAATTCATGCTGACGCCGGAACGCAGCATGGAAATCCAGCGCCTGTTGGGCAGCAACATCGTGATTGCCTTTGATGAATGCACGCCGTACCCGGTGGAAAAAGACGTCGCGGCTCAAAGCATGGAGTTGTCCATGCGATGGGCGCAGCGGTCTCGCGATGGTTTCGATGGCGGCGGCGACCATGCGGCAGAAAATGCACTGTTTGGCATCGTCCAGGGCAGCACGTTTGAAGATCTGCGCCGTATTTCCATCGACAAGCTCATGGACATTGGCTTTGAAGGCTATGCCGTTGGCGGTCTTGCGGTTGGTGAGGGGCAGGAGATGATGTTCGAGGTGCTGGACTACACCACACCGCACCTGCCGAGTGACAAGCCCCGTTACCTGATGGGTGTTGGCAAGCCCGCCGACCTTGTGGGCGCTGTGATGCGCGGGATTGATATGTTCGACTGTGTGCTGCCGACGCGTTCCGGCCGAAATGCCCAGGCCTTTACACGCCGGGGCACGGTGAACCTGAAGAATGCCCGCCATGTGGACGACCCGCGCCCGCTGGACGAAAGCTGCACCTGCCCGGCTTGTTCCAACTACAGCCGGGCCTATTTGTCACACGTTATTCGGGCCGGTGAAATTATCGGTTCGATGCTGCTGACCTGGCATAATGTGCATTATTATCAGGAACTTATGGCTGGCATGCGTGCGGCTATTGAAGCAGGTGAAATGGCTGGTTTTGCAGCTCAATTCCACGCGGATCAGGCTGCCGGTGATATTGAGGCATTGTAACTAGCGCGTGTGGCAGTCAGGGCAACAGGTCGCACAGCCATCGGAGTTTGCATAGACTTTTTTAGCGGCAACTTTTGCCGGGCCACAGGAGTTGTGCCACCCTAAATCAGTGTAGTATTTTATCTTTGGGAAGTATTTACAATCGGTTGTGTGCACCTCATGCTCGCCTGTCGATTGGGTTCTGTTATTGACAATGTAATTTGGCATGTTCGGCTCTTATATAATGGGGGATATATCTATGGTGGTAAGATACGTATAATAAAGCAATCTATAAGAGATTAATCAATCAGTAATAGTATGGTTGGTTGTTAAAACTGAGCCATATTTACTCAGGATTGGTGTACAGGCCTAAAAGTTTGATTTGACTGTCAATCACCCATTGACCCGGCAAGGGCTTGGGCCTATGTTCGCCGCGATTTCGGTAGGGCCCGTAGCTCAGTTGGTAGAGCAACTGACTTTTAATCAGTGGGTCGCAGGTTCGATTCCTGCCGGGCTCACCAAATAAATCAAGCGGTTGTTGTTATCTAAAAGTCGTTTGAATTGTATAAGTCACCAATAAGTCACCGACAGCCGCCAAAAATGGCCCCAAGGGCTTTGATTCCTTTTTTTATGCATACCAGCGCGCGTTGACACCCTATCAACCACTCCCATCCGCCCATATCCCCACAACACCCAATCCATTGCCACTTATAGGCCTTGGGCAACTTATTATGCCTACAAGACAGCATTAAGTCCCTTGCAGACGCGTTCATTCGCACCTGATATCCGCCGGCTAATGCGTGTCTATGGCCTTCCAGCTATATGCTTACCTGGTTATTATGGAGTTCTTGTACATTCTTATTCGTGCGCGTATATGGGTTAGCTGACCCCTGCTATTTCCCTGTATTAACAGTTCCAGGTGGAAATTTGATCCCGGTGATAGAAAGGACAGAAGGGCCAAAGAGTTTGACTACTCTGTCGATTGGCGAGAGACACGGAAGGCCGTAGCCTTCAATGTCCACTCATCGATGTCCCAACTAATAAGTGGTTCCAGCTTGCCGCCAGTTGCTTTCGGTTTGCCTCTATTTTTTTGAAGACGAATATCACAAACGAGAATGAGCGCCGTGCTACCTTTCTGACTACGATGGAGGTCGACCTCGGGATGCGTCATGTCTGACGTCAGCGCCTATGGGACAGGTTGAGTGACTTGAACAACGGAGGATTTCTGGTTCATCGTAACTATCACGGAGTGAAGATGAGACAGAAATCCGGAAC
>Ga0181567_10001402_pt1 | contig 18257 bp, 10 predicted proteins | sample 101ome_14_FD_133761 | JGI IMG/M metagenome (GOLD analysis project Ga0181567, IMG submission 133761) | Coastal salt marsh microbial communities from the Groves Creek Marsh, Skidaway Island, Georgia - 101403AT metaG (megahit assembly) | ecosystem: Environmental > Aquatic > Marine > Intertidal...
CGATCGCGGAACGAAAAATGTTGGCGATTTCTCGCTGGTTTAGTGGATTCGGATGGATACGTCTCGCGGTTCGATCGTGAACACCGCGACGACGCGCGTGTTGGCGCGAGCGTTACGGTCGCGTCGCGTTGTTAGTTTTTAGTTTTTATGTTCCAATGAATTAAAAAAGATTTGATAAACTTAAAAAAGGTGAAATATAAAAAGTTAATGACTCTGCAGGGGATCGTGATCCTGCTTTACACTACACATTTGTATACATAATCGGACATTTAACACGTACTTAAAAGGAAATAAGCCTATAAAAAGTTCGTGACTCTGCAAGGGATCGAACCTTGAATCTCCGGTTTGCAACTCGAACTGTGTCGTTCGACGGAGTGCGTGTTATAGGGGTCGACGATGTATTTCCGTAGACCGGCGCCTTATCCATTGGGCCACAGAGCCGTCACTGTATGCGTCCAGGACGCGTTCATGATGTGCAAAGAGGGCAGCGATGTGGCGGACAGTCGGGACGTGGTCTGCGCACCACGCTTACGGGTCGCGATGCGACCGACGGGTGGATGGATTCGGGAGACGACGTCGTCGGCGCGTCGACGCCGTGAGGCGCGCGTCTCATGTCGAACGCGCATAGTCTCCTCGTCTCCTCGTCTCGCGTCACCGCGCGCGTGGTCGTCGAGATGACACAAAAGGGCAAAAAAGTGAGTGTCGACGCGCCGACGAGGAGTCGTTAATTAATTACAACGTAGTTTCGAGACAGACGCCTCACACGAGTTGACGCCGATCCTCACACGAACGCCTACTTGACGTACAGTTTCACCGTGCGATCGAACCCACCGGTCAGTAAACCGTCGCCGCACAGATCCAACGACGCAATCTTGAATCCCGCGTTGTTGTCTATTCTCTTGTTTAACGCGAAATCCCTTCCCGAGTAGACGTTCACGAACCCGTCGTAGCCCGAACTCGCGAAGAAGGCGCCGTCGGACGTCGTCTTCTCGTATCTCACGCACGAAATCAACCCTTGGTGACTGGCGCACGTGTACAGGCACTCTCCGTTCTTTCTCAAATCCCACGCCTTGACGGTTCTGTCGTCGCTCCCCGTGACGACGTGATAGCCGTTGGGGGAAAAGTCGACGCTCAGTATTTGTTTCACGTGACCTCTGAGGACGCTCAGAGACTTACCGCTGCGCAAATCCCATACGCGACCGACCGCGTCGAGACCGACGGACGCGGCGAGGGATCCGTCGGGGTGAAACGCGACGTCGTACACCTCCTTCGAGTGTCCCTCTTGGCACAAGAGCTCGTCCCCGGTCTCGACGTTCCACAATCGCCACGTCGCGTCGAAACCCGCGGTGGCGACGTACTTGTTCATGCCGTGAAAACAGATTTTTCCGCACCGCGCGGCGTGTCCCTTGAACTCTCTGACGCGAGAGCCGTCGCTCGCGTTCCAAATCGCCGCCGTGCCATCCGCGTGCGACGTCGCCAACAACGACGCCGCGGCGTCCACGCCCGTTATTCTGTGATCGGTCGCCCTGATGACGAGATCCGACGTCAACTTTCCAGATTGTACGTCGCACGTCCACCGCCTCGCCTCGCCGCTCCAACTCGCGCTCACCGCGCCTCGGCCCTCGTCGAAAAACTTCACCCCGCACACCGGTCGCGAGTGATCACCGATCTCCGAACACTGCGCCTGGAATCTCGACGTCGTCGCCACCGCCGCGTCCATTCGCGCCGTTCGCTCATCTCGCACCGACGACGTCCCGCCGCCGCCGCCGCCGCCGCCGCCGCGCGCTCTCGCCGCGCGTTCCGCCGCGTTTCGCCTCGCCGCCCTCGGCAACGACCACTCCGCCACCTCGATCCTCGCCTCGAGCAACATCTGCGTCCCTTCCGTGTAAAAGATCTCCCGCTGACGCTTCCCCATCCCTCCACACGCGCCCTCGTCCTCGTCCTCGCCGACGCCGACGCCGTCCTCGAGCTCGCCCCCGTCCCTCGCGTCCAACGCCGCCAACGCCGCGCGCAGACGTTCCCGACGATCCTCCGCCCGCTCCCCGAACAGCGTCACCGGTTCACGCATCTTCCGAAGCGCGCGGCGCACGTCCGCATCGTTCGTCGGCGCGTGCGTCGCGCGCAATCGTCGTCGAGACTCGAACGCGCGCACGAGCGCCTCGCGCTGTCTCTTCGCGATCGTCATCGCCGTCGACTCGTCGTCGGTCGCGGTTTCGTCGGCATCGCGCGCGTCGTCCTCGGCGTCCGAGTGCGCGCGCATGACTCTCGTCGTCGACGACGAGTGACGCGCGTCGACGAGTGACGCGCGTCGTCATTCGTCGCGCGCGCGTCATTTTCAATTCATTCATTCATGACGACGGCGCGTCGTTCGGACGCCGACGACGCCGAGGCGGCGTCTCGCGCGGTCGCGCTCGAAGAGATTCGACTCGCGATGACGCGCGCGTCCTCGTTCGCGGCGTCTCGCGCGCGCGACGACGAGGAGGGTGACGATGAAGATGCGTCTGGGACCGGCGGCGGCGGCGACGACGAGACGTGGGACGACGACGACGAGACGTGGGACGACGACGAGACGTGGGACGACGACGACGACGACGACGACGACGACGACGACGACGCGCGGGCCTCGGACGCGATCGATGCGAAACTGGACGCGTTGGACGCGTTGGACGACATGCGCGCGCACCGAGGCGAGGACGCGGGGACGCGAGACGCGAGTCGGGCGCCGGGCGCGGCGACGACGCGTCTGACGAAACACGCGAGCGGGTGCGCGCGACCGAACGCGAACGGGGGTGTGAATAATAAGACGCGCGCGATATCGGCGGCGACGGGTACGGAACGGACGTATAAACGAGGACCGGGACGCGCGGCGCACGCGGGCGAACGCGAAACCCGCGGCGAGGGCGCGAATAGACACGGACGCGCGGTGAACGACGCGGTGCGAGAGGCGAGGAAGCGTCAGGATAAGCTCGGGGTGTTGAATAAGGATAAAGAGGATCGAGCGACGGTGGAACAGGCGCTGGATCCGCGGACGATGCTGATTTTGTTTAAAATGTTGAGTCGCGAGACGTTTACGGAGATTCACGGGTGCGTCTCCACGGGGAAGGAGGCGAACGTGTATCACGCGCGGAAAGCGCCGACGGAGGCGTCGCCCGAGGCGCGAGACTTTGCGGTCAAGGTGTATAAGACGTCCATTCTGGTGTTCAAGGACAGAGATCGGTACGTGAGCGGCGATTGGCGGTGGCGCAACGGGTACAGCAAGAAGAATCCGCGAAAAATGGTGCAGACGTGGGCGGAGAAGGAGATGCGAAACCTCATACGCCTGAAAGAGGCGGGTCTGCGCGTGCCCACGGTGGAGATGTTGCGTTCACACGTGTTGGTGATGGAATTCATCGGCACCGAGGACGGCGTCGCCGCGCCGAGATTGCGAGACGCCGACGTTTCGACGAAGAAGATGCGCTCCCTCTTCACCGAACTCATCGTCGACGTACGCACGATGTACCAAAAGTGTCGACTCGTGCACGCCGATCTGAGCGAGTACAACCTGTTGTTTCACGAGGGGCACATCTGGATCATCGACGTGTCGCAGAGCGTGGACCAGGACCATCCGAGGTGCTTGGAATTTTTACGCGAAGATTTACTCCACGTGATTCAATTCTTCGCCAAACGCGACGTCGCCGTGCCGACGGTTCGCGAACTCTTCGATTTCGTCACCGATCCCGCCATCAACGATGAAAACATAGAGGCGGTGTTGGAGGCTCTGAGCGAATCCGCGGAATCGCAGGCGGTGGAACTCAAGCGCGTCAACGCGCAGCTCAACGCGCTCAACTCGGCGGATCCCGACGCGTGCGTCGACGGCGCCCTCGGCGCGTCCGCGCCGGCGACGGCGTCGAGAAAAGATCAAATCGCCGGGGACGATGAGAACGTCATCGCACTCATGGAACGTCGCGCGGAACAGGAGATTCAGGCCAACGTGTTCCACCAGGCGTTTATCCCTCGCGCGCTCGACGAGGTGGACATGTTCGAGCGCGACCAGAGACGATTAATTCAGGGGAAAGGCGAGAGCGAGGGCATCTATTACCAAACCATCACCGGCATGGAGAGCGATCTGAGCGGCGTGCGCACGACACCGACGCTCCTGACGACGAAAAAGCTCGACGTCTGCGACGAGGAGGAGGAGGAAGACGACGAGGAAGACGACGACGAGGAAGACGACGAGGAAGACGACGAGGAAGACTCGGATGTAGACGCAGACGGTCGACGGCGGTTCGAGAAACCCGTGATCGATAAGGAGGCGGCCAAGGCGGAACGCAAAGCCGCCGCGAAACTGCAGAAACAAGCCGCTGCGGAGAAGAGAAAGACCAAGGTTCCCAAAAAAGTGAAAAAGGCCAAGACGAAAAAGGGCAAAAAGTGAGAAAGGGCGAGAAGCGCCGCGAGAACCTTGGTCTTTCTCCGCACACGCGTAGAACTATATACTCGCTACTTGTAGAATGAATGAATGATGATTAATACAATGCATGAATACATACGCGCTAGAGTTTACTCGCGCTTACCTTTCCCGGCGGGGGCGCTCGACACGCCGCGGCGAAATCAGCCGGGACGCGTCGGCGCACGAAGCTCTCGAAATCTTCATACCTCGTGATTCCATCGCTCGGTCTCGACGACGGCGTCAACGCGAGCGGTTCACCGTTATACACCGCGCGCACGCCGAGCGTGCCGTCCGTCATGCGCCACGTCTCGAAGATTAACGAACTCGCGGTTCTCGGCCACTCGACGATTGCGGTCCCCAACGCGCCGAGCGCGGCGAAGATGGACATGAGCGTGCTGTCGTGACCCGAGTACAGGCTCAGTTTCACGTCTCCGGGCGCCACCATCTCCTCGCAAATCTCGCGTAATAATTGACTCCCGATCAACGGCGACGCCTCGGGACTGGCGAACGTGGCAAAGTGCCTCCGCTCCATGAGCGTCAACAGACGCGCCACCTCCTCCACCGTCACGCCGAGCGGAAGCGTCATCCCGTCCGCGAGATGATTCACTCGACACTGTAACGGATCCCACACCATGACGAGTCCGGCCGCTTTCCCGCGCGCCTCGGCGATGCCGTCTCGCAACGCCGCCAGATTTTTATTCGCGAACGCCTCGGCGTCCTCGCGCGCGTCCGGCGCCCACGACCGCGCGAACACCTCGTTCAATCGCGCGCACGCCGACCCCGGTTTCGGAAACATCGTCTCCCGCTCCTTCTCACGAACCTCGACGACGAGCGCGCCGTCGCTGTTTTCGATCTCGGAGGAGGGAGAAGAGGAGGAGGAGGAGACGGTTGGCCACCCGCCCGCCAACACGCTCTGCGCCGACGCCACGCACCTCGCCACCGCCGTGCTTCGCACCTTGACCTCACCTCGCGCGCGCGCCTCGTCGAAATTCGACGATAAAAACTTCAACTCACCTATCAACCAGTCCGCGATCACCTCTCGTCCGAGCGCGCGCATCTGCGCCGACCCGCGTCTCGTGAGCTCGCCCTCCCACGACTCCCCCTTGGCGTACAGCCCGCGAGCTTCCCACGCCGCGGGCACCCTCGCCCGCGCGCGAAGCGCGTCTCGCTCGCTCGGCGCGAGCAAAAGCTTTTTCCACGCCTCGACGTCTTCGTATCGCGGACACAAGCCGGTGATCGGGGTGCGATCGCCGTGTCTGAAGACGATTTGCACGCGCACGAGCGCTCGAGCGTCGCGAGGCTTTTCGACGACGCGCGCGCGCTCGGACGACGCGGACGACGACGACGTGGCGTCGGCGGTGGACGACGCGCTCACGAGCGATGCGGCGCCGACGACGGCGAGCGCCGTCGCGCGTCGCATCGCGCGCGAGGGTGTGCGGCTCATCATCAATGTTCAATTTAACTTTACACGCGCTTTTTCGTCGCGACGACGGACGCGATGGGAACGACGCTCAAGAGATGCGCGAACGCGACGGCGACGTGGACGAGACCGACATTTCCGGGCGCGGAGGCGCACGCGGCGACGCACCAGGCGATGGTTCGAGGGATCGGGCCGAGACGCGGCGGCGGCGACGAGAGCGAGAGCGACGGCGACGGAGCCCGACGCGCGAGGAGCGTCCCGGACGCGCACAGAGCGCTGATGGCGTCGACGACGCCGAGTGGATGAAGAATATCGCCGAACGCGCGACGTCTCGCGGTGTGCGAGGCGTGGTGGAACCAGGCGATGAGGGAAGGGAGGAGGGCGATCCACGCGCAGAGCGCCGAGAGTCGACGGCGCGCCGACTCGGACCGCGCCGCGCTCGCGATGGATGACGTCGATACGTACACCGCCAGAGAGGCGAGGATGGACTCCAGAGGACGCGCGCGGAGCACGCGCGGTGATGACGCGTGCGCGAGCGCGGTGAAGACGACGGCGCGAGGGATCGACGTCGGTTCCAACGCGGCGGCGATGACGCCCGCGAGCGCGCTCGGCGTGCGCTCCTGAATCGCCTCGTACGCGCGATTCGGCACGCCGAACGTTCGCGCGGAAGCGCGCTCGTTCGGTTCGCCCAGTGCATCGCCGAACGCTCGCGCGCGCTCCGCCGCGGTGAGTCTCTTCGATCGAGGAAACGCCTTCGCGTACCCGCTCGCCAACGCGTCGATCAACTGTTTACACCACGTCGCGCACCGATGATCGGTGGACGCACCCACGTTGGACGCCGTCGCCGCGCTCGCGCTCACCGCCAGACCCTCCGATACCCAATCGTCCACGTCACCCATCGCGCTCGAGCTCACCTGTCGATCTCGAGCGCCTCCCACGACGCTCACCGCCGCGACGCGCGTCCTCGCGCCGCTCGCCTCCCATCGCGCGCGCGCGCGTCTCTCGTACATCCACATCGAAAACGTCAGACTCACGGGATTCCACGCCACGGGCGCCGCCAGATTCACCACGCTCACGTCACCGTTTGCGCTCACGTCGCTCCCCGCGGCGTCCATCCCCGCGATCCCCCCCGCGCTGTGTCCCAAGAGCACCCACCCGACGACGTCCCGCCCGTCCTCGCGCCGCGCCGCGCGCAATCCTCGCAACGCCATCCGCACGCTCTCCCCTTGCCTCGCCAACAGCGCCGCGTTATACACGCTCAATTCTTCGTCGAAATCGAGCGCGTAGTGCTCGACGCGGCACCCATCGCGCGCGTCGTTCTCCCGCGTCCCGCTCCCCGCGCTTCGCGCCTGGCGGTGACTCCCCCCCGTCCCCGGGACGAACACGCTCACGACGACGCACGACGACGACGACGCGTCGCCGGGCGGTGACGAGACGTCGCGCTCGTCTCGATACGCCGTCAACGCGTGCGCGGAGGACGCTAATCGAATCTCCGGCACGTCGACGTACGACGGGTACATGTAACTCATGGCGCAACGGTTTTCGCCACCGTAGCGCGGGGACGAGACGACGGCCCACGCGACGGCGACGAGGCAAAGGACGAGACGACCGATGGCGTCGATGGACGTCGCGGCGCGCATGGTCGGTGACGGTGACGCGCGCGCGCGAGTGACGATGATGCGTGATGAGTGACCGCCGTCTGGGACGCGCGCGAGCGACGACAATGCGCGATGAGTGACCGCCGTCTGGGACACGCGTGAGCGACGTACGCGATGAGTGACCGCCGTCTGGGACACGCGTGAGTGGCGTATATGAGTGACGTGTACAAACAAACAAATAAACAATGAATGGAGCGATCGATGCGCGCGCGGCGCGACGTGATGCGATGCGATGCTATGCGTGTCTCTCTCACGCGGTGGCGGCGGCGGCGGCGGCGGCGGCGGCGGCGGCGGCGGCGGCGGCGGCGCGCGACGCGCGAAGCGCCGCCTTTTCCCTCGCCTTGAGTTCTCTCTTTTCTTCTCTCGCCTTTTTCTTCGCCGCGCGCTCGGCGATCTCCATCTCTCGCGCCTCGGCGCGCGCCTTCGCCTCCGGTCCGCCCAAACCCGCGAGTAACTCGGCGCGCGTGAGGTACTTGCCATCCTTACCCCGCACTCTATTCTTGGCGTGCGCCGACCGCGACGCGTACTTGGCGACGCCTCGTCTCGAAACCTCCGTCGACGTCGACGACGACGCGTTCGCCGACGCCGTTCTCGCCGCCTCCTTCGCCCTCGCTCTCCGTCGACGCAGGATGGCGTTGTACTGCTTGGCGTTCACGTACACCGCCGCGTCCGTCGACGGCAACAAGACTCTCGGATGGACGACGACGCCCGCCGCCGCGCCCACCGCGCTCCCCCCCGCGCCCCCCCCCGCCGCCGCCGGTACGGCTAACAACGCCTCGCCGAACGGATTCCCGCCGCTCGCCGCGCGTCCGTACGCGCTCGGATCGATCCCCACCCGCCCACTCGAGACGTGATTGTGATCGTGGTGGTGGTGTCCGAGAAGAAGACGGTGGTGTCGCGCCACCGCGTGCAGATGATGATGAGACTGCGCGTGCGCGTGATGACGCCGAGCCGCCGCCGCCGCGTACGCGAACGCCGTCGGTCGCGTCGTCCCCGTCCCGCCCGACGTCGAGACGTCCCAGAACATCCCCGCGCGCGAATCGATCGCCGTCTGCGCGCTCATCTCCTCGACCACGACCACGATATCACGACCGCGTACTTGGCGACTCGTCTCAAATCAAATCAAATCAATCAAATCAATCAATCAAATCAATCAATCGTTGGCCCCCTCCCCCGCGGTGCCTGCCACCGTCGTCGAACGAACGAACGAACGAACGAACGAACGAACGAACGAACGAACGAACGCGAACGATGGACGCCTCACTCGCGACACCGTCCGTTCGATCGACGCGACGACGACGCGACGACGACGCGACGACGACGCGACGACGCCTCCTTCGTCGCGAGACACTGCCGACGCGACGCGACGGTGCGCGACCACCGACCGGTTCGCGTCGACCTCCCTCTCGCGCACGGGGGGGGGGACCCATCGACGAGTCTCGACCCCTCGATCGATCAATCAGTCGGTCGATCAATGGGTGCGCGCGTGGGGGGTGCGTGGTATGATTGTTTCGTACGACTGTTTCGTATGACTGTTTCGTATCGATGTATGAGGACGCGATCGACCCCTCGCCACGATCGATCGATCGACCCCTCGCGACGGACGAAATACTCGGCACGGTCCCTAAAGTGTACGACATCGGTCCCTACAGTGTACGTAATAGGCCCGTGTGGGGATGTAGACGCGATCGACGCGTACGGGGTATACGTGGATTTTTCAGTGATCCGTCGTGTGTGATTGGAGACAAATGTGAAGAGTCATGACTCACCGACAGGGACCGAGTCGAGACGCCGGGAGACGAAGGTGCGAACTCGACCGGTCGCGCGCGCGAAGGGGCTCACGGATGGTGATGTGGATGTGGATTCGTGCGAGAGGACGACGCGCGTGACGTGTGGTCGTGCGGTCGCGGACGCGCGTGATTCCGTCGCGTGATTCCGTCGCGTGTGACGTCGCGTGATTCCGTCGCGTGATTCCGTCGCGTGATTCATTCCGTCGCGTGATTCCATCGCGTGATTCCATCGCGCGCGGCGTCTCGTCGGATCGTTCGCGCTCGAGCTCGACGTGGCGTCGACCGACGTCGATCGTCGATCGTCGACGAAGCGTCGTCATGTCGTATAAGGATTTCGGACGCGGGGGGCCGTTGGAGGTGCGCACGCGCGGTCCGCCGTTCGGGTCGTACAAGGCGGAGGCGGGGATGAAGCGAAGCGATTCGATCGGGCTCATTCCAAAGTATTGGGACGACGAAGCCGAGTGGCGAGAGTACCACCCGAACGCGTTGGACGAGGACGGGGAGAAGAAGTTTGTAGAATTGGTTCGTGGGAAGCTACTGACGGTGTTTTTGGATTACGATGGGACGCTGACGCCCATCGTTCCCGAACCGGATCGCGCGTTTATGAGCGAGGAGACGCGAGACGCCGTGCGAGAGTGCGCGAAGAGGTACCCGACCGCCATCATCAGTGGACGATCGAGACATAAAGTGTCGCAATTCATCAAGTTGCAAGAGTTGTATTACGCGGGATCGCACGGATTGGACATCGTGGGACCGACGACGACGACGGACGGGGAACCGGTGGAGAAGAAGTTGGCGCACCAACCCGCGCAGTGGGCGCGAGACGTCATGGATCGCGTGACGAAGGAGTTGATCGAGAGGTGCGAGGACATCCCGGGAACGAACATCGAACACAACATGTTTTGCGTCTCGGCGCACTATCGAGCGGTGTCGGAGGAAATGAGGCCTCGGGTGGAGAAGATTGTCGACGAGATTTGCGACAGAGAGGAGTGTCTCATCAAGCACGACGGGAAGATGGTGTGGGAGATTCGACCGCGCGTCGCCTGGGACAAGGGGAAGGCGCTGACGTACCTGCGCAATGCGCTCCTTGAGGAATTAGAGGGTCAAGGATTCACCTCTGATCAAGTGTACACCATCTACATCGGCGACGACGTCACGGATGAGGACGCATTCATGGAGATAAACGAAGAGCTCGGGGATGAACTCGGCGTCGGTATTCTCGTGTCGAGCGCGCCCAAGGTGAGCGCCGCCAAGTTTAGCCTGCGAGAAACGTCCGAAGTGCTACAGTTTCTCACGAAACTTCACGAACTCGGCGATAAGGGTGAGATTCGGACGTTGGGAGAATGAAGGACGTCGACGGGTTTTCTTCTTCGCGCGCGCTCAATACTGAACTGAACTGAAATATATATACGCTGTACACAACCTGACGAGTCTGAGAACTATCGCCGCTACACGCGCTCGCAATCGTACTGTACAAAAATTTCGGAAGAGAGACGCTCCGTCCCCGTCTCTCGCGCTCACTCGTTCGCCGGCGCGTCGTTCGCGTTCTTCCTGTTGCGCTGGGAGACGCTTCGAACGAGCGACGCCACCTTTTCAAACGCGCCCGCGGCGGGACCCGTATTCGATTGCGTCGAGGATTTGGGCTTGGGAATCGTCTTTGTCGGTTTCGGGATCTTCGACTCGGACGATTTCGCGGCGTCCTTTGACTGCGGTCGACCGAGCTTGGAGGCGCTCTTCGCGAGCGAGGCGACTCGATGCACCGCGTCGCCCACGGCGTGTTGCACCTTGGCGACGGGATTTTCCTCATCGGCGGTGGATTTGACGCGCTCGAGTTCGGCTTCGAGTTTTTCAATCTTTTCGCGAAGCTCATCCGCGGTCGCCTCGGCGCGATTCTTCATGCGTCGACACGCCTCTTCTCTCCACCGCGCGCCGATTTCGAGCGACTTTGCGTGTTCAATCTCCTTGGCGGCGTCTTCGCGCACTTTTTTCATCTGTCCGTTGTGATCGACCGCCATTTGCTTCATCTTAACCTCCTTGACCGACTTACGACGGTTCATGAGCGTTTCGGCCGCGCCCTTCTGATCGGCGATGGTCTTTTCGGCGAGCGCCAACTGTTGGCGAAGCTCGACGAGTTTCGCTCGAATTTTACTCGCCTCCTCATCCGCACGAGCCTTGGCCGCGGTCACCCTCTCCAAATTGAGCGTCAATTCGGCGATCTTGGGTTGACGCGCGAACCACGCGATGACCGCCGGAAGGACAAACTTACCAATCTCCACGACGACGCGACCGACGCCGACCGACGCCGGCGCGGCGACGACGACGCGCCTCTCCTTTTTCGGTTGTTTCTCCTTTTTGGGTATCTCCTTGGACTTGGCCGGCGCGCGCTCGACGGCATCATCCGACGGCTTTTTCACCGCCGCCTCCTTCTCGCGCCTCTTTTCCATCGTCGCCGCCTCTCGCCGCGCATCCTTCTCGGCGCGCTTTTGTTCCGCCTTGGCTCGTCGCAACGCCTCCTCGGCGCGTCCGAGCGCGCGTCGCTCCTCCGCGCTCGCGTCGCGACTCGCCATCCCTTTCGCCCGCATATCGCGCACCGCGCGCTCTCGCTCTCTCGACACCTCATTCGCCAGCGCCACGACCTCGTTTTCAAACAAAACCTCGGTGGATTTCTTCTCCAACGTCGCGTACGGATTCGGCCCAAATCCGCCGCTCGCCGCGCCCGCCTTCGCCGCCGCCCTCCCCCCGCGCCGCGTCTCCGCGCGTCGACGCTCGTACGACGCCGTCGTCGTCTCCACCGCCTCACGCACACCGTTCATCGCCCCTCTCTCCGTCCTTTTCACCGCGCGTTTCGCGTCTCGCCCCTCCGCCCACGTCCCCGTCATCGACCCTAAGATGCTCTTCGCCTCGGCGTACCGAGACGCCGCCGATCCCATCGCGGCCGCCGCGGCGAGTCCGACGAGCGAGACATCACCGCTCGCGTTGGAAGACACGGAAGACAAAGACGACGACGCGCGTCCACGACCGCGTTCGGCGCGCATGACGAGCGCGCGCGAAATGGTCGATCGCTCGCGTCGTCAAATCCGACACGAAGAGGTGCGCGAACGCGTGGATGTCCCGCGCGCGTCTTCGTTCGATCGATCGCGACGTCGCGACGTCGCGCGCGCGAACGAACGAACGAACGAACGAAGACACGCGCGCCGTCCTCGCGCGCCGTCTCACGTCTTTCCGACAGACGACGCCTCTCGCGGTGTTCGTTGTGACGAACCGACGCGCGTCGTCGTTCCCCCGCCTCGAGAACCGTGGGTGTGTGTCTACACGGTCGTGTGAAGGCGTAAACTACGTGGTTGTGGCTTTTTTATATCTCGTGACGAGTCATGATTCGTGAAACGAGACCACGGTGGGGGTCTGGGAGTCGGACATGTGGGTGTCGGTCGAATTCACGAATTCACGAATTCGTGTCGGCGGTCGCGCGACAATTCGATTCGATCGAGGACCGTCGACGCGAGGACGACGACGGCGACGACGATGGTATCGATGGTGTCGATGTCGTCGATGGTGTCGATGGTGTCGATGGTGTCGACGTCGTCGATCGGTGGACGTCGGACGCGCGCGCGAGGATCGAACGGTCGAACGGTGGGGCCGAGACCGGGTCGTCGGGCGCGCGCGGCGGTGGTGGCGGCGGCGCGCGGCGGCGGCGCGCGAGTCGGTGGTGCGCGCGCGGGCGCGGTGCGTCGACGCGCGAGGGGGGGGGTGTCGGCGTCGACGGCGCGAGGGGTGTGGGGGACGACGGGGACGAGGGACGGCGCGAGACGCGCGAAGGCGACGCCGGCGGCGGTCGAGGGACGCGGCGGCGAAGAGGGGAGGAGTGGTGACGACGCGAACGCGAGGGTTCAGAAAAACGATGCGTTCGAACGACTCGTGCGGTTCGTCGCGGTGCGCGCGCGCGCGGCGTGGATCGCGCTGGTGGTGGTGGTGGTCGCGGCGGCGGCGAAGCCGCCGAGCGCCGCCGCCGCGAAAGCGAACGCCGAGACGCCGCGGACGGCGACGGTGTCGTCCGGAATCGTGCACAATATTCACGAACTCAAGACGTACGTGCGCACGGCGTCGACGGACGCGATGCGAACGACGCTTCGCACGGTCGGTCGCGCGATCGAGACGGTTGAGGCGAAGACGCAAGAGGATTGGCACATCGAGGACGCGTGGGTGCTCTTCGCGTGGAACTGGCTCACGCGTCACGGACGTCGAAAGGCGTTCGACGCGATCGAGAGCGCGAAAAACAAGATGAACCCGTCTCGCGCGCCGAGGGCGTTTGAGCGGAGCATTTTGCATTGGTTGATTGGTCCCATGCAAGTGTTTCAGGGACTCTTCATCTTGGGGTACTCTTTCGACGTTGGCTGCGACATGATCGATCAGCTCTCGACCGAGTGGGACATTCCGGAGTACATCAAGCTCGGATGGGATAAGGGTTCGTACACTTTCGCCATGGGTATCCTCGGCGTTATGTCGATTCAACACTTTGGACCGAGACTGCTCAGAAACGTGTTCCCGTCGTTGTGTCAAGACGCCTCGGTGCAACTCGTCATCACGCGTCTCACCTCTGCCGTCGTCGTCATCGCCACGCTCATGGCGACCCTGGCCGCGTTCGGCATTCCTGCGCAGGTTTTGTTCTCGTTCGGAGGGCTCGGAGGTTTGGCGTTCGGTTTGGCGGCTAAAGATTTCATCAGTAACCTCATCGGCGGTTTGGTGCTCGCGGTGATGCGTCCGTTCAAGGTGGGAGAGAAAATTTTCCTCACCGGTGGCGGTGGTAAGTATCGCGACTCCAAGGAGAAGAACGTGAGCGACTATAAAGTCGAAGAGATCGGATGGTACCAGACGAGACTCATACCGAAGGATGGTAAAGTCACCACCATCCCGAATGGTTATTTCCTCGGCGCCAACGTCATCAACAGTTCGCGCGAACCTAACGAGTGGGTCGGACCGGCGATTCGCGTCGCCATTCCCGACTACGAAGGGGTGGAAGCGATGACAAATGAAATCAGAGAGTACCTCAACGCGTGTCCAGACGTGAACTCGTCGTACAAGCGACCCGAGTGTTGGCTGAAGAAGATTGAGCCGGATCACCTCCTCGTGCAAATCGACATGTTCATGCACGGAGACACACACTACGGAGAGAAACGTTTCAAGTTGAAGCGTCAAGAGCTTCTCATCAATTTGATCAGAATCGTGAAGAAGCACTGTCCGAACTCACCGGCCGTACCGATCGAAATCGACGGTTACAGAGCCGCGTGACGAAACTAACTAAAAACGTCATCGATGACGTTACTGTAACAACTAAAAGGAACAAGGACCGAAGGAAGGAAGGAACACACTGTATTAATGTAATATGAATATCATCACTCCACTATGCGTACAAATTTTCCGCGCGCGTCGGCGCGAGTCGAGCCTTAAAGTCGCACGCCAACTCCACGCCGAGCAGAGCGCTCGCGTGCGCCGCCGCCTCTCGCGCCGCGCCGACGTCGGCGCCGCCGTACATGGCGCGCACCGGCTCGCTCTCCGGAATTGCGACGACGCGCGCGCGTATCCCGAACATTTCACACGCGTTCAACAGCGCTGACGCACCGTTCGAACGCAACAACACTCCGACCGGCAACGCGCGAGGCGCCGGCGGCCACGTCGGCGGCGACTCGGCGCGCAGCGCCGTCGTGTCCAACCCGTACGTCGTCACCGCGTCGATCGCCCCCAACGACATCTCCGCCTCGCTCGTCTCGTGTTCTGAACACGACGTGACGATCAAAACATCGCTCGTCTTCGACACCGCGCCGTCTCGCGACACGACGCCGCTCGCCCGCAAAATTTCTCTCGCCCACGCCCTGGCGCACGCCGGAGACGCGTCCGCCTCCGTCGTCGCCACCGTCATTTTCCCTCGCCCGTCCACCGACCCTTCGTACACCGTCGTCCACGACGCATCGTTCGCGCCTCCGAATCCCGCGTTCGAGACGTCCGCGTCGCCCGCGACCACCGTCCCCGCGCGCGAGAGCGCCGCCGCCTCCGCGCACGCGCGCGCCAGCGTCCCGCCCGCCTCGCTCCCGACGCTCACCACCACCACCACCGACGCGTTCGCCGCCGCCGCGTTCGACGCACCACCGTCGAAATCACCGCGCACGTACGCCCGCGCGCGTCGACTCGCCTCGTACGCGCCCGAATTCGCCCCCTCGCGCTCCGCGCGCGCATCCACGCGCGAGCGCGCGAAATCCACGCCCTCATCCACGAGATCGAGCGGCGACGTCCACGCGCTCATGCCCGACGCTCGATCGACGACGAACGGTCGCGCCGCGAGCGTCACCGATCGCGCGCGCGCTCGACCGCCGCGCGCGTCGCTTTCGCGGTCGCTTTCGCGCCCGCGCACGTCCGTCGTCGTCGAACGCACGGCGCTTCTCTCCATCGTTGACTTTGTGCCCCATAATTTTACCGCGTAGATGCCATATATAAAAAGTATGCACTGTGCGTCGCGACGATGACGAATCACAATGCGTCGCGTGTCCCCACGAGGCGGCGCGCGACGACGTAGACGCTGCGCGATCGAGCGATCGATCGACCGGGTGGCTTAGTTGGTTATAGCATCGTGTTTACACCGCGAAGGTCGTCGGTTCGAACCCGGCCCTGGTCACGAACTTTTTATAGGCTTATTTCCTTTTAAGTATATGTCACATGTCCGATTATGTATAAAAATGTGTAGTGCAAAGCAGGAGCACGATTTACGCGGGAGAGAGCTAGGCTGAGACGCGTCGAGCGCGGTGTTGACTTGTCACAACTTTACGCCATCCTCTGCTCTTATTACATCCGCTCTTTTTTGCGCGTCTTTTTTGCGCGTCTAAAAGTTGAATTCGGCGTCGATGACGTCGGGACGCGGCGAAACGTCCGATTTGACGCGGAGGAGGCGAGCGTCTTCGCCGTCGGCGTCTCGCTCGTCCTTGCGCGGGGTGTGGAACACGGAGCGCGAACCGTCGTCGTAATCACCGCTCGAGCTGGATCGCCACTCGGGGGCGGGCGGAGAGAAGGCTGAACGGTGGTCCGATTTTGACGCGGCGTCGAATTCGTCGAATTCGTCGTCGTCGTCGTCGTCAAAAGAGCGCTCCGAGGCGAACCCGTTGACGGCGTTTTCGCGGTGCGCGATGAAATCGAGCGTCGTCGGGCGCGGGGCGAGATCTACGCTCGAACCCTCGAATGCTTCGTTCATAAAGGTGCGCGTGGCGCCGAACATGTCCGCCATGGTGTCTTGAATATCGCCGTCGAAGGCGTCCCAGTACCACGTCATGAAAAAGTTCATGGCGACGCGCTTGGTGCGCAACATTCGTCGAAGCATCTCTCGGTGCATCTCGCGCTCTTCGACGACGGAGTACCATTTATCAAAGGCGGCGCGAAGCGTTGAGCGGTTCATTCGAGCCATGATGTTCCCGGCGAGACGCTGTTGGTACGCCATTCTCTGGTTGGTTTGCTTTTGCTCCTCGACGACGTCCAACCAATGGGTAAAGGAGGACGCGAGCGTTCTGCTACGCATTCGGGCGACGAATCGACCGAGAATGGCTCGTTGACGGCGCATCTCGACGGTGTTTTCGTTCCAAATTGTGAAAGCTTGCGACAGACGCAATCGAAGCATGCGACTCACGACTTTACGCAGGCGAACCTTGACGTCGTACGATTCAGCCGCAAACTCTCGCCAGCGGTTGAACGTCGCCGCCAAGTGTTGATTCTTAATCGTGGCCAACACCTTGGTGAACACGGCACGTTTACGCTTTTCATTTTGCGTCACGTCGTACCATTTGTTGATCGCCGCACCCACCTCACGCACGCGCGTTCGAGTGATGAACCTCGACACAAGCGCCATGTGACGCGCCTTCTCCGTCACCAAATTGCTCCACTGATAAAACACCATCGACGCGAGACGATTCTGCGATCGAGCGATCACTTTTTGAATCTTGACTCGATTGATTTTTTGCGTCTGCGCGTGTTCGTGCCACGACACAAAAGCTTTCGAAACCGCTTGATATCGATGCCGCAAGATGAAGCCGCGCGCCTTGCTGCGATTCGTGATGGCCGACTGCGCCTTGTCCATCCATCCGGCGAACGCTTTCGCCAGGTGCAAGCGACGCATTCGTCCATTCATGATGTCGATGATCTTCTCCAGACGATCCTCGCGCGTGGTGGAGAGATCGGCCCAAGCGGCGAAGGCGGTGAACATGCGTCTGCGCGCCATGCGCTTGAGCACCTGCGTCAAACGCGCGCGATCCCGCACGAGTTTGGCGACGTTGTCCGACCACAGACGGAAGTATCTCGATTCGGTAGCGTTTTGAATTTTCAAACACACACCGCGCATAACCAAGCGCTTCGTCTTCAAGTCTCGCGCGGCGTTGTGCCAACCGAAGAGAGACTCCTTGAGCAGACGCCGCTTGGTTCGTTGAACGAAGCGCCGCACCGTGAGATTCTCCTCGTTTTGAGTCTTCACTACTTTGTGCCACGCGCGCAGAGCCGCGCGCATCAGGTTGGTGCGAAGCGGGTACAAGATCTTGTGCAAGAGGAACTCGGTGTTGGTCGAGACGAACCCCCCGGCGGCCACCTCCATCGTCGTCATGAGCGTCTCTCGCATCCAGTGTACACCCTTGCGCTCGTCGTGCACCGAATCGACGAGCATTTGTACGCGCGCGTGAGAGCTAGAACGCGTGCACAAGCACGCGTACGCGACGCCTCCATCGAAAGCTACGGCTAAGATTTCCATCTCCGCGGGAGATCGCGCCTCGGATATGATTTCTCGTCGCTTGTATCGACACAAGCCCGCCTCCAAACCGGCGTCAAAGGCGTCGCGGAGACCCTCTTGAATGTTTTCTCTTCGAGCGTTCGAGTAATCGCGCGCAAAGCTGCCACGATAGAACGCGCGCATGAAAACCTGGTGCAAGTTCGGCGTCATTTGC
>Ga0181567_10001408_pt1 | contig 18225 bp, 16 predicted proteins | sample 101ome_14_FD_133761 | JGI IMG/M metagenome (GOLD analysis project Ga0181567, IMG submission 133761) | Coastal salt marsh microbial communities from the Groves Creek Marsh, Skidaway Island, Georgia - 101403AT metaG (megahit assembly) | ecosystem: Environmental > Aquatic > Marine > Intertidal...
AATTGTTGCTATTTCTGGCATTCATTTGTTAAAAATTTTTTTTGGATTAGAAAATTATACCAGAGAGCAAATTCTTCTTTTTATAGCAGTACATTTTACATTTGTATTAAGTGGTGTTTTATTGGCATATATGGATTCTTTAACAGCTAAGAGTAAAGCCTTTAATAAATGATTTATTTTTTTTAAATCATTTTTTTTCTAATTTTTAATAGTAAAATTTATAACATATGAAACCCTTTGTGAGGGTACCTAAAACAAACAAGGGCGAACAATTGCCCGCCCTTGCCGATGAGACTTCTGTTGCCCGGTGTTCTCACAACCGCGCTTACCTAATTAATTAAGCAGCGAGTGCCATTTCATTATCATTGGCATTTATAATTTTTTAGTCCGATAACGTTGGTACCATTCCGGGCAAAGTTTTTGATAATTCCCACGCACGTCGATCCTATTTCACCCCCTAAAAATTTTGGTGGAGGTGCCGGGTACCGCCCCCGGGTCCGTCTCGGTTCACAAACCAAACGTTTATTGCCATAGCTGTAAACAGCAATTAGATGATATAAAAAAAAAAAAAAAAATTAAACCTATAAATTTTTTTCTTAAGGATATAATTTAGCAGAATGAAAAAAAAATCAGACATTAATGATTTAAAAAAAATTTTGAACTCTGAATCTAAAACTAAGAGAGTAACTGCAAGTAAATTAGATAAAGTTTTATACAAGCCTTTCAAAGTATTAGATCATGGATTTGTAAGAGTAATAGACTATATGGGTGATGATTCGTCAATTGTGCAGGCAGCAAGAGTTTCATATGGGAAAGGTACTAAAAAGTTAAATCAGGATAAAAACTTAATTAATTATCTACTAAGTCATAGACATACAACTCCATTTGAAATGAATGAGATAAAGTTTCACATAAAACTACCTATTTTTGTTGCACGTCAATGGATTAGACATAGAACAGCTAATGTTAATGAATACTCAGCAAGATATTCAATACTTGATAATGAATTTTATATTCCAAAAGCCAATGATGTTAAACCTCAATCTCAATTAAATAATCAAGGAAGAGAAGGTGAAATTGAAAAAGATTTAAAAAAGCATTACCTGTCATTAATTAAAGAAAATGCTAAAATTAATTTTTCATCATATAAACATCTACTGAATGTAGACGAAGACGGTAATACTTTAGATGAAAAAAGACCAGGAATTGCCAGAGAACTGGCAAGGATGGTGTTACCATTAAGTTCTTATACACAGTGGTATTGGAAAATTGATCTACACAATTTAATGCATTTTTTAGCTTTAAGATTTGATGATCATGCTCAATATGAAATAAGAGTTTACGCAAAAGTGATGTTAGATCTTGTAAAAAAATGGGTTCCATTAACATACGATGCATTTATCAGAAACAGAGTCAATTCATTAACTCTATCTTCAGAAGCAATCGAATTCTTAAAAATGAAAATTAAAAATAAAAAAAGTTCTAAAACCAAAATAAATAAAAGAGAGTTAGATAACTTAAAGAAAATCTTTGATTTGTAAACTAAGATTCAATTTTAACAGTCTTCTGTTTTATTTTTGACATTGAATTTAGAAAATTTTCTGAGATTTCTTCAAAAACATTTTGAAAAACTTTCTTATTAACAAAAGATATTGGTTCACCTATATCACATGAATTTGCAATCTCTTTTAGTATTGGGACTTCTCCTAGAAAATAAAAATTTAATTTTTCAGATTCTTTTTTAACCCCATCCTCACCGAAAATATAATTTTTCTTCCCGGAGTTTTCAAAATAACTCATGTTTTGAATCATTCCAATAATATCAACATTAACTTTTTTAAACATGTTGATAGCTTTTCTTACATCTAAAAGGCTAATTTCTTGAGGTGTTGACACAATTACGGCACCGGATATGGAAAAGCTTTGACACAGTGAAAGCTGAATATCTCCAGTACCCGGTGGAAGATCAATAAATAGATAATCAAGATCTCCCCATTCAACATCATTAACTAATTGTCTAATAGCATTAGATGCCATTGCACCTCTCCAAATTACTGAACCATCTTGTGGCACCATATTACCAATAGACATTGATTTTAGACCAAATTTATCATACGGCAGGATTTTTTTGTTTTTTGAAACATTAGGTTTGTCAGTTATACCAAGCATTTTCGGAATTGACGGTCCATATATGTCGGCATCTAATAACCCAACCTTAATTTTTTTTTTTGCTAAAGATGTTGCGAGATTTACGGATATCGTGGATTTTCCTACACCTCCTTTTCCAGAAGCTACTACGACAATATTTTTAATCATGATTGAACCTTACAAAAAAAAAAAAATTATTCAATTATCTTAAATAATACTTTGCATACTGAAAACAATTCTTATATAAAATGTATATTTTCAGGTTTTATATGTCTTGGTCTTCAAATAACGATGATAATAGCCCGTGGGGCAAGTCCTCTTCAAATAAAAGGAAACCCTATAATGGTTCCGGTGGAGGTAATAACGACGATTTTTTTGATAATTTTCAGGAAAAGTTAAAAGGATTTTTTCCAAAAAAAAATAAGCCCGCAAATTTTTCAGTAATAATCCTAATTCTTCTTGCAATATGGGGGGCTAGTGGATTTTACCGAGTTGGGACTGATGAGCAGGGTGTTGTAACAAGATTTGGTCAATATGTTAGAACAACTGAACCGGGACTTCATTATCACCTTCCATTTCCTGTTGAGTCTGCACTTAAACCTAAAGTTACGAGAGTTAATAGAATAGAGGTAGGCTTTAGAACTTCTCAATCTCAGTTTAACCAAAGCCCGCAAGCTAGACAAGTTCCTGAAGAAGCACTAATGTTAACTGGTGACGAAAATATAGTAGATTTAAACTTTACAATTTTTTGGATTATTAATGATGCTAAAGATTTCTTATTCAATGTAAGAAATCCAGAAATTACAATTAAAAGTATTGGTGAAAGTGTTATGAGAGAAAAAATTGGTCAAACCCCAATCGGTCCAATACTTTCTGAGGGAAAGTCAATTGTTGAAGAAGAAGTTAAAAATAAAGTCCAAAGTGTTTTAGACTATTACAAATCAGGAGTGTTAGTTACACAAGTTCAACTTCAAAAAGCTGACCCCCCTGAATTGGTTATTGAATCTTACAGAGATGTACAAAGAGCAAAAACTGATGAGCAAAGATTAAGAAACGAAGCTGAAGCTTACAGAAATGACATTATTCCAAAAGCTAGAGGTGAAGCTGAAAGAAAAATACAAGAAGCAGAGGCTTACAAACAAGAGGTTGTTGCCAAAGCACAGGGTGAAGCTCAAAGGTTCATTTCTGTTTATGATTCTTATAAAACCTCAAAAGATGTTACTAGGGAAAGAATTTATCTCGAAACACTAGAAAAAACTCTAGGAAAAATCGATAAAATCATTGTTGATAAAAATGCGGGTAGTGGAATTGTTCCATACTTGCCGTTGCCAGAACTTCAAAAAAAAAATAAAATAAATCAAACAATTAATAATGATGAATAAGACATTTTTTACTCTTTTTATAATTGCACTGGCTTTCTTAGGTCTGAACTCACTTTTCACAATGAATGAAAGACAACAAGGTCTAGTATTACAGTTTGGTGAACCAAAAAGAGTTATCCAATCATCAGGACTTCATTTCAAACTACCACTTATCCAAAATGTCGTCAGATATGATGTTAGAATTCTTGAGTATGATCTTCCGATCGAGGAAGTCATTGCCGTAGATAAAAAAAGAATGCTGATAGATTCTTTTACAAGATTCAAAATCATAGATCCTCTAGAATTCTATAAAACGGTTGGAACTGAATCCAGTGTTAGAAATAGGTTAAATTCAAATGTTATATCTTCATTGAGAAGAGTTGTTGGAAGAGTCACACTAGAAGAGCTCCTTTCAGAAGAAAGGAGTAAGATAATGGAAGATATCAAAGTGGAAGTTAACAATGAAGCTTCGCGTTTTGGTATTGAAGTTGTAGATATAAGAATTAGAAGAGCAGACCTTCCAGAGGCCAATAGTCAAGCAATTTACGAGAGAATGATTAGTGAAAGAGTCAGAGAGGCAAAAGAGTTTAGAGCCAAAGGCTCAGAAATTGCTCAAAAGATAAGAGCAGAGGCTGATAAAGAAAGAACTGTTATTTTAGCTGAGGCTACAAAAAAAAGTGAAATATTGAAAGGTGAAGGTGAATCTGAATCTGTAAATATTTATGCAAATGCTTTTAAACAGGATCCAGATTTTTATTCTTTTTACAGATCAATGCAAGCATACGGAAATGTTCTTGGGGAAGATGGAACAACGATGATACTCTCTCCGGATAGTGAGTTCCTTGAGTTTTTTAACAATTCTAAAGGTGGAAGATAAATTTTTATGCTAAAAAGAATTTTTTCATTTTGTGTCCTCATATACTTCTTTCTTAGCGATACAACTGCGAATAGCCACCCTGTTTCCGATGACTTTGCAGATTTAGTTGAAAAACTTTCGCCAAGCGTTGTAAATGTTTTTACTGTTCAAAAACCTAAACCCGCAAACAATCAAGTTCCTTTTGATAACATTCCCCCGCAATTCAGAGATTTTTTTAAAAATTTTCCACCTGGTTTCCCGTTCGGACCTCAGCAACAACAGCCTTCTCCTCAAGATGAACAACCACAAGCTCTTGGCTCTGGTTTTGTAATTTCATCTGATGGATACATTGTTACAAATAATCATGTAATTGAGCAAGCTAATGAGATAAAAGTAAAATTTCAAGATGAAACTGAATTGGAAGCAAAGCTAATAGGAAAAGATAAACTAACAGACTTAGCCTTATTGAAGGTAGAATCAAAAAAGCCTTTGGATTTTGTAAAGTTAGCTGACTCTGATAAAGCAAGAGTTGGTCACTCAGTTATTGCCATAGGCAACCCCTTTGGTTTAGGCGGAACTGTTACAAGTGGAATTATTTCTGCCTTTAATAGAGATATTAATGCAGGACCATATGACAGTTTCATACAGACAGATGCATCAATAAACAGAGGAAATTCCGGTGGTCCTTTATTTAATCTTGATGGAGAAGTTCTTGGAATTAATACAGCAATATTTTCGCCAACTGGGGGTAGTGTAGGTATAGGGTTTTCTATACCTGCCAATTTGGCGAAGCCAATAATAGAACAATTAAAGAAATTTGGTAAAACTCAAAGAGGATGGCTTGGTGTTAGAATTCAAGAGATAACTCCAGATATTGCAAAAAGCTTGGGTCTAAAAAATGAAGAGGGAGTTTTGATTTCTATGGTGAACCCAGGAGAACCTGCTGAAAAAGGTGGTCTTAAAGCGGGTGATGTCATTCTTGAATTTAATGGAAAGAAAATCAAAGATGTTAAATCACTTCAAAGAACAGTTGCTGATTCAGCAGTTGAAAGTAAAGCAACGGTCAAAGTTTGGAGAAACAAGAAAGTAAAAAGTTTCACAGTAAAACTAGGTGAGCTTGAGAAATTCAGCGAGGCTGATACTAGTCCAGAATCTAACGATGAAAATGTAAAGACTAATGAAGTTGAGCTAGACGAAGTTGGGTTGAGATTTGTTGGACTTACCTCAGAAACAAGATCTAGGTATAACCTTCCAAAAAATTTAAAAGGTGTAGTAATCACTGCTGTCAAAAGAGATTCCTTTGCAGCAAAAGCTGGACTTACAGTTGGTAGTGTGATTTTACAAATATCACAAGTAAATGTTAAAACAGCAGATGAAGCAAAAAAAATATTTGATGATGCTTCAAAAAAAGGATTAGAGTCTGTGTTACTTCAGGTATTTCAAAACGATTTTTCAAGATTTTTAATCTTAAAGATAAAATAAAATTTTGTTTCCTTTAGCAATATTTATCGGTGGTCCAACAGCTTCAGGTAAAACGGAATTGGCTTTTTCATTACATTCAAAGATTCCCAGTTATGTAGTTAATGCAGACAGTATGCAAGTTTACAATAGACTTAATATTCTTACGAATAAACCTAGCGAAAAAGAAATAAAAAACTTTGATTGTAAGTTGTTCAGTTTTCTTCATTATCCTGAAAAGTGTAGTGTTGGCTTATGGAGAAAAAATTGTATTGAATTGTTAAAGAATATGAATAGAGTTCCAATTTTTGTTGGTGGAACTGGACTTTATATTGAATCTCTAATTAATAATATTTCTGAGATACCACAAATTTCAAATAAAATTAAATCAAAAATTAATAAAATTTTTTTAAAAAGGGGAAAAAATTTTTTTTATCAAAAACTTTTAAAGATAGATAATAATTATGCAAAAAAAATATCATCGAATGATACTCAAAGAATACAAAGAGCAATTGAGGTAAAGGTTGCAACAGGTAAGAGTTTTTCTAATTGGCATAATATGGAAAAAAAAAAATTATTTAAGAGAATTATATATGTTGTTATCAATACTGAAAGAGAGATTTTATATAAAAAAATTAATCAAAGGTGTAAATCTATGATAGATAATGGCATTTTAGAGGAAGTAGAAAACTTTCTTGAGGAAAAATCTGTTGATTTTCATCCTTTACACAAAGCAATAGGTTTAAATCCAATATCCCAATTTTTACAAAAAAGATTAACAAAAGAAGATTGTATTTCAATGTTTATGCAAGACACTCGAAGATATGCCAAAAGACAGTTAACCTGGTTTAATAATAGAGCAAAGAGCGCTAAACATCTTGGAATTTTAGAAGCAGAAAACTATATTCTACAAAGAATTTAAATATAAAATTTATGGTTAGTTGAGTAATATTTTTTTTTAGTTTAATTTAATAATATGAAGAAAATAACTGGTGCAAAAATTGTAATTGAATCATTGATTCAGGAAAACGTAAAAGTAATCTTTGGTTATCCTGGAGGAGCGGTCTTACCAATTTATGATGAGCTATTTAAACAAAAAAAAATCAGACATATTTTAGTTAGACATGAACAAGCTGCTGTTCATGCAGCTGAAGGTTATGCACGATCTACAGGTAAGGTAGGAGTTGTTCTAGTCACATCGGGTCCTGGTGCAACTAATACGGTTACAGGGTTAACAGATGCGATGATGGATTCAGTTCCAGTTGTTTGTTTGTCAGGTCAAGTTCCTACCCATATGATAGGAAACGATGCTTTTCAAGAGGCAGATATAGTTGGAATAACTCGACCTTGTACAAAACATAACTATTTAGTTAAAGATGTTACAAAGTTAGCTGGAGCAATACACTCAGCTTTTTTTATTGCTAAAAATGGTCGACCAGGACCAGTGCTAGTTGATATTCCAAAAGATATCCAAACATTTAAAACAAGCTATGAAGGAAAGAAATTAACCAAAAAAATTTCGTATTATAAGCCGACGTTTGAACCATTAAAAGATGAAGTAGATAAAGTAGTGGAATTTTTTTCAAATTGTAAGAAGCCAATTTTTTATATTGGTGGTGGTGTTATTAACTCAGGCATTAAAGCCTCTAGAGAACTGTCAGAACTAATGAAAAAAACTGGCTTTCCTTGTACGCAAACTCTAATGGGCTTGGGAGCATTCCCAATGTCAGATAAACAATTTTTAGGTATGCTTGGGATGCATGGAACATATGAAGCTAACATGGCTATGTATAACTGTGACTTAATGATTTGTGTTGGAGCAAGGTTTGATGACAGGATAACTGGTAAAGTGTCAGGTTTTTCACCAAATTCAAAAAAAATTCATTTTGATATTGACGCCTCGTCTTTTAATAAAAGTGTAAATGTTGATCTTACTGTTAAGGGAGACCTTTTTAGAATTTTAAAACTAATAAATGAAAAAATTTCAAAAAAAAATCTTCTTTTTAAGAAGTCAAAATATATTGAATGGTGGAAACAAATAGAAAAGTGGCGCTCCAGAAATTGCTTGAAATATAAGCAATCTAAAAAAGTGATCAAGCCACAATATGCACTTCAAAGACTCAATGAACTTACTAAAAAACTAGACCCTTTTATAACTACTGAAGTTGGTCAGCATCAAATGTGGGCCGCCCAGTTTATTGAGTTCAATAAACCTAAACACTGGATGACTTCAGGAGGGTTGGGAACAATGGGTTATGGGTTACCTGCTGCTCTTGGAGTACAAATAGCTCACCCAAAGGGTCTTGTTATTGACGTTGCTGGTGAAGCCTCAATTCTGATGAATATACAGGAGATGTCGACTATTAAACAATATAGGTTACCTGTGAAAGTCTTTATTTTAAATAATAACTACATGGGTATGGTTAGGCAATGGCAAGAACTCCTGCATGGCAATAGACTTTCAGAGTCATATATGGAGTCTCTTCCTGATTTTGTAAAATTGGCAGAATCTTTTGGAGCTACAGGTTTAAGAGTAGAAAAACCTGATGAAGTTGATGATCTCGTTAAGGAGATGATAAAGATTAAAGGAGCCGTGATTTGTGATATAGTAGTAGACCCAACTGAAAATTGTTTCCCAATGATTCCTTCTGGATCAACTCATAATCAAATGCTTCTTGGCCCTAATGATAAAGTTGACGGAGAAATTTCAGAAGAGGGAATGGTTCTCGTCTAAATCAAATATGAATGAAAAAAATACAAAACATATTTTGTCAATCATGGTTGATAATGAGCCAGGAGTATTAGCGAGAGTGGTAGGACTTTTTTCAGGAAGGGGATATAACATTGAAAGTTTGTCAGTTTCTGAAGTTGATTCTCATAAGTTTTTATCAAGAATTACAATTGTAACTTCAGGTACTAAGCTAATAGTAGATCAGATTAAAGCACAGTTAGGAAAGTTGATACCTGTTCATAATTTAGTCGATATATCTGAACTAAATAGTTTCATAGGAAAAGAATTGATTTTAATTAAATTAAATGTCAAAGATGTTGTAAAATTTGAATTAAAAGAAAAACTGAAAAAATTTGGTGCTGAAATTTTGCTTGAAAGTAATTTGGAATTTATTGTTCAGTATGCTGGAACTCCTGAAGAGATAACTAAACTTGTAAAATTACTCAAAAACACTAAGATTATTGAACAAACTAGGTCTGGTTTGGTTTCAATGGCAACTGGAACAGATTATATTAAAAAATGAGAAAGGATTATGATGAAGGTTTTTTACGATAGTGATGCTGATTTAAATTTAGTTAAAGAAAAAAAAATATGTATTATTGGTTATGGAAGCCAAGGTCATGCTCATGCCTTAAATCTAAGAGATAGCGGGGTTAAGGATATAACTATAGCACTGAGAAAAAATTCTAATTCTGTAGAGAAGGCTAAAACTGATGGATTTAATGTAATGGAAGTTAAAGATGCCATTAAAGATGCAGACATTTGCATGATCCTTGTTCCTGATGAACTTCAAGCAGACTTATATGACGAATACTTAGCAAAAGGTCTTAAAGAAGGTTCGGCATTGCTTTTTGCACATGGTTTGGCAATACACTTTCAGTTAATAAAACCAAGAGATGATCTTGATGTTTTTATGATAGCTCCAAAAGGTCCTGGTCATACAGTCAGAGGACAATATCAATCTGGCGCAGGTGTGCCATGCTTGATAGCAATACATCAAGATGCATCTGGAAGTGCGCTTGATATTGGAATCTCATATGCCTCAGCTATAGGGGGAGGTCGTTCTGGTATCATCCAAACAACTTTCAAAGAAGAATGCGAGACAGATTTATTTGGAGAACAAACGGTTTTATGTGGTGGATTAACCGCACTTATTCAAGCTGGATTTGAAACATTAGTGGAGGCTGGTTATTCTCCAGAGATGGCTTATTTTGAATGTCTTCATGAGGTAAAGTTGATTGTCGATTTAATATACGAAGGTGGGATAGCAAATATGAGATATTCTATATCTAATACTGCTGAATATGGAGATCTTACAAGAGGTCCAAGGATAATAAATAAAAATGTGAAAAAAGAGATGAAAAAAGTTTTAGAAGAAATTCAAACTGGAAAATTTGTAAGAGATTGGATTTTAGAATGTAAATCTGGTCAACTAAACTTTAAAGCTGAAAAAAGGATTCAAAATCAAAAACAAATTGAATTAGTTGGAGAAAAGTTAAGATCAATGATGCCATGGATAACTTCAAATAAGCTAGTAAATAAACAGAAAAACTAATAATATTAAATTATGGAAAAAATCAAAATTTTTGATACTACATTGAGAGATGGAGAGCAGTCAGCAGGAGCGTCTATGTCTGTTGAAGACAAGTTATTGATTGCTGAAAAACTTGATCAAATGAAAGTAGATATTATTGAGGCTGGTTTTCCATATGCATCTAAGGGGGACTTCGATGCTGTAAGTAGAATTTCTGCAAATACAAAAAGTTCAATTGTTTGTGGGTTAGCAAGAGCAAATTTTAATGATATTGATTGTGCTGGAAAATCTTTAAAAAAAGCTAAAAGGTCGAGAATTCATACTTTTATTTCAACTAGTGAGTTACACATGAAATATAAGTTAAAAATGCAAAAAGATGAGGTTATCGATGCAATAAAAAAAAGTATAAAAAGAGCAAAAAAATTTACTGACGATGTCGAATGGTCGCCCGAAGATGCATCTAGAACAGATTTGGATTTTCTTTACAAAACAATTGAAATTGCAATAAATTCAGGAGCTAAAACTATTAACATCCCGGATACTGTTGGCTATGCGATACCTACTGAATTTGGTAAATTAATTGAGAATATTAAAAAGAATGTTATTAATGTAGATAAGGCAACTATTTCAGTCCATTGTCATAATGATCTTGGTTTAGCAGTTTCAAACTCTTTGAGTGCAATTATGTCAGGTGCAAGACAAGTTGAATGTACTATAAACGGGATTGGAGAAAGAGCTGGAAATGCTGCATTAGAAGAGATTGTAATGTGCTTAAAAACAAGAAAAGATTTACTTCCATTTTTTACAGATATTGATAATAAAAAAATATCAAGTATTTCTCATCTTGTCTCAACTATTACAGGTTTTAATGTTCAGCCAAACAAAGCAATAGTTGGGAAGAATGCATTTGCACATGAATCTGGAATTCATCAAGATGGAATGCTTAAACATAGCAATACATATGAAATAATTACTCCTGAATCAGTGGGGTTGTCTTCTTCAGAATTGGTGTTAGGCAAACATTCTGGTAGGCATGCATTCAAAGTTAAATTGCAAGATTTGGGTTATAGATTTAAGGAAAATAAGATTAATGACCTTTTTTCAAAATTCAAAAATTTAGCAGATAAAAAAAAACAAGTTTTTGATGAGGATATATTGGCTTTAGCTGATGAAGAACAGTTAACGAATAAAGGTGATTTGATTGAATTAATTGACATTTCAATATCCTCAGGTTTAAAAAAAAAAGCCAATGCTGAGGTAAAGTTAAAATATGAAAAAAAAATTATTTTAGGAATATCAGAGGGCTCTGGTCCAATTGATGCAGTTTTTAAAGCGATAAAAAAGATAATAAGCGTGAAGGCAAATCTTGTTGTTTATCAAGTTAATGCAATAACAAAGGGTACTGATGCACAAGCTGAGGTTAGTGTAAGGTTAGAGGATGAAGGACTAAGCGTATTAGGTGTTGGGAATGATATTGATACGATGGTTGCCTCTGGTAAAGCATACATAAATGGATTGAACAAATTGATACAAAAAAAAGACAAAGCAGAAGATACAAAAAGATCACTAAACTCTGAGAGTGAAAAGATTGATAAGCACGTTATATAAAGGATTTGCTTTTTTTTTAAAATGTAATATTTTTATGAAATAAATTATGCGTAAATTTTTTTCTTTTTTGTCACAGGATATAGCAATTGATTTAGGTACAGCCAACACTCTAATCTATGTTAAGGGGAAGGGTATCGTTTTAAATGAGCCTTCAGTAGTTGCTCTATCTAATGAGAAAAAAGATTCTAAACCCAAAGTCTTAGCAGTCGGTCATGAGGCAAAGACAATGCTTGGGAGAACACCAGGAAATATTGCAGCAATAAGACCAATGAGAGATGGTGTTATTGCAGACTTTGATGTTGCTGAAGAGATGATTAAACATTTTATTAGGAAAGCACATAATAATAACAGTTTTTTCAGTCCTGTTATTGTTGTTTGTGTTCCTTCAGGTGCAACGTCAGTTGAAAGAAGAGCTATTGAAGGTTCCGCTGCCGCTGCTGGTGCACGAAAAGTTTTTTTAATTGACGAACCTATGGCTGCCGCTCTTGGAGCAGGTCTTCCAGTTACTGAGCCATCAGGCTCTATGGTTGTAGATATTGGTGGTGGAACTACTGAAGTAGCATTATTGGCTTTGGGAGGAATAGTTCATGCACATTCAGTAAGAGTTGGTGGAGATGCAATGGATACTGCGATCATAAACTACATTAGAAGATCCCATAATTTACTTGTTGGTGAAAGTAGTGCAGAAAGAATAAAAAAAGCAATTGGTGTTGCATCCGCTCCTAGTTCGGGAGATGGTAAAGTTCTTCACATTAAGGGTAGAGATTTGTTAAAAGGAGTTCCAAAAGAGGTTGTAATTAATCAAAGACAAATTGCAGAAGCACTTCAAGAACCAGTTCAGGCAATTATTGAGGCAGTCAAAAATACGCTAGAAAACTCTGACCCAGAATTAGCAGCTGATATTGTAGATAAAGGTATAGTTTTAACGGGTGGAGGGTCTTTATTAGGTGAACTAGACCAAGTTATAAGAGATTCGACAGGTTTGCCTGTTACCATAGCAGATGATCCTTTAAGTTGTGTTGTTCAAGGGACTGGAAAGTGTGCTGAAAATCTTAAGGCATTGCGATCTGTACTATCAAGTAGCTATTAATTATGGCATATAAATCATCCTTTACTTCACGGGGATTTAGGTCTGGGCTTCTTAACCCATATGGTGCTGAGATATTTATATGTATTCTGACATCTGTTTTTTTTTTAATAGCATCATATAACAAGAGCAATTTTTTTATTAATTTCAAATATTATGTGATCACATTTAGTAAACCGGGTTTAATGCTAGTTGCAAAACCATTTGATATTACTAATAATGTTCTTGTTTTCTTAAGTAATTTTAAAGAAATAAAAAATTTGAATATATCGTTAGAAGCAGAAAACTCTGAATTAAAAAATAAAATTAATAGAAATAACTTTCTTGAATATGAAAACCTTCGTTTAAAAAAATTATTAAACATTAATGAAAAAAATTACTCAAAAAAATTAATTGGAAGAATTTTAATTGATCCTTACAAAAATGATGATTTTTCTTTTGTTATAGATCTTGGTAAAAAAGATGGTTTAAAAATAAATGATATAGTATTTAACGAATATGGAATGATTGGGAGAGTTCTAGAGTTAGGTGATTTTTCATCAAAAGTTATTTCACTTTACGATCAAGACTCAGTAATTCCAGTTTTTTCAATGGAAACAAAACAATCTTTTTTTGTTAAAGGGTCTGATAACAAGTTATTAATTAAACACTTTGATAGTCTTTTTAGTTTGAAGCACAATGAGGTTTTGATTACTACCAAAGCTGCCGGATATTTTAAAGAGGGTATTAAAGTAGGAAAAGTAAAAAAAACACTAAATGAAGTTTATGTTGAACCATTTGCAAAATTCTCTGATACAATCTATGTTTATGTATTAGTTTTTGAATTTGATAAAATACTTAATTTTTAGTTGTGTATCTTGTGATTGCTAATTTCTTTGTAAAAATTTTCCCATATATCTTTATATTCTCTTTAATATATTTGGAATTTTCACCTGTTTATTTTTATGAAAATGAATTAATAAAACCCTTTTTGTCATTTCTAGTTATCTACTCCTGGCTTTGTCATGATGTAACAAGATTCAGGCCAATTTGGATATTAATTTTTGGATTGTTTTATGATTTTTTAAAAGACGGCATTGTTGGAATCACCCCCTTATATTTTACAATATTATACCATCTACAACGAAAAAAGTCAGACAGTCTAACTTCATTTGATTTCAAAGAAACATGGATAAAATTTATAATATATTTTATTTTATATTTTGTAATAATTTATTTGTGTAACTACTTTTTTGAAAATGCAAGTTATAATTTTAAAAAGAATATTTTTAGTTTTTTGCTAACAATATTTTTATTCCCAGTGTTTTTTTCATTTATTGAAAAGTTAACATCAAGGTTTGGAAAATATGATAACTAGAGATTTAAATCATGGACAAAAAGTTAGGAGAAGGTCGTTTATTTTGGCTGGAATTAAATCAATATTTGCACTTATTATTTGTGGTAAATTGTACTACCTACAAATACTTAATAAATCAAAATACGGAAAGCTCTCCGATATAAATAGAACAAAAGTAAAAATTCTTTATCCAGAGAGAGGAACAATTTTTGATAAGTTTGGTAATCCTATAGCTGCAAACAGGCTAGATTATCAGTTAAATATTTTCAAAGAAAAAAGTGACCTTATTAATAGATACATTTCAAAGCTTAAAAATATAATTTTCTTTTCTCAAAGAGATTACCAACAGTTAAAAATAAATTTATCAAGAAAAGATATTTCAGATTTTATTATTTTAAAAAAAAATTTAACTTGGGATGAGTTAGAGATTTTTGAGCTAGTTTCTAATAAGTTTCCCTTTTTATTTATTACAAAAGAAAAAGTTAGAAGTTATGAAAATAATGTAATTTATTCTCATGTCCTTGGTTATGTTGGATATAAAAATGATCTTAAAGAACAAAAGTTGAATAATTTAAAGTTTGGAATTTCAGGATTAGAGAAAACATTTGATAAAAAACTTTTAGGTAGAGATGGATGGATTAAGTTAGAGACAAACTCAAAAGGTAGGATTAAAAAAGAGTTAAATAAAAAATTTGCAATACCAGGTGAAAATATAAAAACTAATATAATTGCATCTATGCAAGAATTATCACATAAACTTTTATCAGGTATAAGTGGAGCTGTAGTAATTCTTGATTGTAAGTCTGGAGGAGTTAACTGTTTGGTTTCAACACCCTCATTTGATAATGACGAGTTTAGTAAAGGTATAAGCAATGAAAAGTGGAATGAACTACTAACAGATGAATCTAAACCGTTACTTAACAGATGTATATCTGGGCTTTATTCTCCTGGATCAACTTACAAACTATTAACGGCATTGTTTGTAATTGAAAAAATGGGTTTTGATTATGATAAAAAATTCTATTGTCCAGGATATGTAGAATTTGGAAATAGAAAATTTCATTGTTGGAAAAAGGAAGGTCATGGAAGTGTTAATTTGATGGATTCAATAAAAAAATCTTGCGACTGTTATTTTTATAATCTTGCTAAAGAAATAAATATTGATCAACTTTCAAAATTCTCTAAAGATTTTGCTATGGGTACTCTTACTGGAATTGATATACCAGATGAGAATTATGGCTTAATGCCGAATTCTGATTGGAAAAGAAAAAATAGAGGTGAGAAATGGCAAAAAGGCGAGACTCTTAATACGGTTATTGGCCAGGGTTTTACATTATCTACACCACTCCAAATTACCCTTATGACAGCAAGAATAGCATCAGGTAAAAAATTAGAACCAAAGATTTTAAAAAGAAACAGGTACTTCTTTGAGGATCTAAATTTGTCTGAACAAAATCTGAATTTTATAAGAAATTCTATGTATAAAGTTGTAAATGAGTATCAAGGAACTGCATATTTGTCGAGATTAGATAATAACTTAAAAATGGCCGGAAAAACTGGTACCTCACAAGTTAGAAAAATTAGTAAGAAAGAAAGAGAAAGCGGTGTTTTAAAAAATGAGGAATTAATATATAAATTAAGAGATCATTCACTTTTTACCGGTTATGCCCCCTTTGATAATCCTAAATTTGCAATTACAGTCGTTGCTGAGCATATGGGTAGTGGATCTAAGGTGGCAGCTCCGATTGCTAAAAAGATTATGGATTTTGCTTTAAAGAAATATTCCTAGTTTAATGACCGAAATTATTTACAAACTAAAAAAACTTGACTGGTTTTATTTTTTTTTGATTTTTTTTCTCTCATTTATTGGGTTTATTATGATTTACAGTGCCACCTCTGGAATGGAATATAATGTCCTTTTCTCTCATGTTACAAAAATTATTTTGGGGTTATCTGTAATGCTAATTGTCGCAATGATAGATCTAGATTTTTGGAAAAGAAATGCTTTTTATATTTATCTAATTTGTCTTATCTTACTAGTATGGGCATCTTTTTTCGGACATATAGGTAAAGGATCTAGAAGGTGGATTAATTTTTCAGGTTTTTATTTTCAACCTTCTGAATTCATGAAAATTTGCATCATTTTATCTTTAGCCAAATTTTTTGATGAAAAAAAAATAAAAGAAAATAGAGATTATTTTTTTCTTATCCTTCCAATAGTTTTGGTTTTAATTCCCTTCGGGTTAATTATTTCACAACCTGATTTAGGAACAGCCTCGATGATTCTTTTTATCAGTTTTATTATTTTTTTTTTTTCTGCATTAAGTTGGAAATTTTTTGCATCACTTGGAGTAGGGTTTTTAATAATTGCCCCTTACTTATGGAATTCTTTAAAACATTACCAAAAACAAAGAATTTTAACTTTATTTAATCCCGAAAATGATCCTCTGGGGTCAGGGTATCATATAATTCAGTCACAAATAGCAATTGGATCAGGTGGTACTTTCGGCAAAGGATGGATGAAAGGAACACAGTCTCATTTAGATTTTTTACCAGAAAAACATACAGATTTTATTTTTTCAATGTTAGGTGAAGAGTTTGGTTTTTTTGGAACTATATCGGTAATTGGATTAATTGTGTTAATTACTTATTTAACTTATCAAGTAGTAAACAATTCTAAAATTGATATGTTTCAAAGAATTCTAGGTTTTGGTATTATTTCAAATTTCTTTTTTGCTGCAATGATAAATATGTCTATGGTAATAGGAATACTCCCCATTGTGGGTTTGCCTCTTCCATTGGTATCTTACGGTGGTTCTTCAATGTTGACTTATTTTATAGGATTTGGTTTGATTTTATCTATTAAGTTAGGAGTAGATAGAAAGTACTAATCAATTCCTTTTTCAGTAAGAAAGATTGCTATTTTTTTTGTGTCTTTGAAATTATTTAAAATAATTATTAAGATCACCAATAGCGGCACACTCAAAAACATTCCAACTAACCCCCAAAGTTTACCCATCAATGATAAAAAAATTATTAATACAATTGGGCTAATATTTAAAGTTTTACCCATTAACTTTGTTTCCAAAAAGTTTCCAAGTAATATTTGTGAGGTTAACAATAAAATAAATGTAAGCATTGGTATAAAGAAGTCCATAAATTGAATTGTGGCAAATATAGAAGGAAGTAAAACTGCCAATAGGGAACCAATGTAAGGAATAAAATTAAGAAAAAAAGCAAAGATAGAAAATGTTATTGATAATTCATTACCAAGAAAAAATAAAATTGTGAAAGTAAATAAAGCAGTTAATAAACTGGTAAATGTTTTTATTCTAAAATAATTATAAATGTCATTATTAATTTTTGTAAAAATTTTTTTTTTTTTTTCATTATTTAAAACTAGGTTTAACTTAATTCTAAAAAATTTTTCTTCAATAACTATGAAAATTAAATAAATCAAAACTAAGGAAAAATTACCTGCAAAACTCCTTATAAAACTTAATAAATTAGAGAACAAATTTATTAAATTCACTTTTTCAAGTAAACTCCCTGGGATAAAAGAATCAAGCACAATATGCTGTGATATTAGATCTATAAAAAAATTAAGATTTTTCTGATATTGTTGAGAGTTTTCAATAATTGAAACAATGTTAATTTTAAAAAGTTGAAATAAAAAATATGTAAAGATTAGTGAAGATAGAAAAATAAAAAAAAAGGATAAAGCTTCATTAATTTTAAATAAATATTTTTTTGTAAAATTAATTAAGTCCTTAGATATGGAATTTAGAATGATGTAAAAGAAAAGTGCAAGAAATAATGGTAAAAGAAAAAACTTTCCAAAATATAAAATAACAACTGTAGAAAATAAAATAATTGAAAAATTTATAGCTTTAATATTATTCATCTTTAATTGTAGTCTTCTAAAAGTTGGATCATTCTTGTGGTTCCAAATAAATCAGTATCTGTTTTTTCTTCTCTTACCATTTTTATTAATCCGACTCTCTTTGAATACCACTCCTCTGATGTAATTTTAATCCCAATAGAACCTATTTCACTATCTCCAATAAAATTTGTTTGTCCTTCTCCCTTAATCAATATACAGTCCT
>Ga0181567_10001409_pt1 | contig 18206 bp, 15 predicted proteins | sample 101ome_14_FD_133761 | JGI IMG/M metagenome (GOLD analysis project Ga0181567, IMG submission 133761) | Coastal salt marsh microbial communities from the Groves Creek Marsh, Skidaway Island, Georgia - 101403AT metaG (megahit assembly) | ecosystem: Environmental > Aquatic > Marine > Intertidal...
AACCACTTGATCATCAACTGAATGGGTTACCCCAATGGATTCCAATCCCTGCTGATTGGTGGAGGTGAGGACAGTAACTCCAAGCAAGGTAACATTGGGCATTGCTTGACGGGCAAAGGTTGAACACCGAGCAAGGGATTCTGCTCCGGCACAGGCGTGAAGAGTAATCATTCCCACGGGCATATCAGCCAAGCTTTCCAAAGCTTTTGCCATGGTGTTTGGAATGTCATGAAGTTTTAAATCTAGAAAGACTTTTTTGCCAGAATCCGCAAGTTCCTGAACCAAGGGTTTCCCGTCTCTTAAAAAACTCTGTAGACCCACCTTTACCCACTTTAAACGACTGCCTGTGGCATGGAGTATACGGTTAATCTGTTCACGATTTTCTAAATCTAATGCAAGAATGATTTCAGGGGATGGGTGACTCATCTTAATCTATATCATGTCGACCTGAATGAGTGAGCCAATTCAATTCTTGTATCGCTCCGATTTCTTTTATCAACTAATCCAGTTTAATTCGTCCTATGTCCACTCGACCCAAAGAGAAAACTACCATAAAAAAAGAAGTTCTTGCTCCTGCAAAAATTAATCTCTTCTTGTCCGTTACCGGCAAAAGAGAAGATGGATATCATGAATTGACCTCAGTAATGGCAAAATTAGCCATTGGAGATCTTTTAGAAATTGAAAGGGATTCAAAAATAACTGGCATAAATCTTCGCTGTCCTGGATTTACTGAGCTTGAAAACCTTGATAACTTGGTTTACCGAGCAGCAAAAAGATGGTTTGAGCAAACTGGAGAGTTATGGGGAGTTAAGATTACGCTGAAAAAGATTATTCCCTCCATGGCGGGATTGGGGGGTGGCAGTTCCGATGCGGTGTCAGCTTTGCTGGGGATCAATCAGTTAGCAGATGCACCCTTGTCGATGAATCAATTAGTGGCCATAAGTGCAGAAATAGGTTCCGACTGTCCAAGTTTTTTTGAGTCTGGCTTGTGTGTTGTAGAGGGTAGGGGAGAGCGGGTTAGGCCGGTTCGTAGTCCACGGGTAAAATCCTTGATCGGCCAAGAAATACTCCTGTTTAAGCCGAGTATCGGATTTTCCACTGCGGAGGTTTATAAAAATTTATCCCGGCATTCAAAATTTTCTTCTGAGGCTTGGAAAAAGGAACGCTTGGAAATGTGGGAAAGTGGGAAACTATCCACCTCGGACTTTTTACACAACGACTTGGAATTTGCTGTTTTCTTCAAGCACCTTTACTTCCGCCCACTTTTTGATCAGATTGAGAAAGATTTCGGGATCGTCCCCAAAATGTCGGGTAGTGGTAGTGCATGTTTTGCCCTCATTCCTGAGGGGTTTGATCAGGTTGAACCCTTGCGGGAAATGATTTTTGCCGCCTGGGGTGATCATTCCTGGTTAGAATTTACCAAAGTTGTTTCCTGATTGTGGAAATTAAACCACTCAGAATTTGTTTTCCCTAATTAAGAATTTAGGGCATAATGATCGGTTGGTTTAAATTTTTCACTTATGATTCAGGACAAAATAGAGAAGTCTGAGCTTATGCTTTTTGGCATTCCCGCATCCCCGGGAATTGCTCACGGGCCTGTTTTCCGGTTCCTTCATGATGAGGTAAGTGTAGCGACCTACGAAGTAAGTGAGTCGGATCAAGAAGAAGAGATTAGCCGATTTCTTGAGGCTCTTGAAATGACCAAATCTGAGATTCGCAAGATTCGGGAAGATGTGGCCAAAAACCTTGGTGAAAAAGAGGCGGGTATTTTTGATGCCCACATGCTGGTGCTTGAGGATCGGGCATTGATTGAGGATGTGAAGAAAGAGGTCAGGGAGTCGGGTGAAAATGTGGAGAAGTGTGTTCATCGTGTAACTCAAAAATACCTCGCATTTTTTGATCAATTAGAAGACAAGTATTTAAGGGAACGAGCCGTAGATTTAAGAGATATCTCAAGAAGACTGCAGCGCTGTTTATCCGGAGCCACTGCATCCGGTACTGCTTTTCTGGATCAGCCCAAGGTGTTGGTTTCTGAAGATCTTACCCCTTCGGATACGGCGGCCCTTGACCGGTCGAAAATTCTAGGTATTGCAACCGATCTTGGTGGTCAGACCAGTCATGCCGTAATTATGGCTCGTGCGAGTGGTGTGCCTGCAGTGGTCGGGTTGCGTGGTTTGTCTGACAAGTTGAGCGATGGGGATGAATTGTTGATCGATGGGTTTGAAGGGGTGGCTATCATTAATCCCAGTGAAGCCACCCTTTTTCGCTATGGAAAAGTCGATGTACAGCGAAGAAAGTTGCTCAACCAAGTGGAGCGTGAATCCGATTTGCCCGCTGAAATATCCGACGGAAAACCGCTCGATATTTGGGCGAATGCAGACACTCCAGTCGAAGTAGTCAAAGCGATCGATGTGGGTTGCTTAGGTGTAGGCCTATATCGAACTGAATCCCTTTTCCTAAGAACCAATGCAGTGCCTTCCGAGGAGGAACAATTTGAGGAATATCTTAGAATGGTTGAGGCCTCTGCTGGTAAACCGTTAACCATCCGAACACTTGATTTAGGCGGAGATAAACTTCTTCAGGATTGGAATCATGAAAAGGAGGCAAACCCATTTATGGGTTTCCGGGCGATTCGTTATTGTCTAAGTAACCCAAAAGTTTTCCTCGATCAATTACAGGCAATTCTGCGTGCCAGTGCCCACGGAAATGTTAGGATTATGCTCCCAATGATTACTGGTATCGGGGAAGTGATCCGCTCCAAAGAGTTGATTGAGGAGGCAAAAAGCGTCTTGGATTCGCGTGGTCAGAGCTATGATCCGGATATCCAGGTGGGTTGTATGATCGAAACTCCTGCTGCCGTTGCCATTTGTGATTTGCTAGCTGAGGAGGCTGATTTTTTTAGCATTGGGACGAATGATTTAGTGCAGTACCTACTTGCAGTGGATCGGGTGAATAACGAGATCGCGTTTCTTTACGAGCCTCACCACCCGGCAGTCTTGCGATCTTTGAAACAAGTGGCAGAGATTGCGAAGAACAAGGGAATACCCGTTACGGTTTGTGGCGAGATCGCAGGGGATCCCCATTTCTTGCCTCTTTTAATCGGCTTGGGGTTTGACTCGTTTAGCGCTTCCGCATCGATGGTTCCAGAACTGAAGTTTTTTGCACGCCGTTTTACCATGGAAGAGGTGGCAGGGATTACCCTCAACGCCGAAAGCAAGTATCGCCCATCTGAGGTGAAGGAATTGATCAAAGATTTTTACGAAGCCAGAATATCTTCTTCCGTTTGACTGCAAGAGCAGTTTAGCAGGTAGCGAAGATTTATTCGTCCTGAAATTTGGAGGCGAAAAGCTCTGTCATTTGCTTTTCAATCTCAGAAGCATCCGCAGGTTCGCATTCAAAGGTTAATTCAGACCCACGGGCTGCGGCCAACATCATGATCCCCATGATACTCTTTGCATTTACCCGTTCACCATCTTTTTTGGTTACCCATATTTCACCGCTAAATTGGGATGCAATGCGAACGATCATGGCAGCAGGCCGGGCATGCACACCCATCTTGTTACTCACCTCCAAAGTAAACAAATGGGCATTTTCTGGTGTCTGATCGCTCACATGAATGATTTAGATAGGTCAGGAGAAAAAAGACAAAGAAAAAGTTTTGGCAGCCCAAAGGACGAGGCCAGATGCAACCGCTGCAAGTAGATCATCAATCATCACACCAAGTCCTCGGGGGAGTTTTTGTGCCGATCTGATAATCCACGGCTTGAATACATCAAAAAAACGAAAAAGGATAAAGCCGGCACCTATCCATATAAATGTTTCCTGGGTGACTGGTTCTTCAAAAAGTGGAGACAAGGGAAGAAAAACAAAGGGAATAACGGTGAACTCATCCCAGATGACTTCACCCGGGTCATTCCGGTCTAGCAGAATTTCAGCTCTGGAGCACAACGGAATACCTATAAGAAAGAGAGGGATAAAGCCGATGGCAATCATATGGGCAGACCATCCTAATCCTAGAGTGAAAAAGAGGTAAAGGAGCGTGCCAAAAATCGAGCCCATCGTCCCTGGGGCTGGAAGCGTTTTTCCTATTGGACCCAAAGTGGCTAGAAAAAGAACGATTTGGTTCATCTGTAATTCTTAGGAATTGCCGTTTGTAAAAACGCTCCAATATTTTACGAGGTAATTGCATCCTGAATAAACTGTCAGCAAACAAGCAAGGACGAGGCTAATTTGGGCAGCTTGGATGACCACTCCAGACCATGGAGTCAAGTCCGCAAATAGGGTGGTATTCGAAAGGTCATGCCTAATTGCTCCGTAGCCTATAAATAATGAAATTGATGTAATCTGCATTACGGTCTTTACCTTGCCTGCTTTTTCAGCAGCCAAAGTTTTCCCTTGGGCTGCGGCTACGAGCCGTAAGCCAGTAATTAAAAATTCCCTAGCTAAAATGAGAAGGATTGGAAAGAGGGCCCATAAACCAACAATCCCTAAGGCGAGCAGGCTGACAAAGGTCCCCATGGTAAAGATTTTATCCACCAATGCATCCATAAACTTACCAAAATCAGAGACTTGTCCCATTTTTCTGGCTAACCATCCATCCAGCCAATCGGTTAGGGCACCGAAGAGAAAGATGATCAACGCGATGGTCCACGACCACGGAATAGGAGACCCGCCCCAAGGATGGAGCAAGGCGACCACAATTACCATCAACGGAATTCTCGATAGGGTGATCAGGTTGGGTAGGTTCATTGCTGGAAGTAGGCTTTAGGAGTTTCCTCCCAACTTGGCAACCACAACTCGTGCTTTGCTTGGTTGTGGACTTGTGAAAGGTTAATTGATAGGAGGGAAGGAATGGCAATTGCTTTGTATCCCGGTACTTTTGATCCCGTAACCCTAGGTCATCTTGATGTTTTGACTCGTGCATCCAAGTTGTTTGACAGAGTGATTGTGGCGGTAGCCTCAGGCAATTCTGCCAAAAGCACCATGTTTTCTCCCGAGCAAAGAGTGGAAATGGTTCAGGAAAACCTCGTCGACTTCGAGAATGTCACGGTTGAGTTATTTGACGGATTGCTGGTGGAGCACGCTCGCAGAAGGGGAGCAACCGTTTTGGTTCGAGGATTGCGGGTAATTTCCGATTTTGAATACGAATTTCAAATGGCCCAAATGAACCGTCATTTAGACTCAAGCTTGGAAACTATTTTCCTAATGCCCAGCCAGAAGTATTTCTTTACAAGTTCCCAATTGATCAAACAGGTACACCAATACGGAAACCAAGAAACTGGTTTGGTCCCAGAAAATGTCAGGCTTGCCCTTAAAGAAAGATCGGGTCTCCAATCATGACTTCTTCCAAGAAATCGGTTTTTGGGATCGTTTTTATGACCATCTTTCTGGATATGGTCGGTTTTTCTATTATTTTTCCTTTGTTTCCGGCGATGTTGGATCACTATCTCTTTCTGGAGCAAAGTCTTGGAGATGGTGTTTTATCTAAATTTGTCCATTGGGCGGGGAGCCTGGGGAACTACGCAAAGGTTCAAAATTCTGGTTTTCATTTAGAAACGGTCATTTTTGGAGGTGTCTTGGGCTCTCTCTACGCGGTTCTTCAATTTGTGTTTGCTCCGATTTGGGGAGGGCTCTCGGATCGTTTTGGTAGGAAGCCCATTTTAATTTTTACTCTTTTGGGAACTGCATTGGGGTACTTTCTGTGGATTATGGCGGGTAATTTTTGGCTTTTGGTGATCTCACGGGTGGTCGGGGGTATGGCCGGAGGAAATATTTCGGTGGCTACGGCAGCCATAGCTGATGTTACTTCTCGCGAAAAGCGATCCAAAGGTATGGCTTTTGTGGGAATTGCATTTGGGTTGGGTTTTGTCCTCGGGCCCGCAATTGGTGGACTGGCTTCTCAATGGGACTGGTCAGGTTCTGAGTTAGTGATTTTTGGAATGCATCCATTTTCGGCGGCGGCTACGATCAGTTTTTGTCTGGCTGTAATTAATTTGCTATGGTTGGCCGTGGGGTTTTCAGAGACCCTCCCCCATGATAAAAGAACCCAGTCAACCACTTTTCTACCGGCAGTTTGCAAAATGAGCCAGGTAACCAGTCCTGATGCGAGAAGAACCTGCCTGACCTATTTATTTTACATGGTTTCGTTCTCCGGGATGGAATTTACTCTTACCTTTCTTGCGGTGGAGCGATTTTCATTTAGTCCCAAAGACCTGGGGGAAATGTTCTTGCTGATTGGGGGTACCCTTATCTTGGTGCAGGGAGTTGTCGTTCGGCGGTTTGTAAATCGAATGGGCGAGAGAAACATGGCTCATCTGGGAATATTCCTAGGCTTCTTCGCTTTTATCATGATTGCCTTGGCTGATTCCTTCTCATTTTTTTATCCAGGACTCTTCCTGATGTCTTCGGGTGTGGCTCTTATCAGTCCCACATTAACGGCCTTAACTTCTCTGAGTTCAAGGGATTCTGAGCAGGGCGTGAACCTAGGTATTTTTAGATCCTGTGGATCTATTGCCAGGTCGATTGGACCTATTTCTGCAGGACTGATTTACTTTACTTATGGGTCCTCAGTTGCCTACATCCTTGGTGCGATTTGGCTGGTTTTTCCTGCCCTTGTTTTGCTTACTGTCAAACAATCTGCGGGGAGCAAAGAATTAGTATCTGCCTAAATGGGCTCTTTTCACTCGCCATTTTTTGCTGTTTTGCTAAAAATTGAAAGGACTGAAACTAGCAACTGAATTTACAAATTAGCCTGAATGAATACTGAAGTTATCGATCGTTTGGTCGAAAAAGATCCATCCCTTGAAACCTCACGCACGATCCTGGAATCCATGAATCCAGGAACTTACTGCATCCACCGCAGTTGGGGGTTTGGGGTAATTTCTGGGTTTGATGAGGATCGCGGTATGATCCTAATCGATTTTGAGGATGACGAACGCACGAGTCACGCGATGGACCCTGTTTTTTGTATCGATAAATTAGAACTATTATCTGAGGACAGTATCCTTTCTCAACATCGAAAAAATAAGGACGAGATTGAGAAGTTGGCCAAAAAAGAACCTGCGGAGTTGATCATAAAGATCCTTGAGCAAGGAAATGATGGATGCATGAGCACCCGTGAGATCGAGAGAATCCTTGGTTACATGTTTGGGTCGGCCAAGGGCAAGCGTTGGTGGACCGCTACAAAGAAAGTGCTTATCAAAGATCCAAGAATTGCTGTCCCTAACAAAAAGAGCGAGCCGTATGTTTTGCGGGATGAACCAGTCAAACCGGAGCAAGAGATTTTACAGGACTTTTTCGAAGAAAAGAGATCTTACGAAAAAATCGTCCTAGCTGAGAAGCTTTTTGACTTGGCTGCAGAAAAAGAAGATTTGCAGACCGACCTGCCTCAAGTTTTAGCAGATCTTACTGTTGCCATCATGGAGGCGAAAAACCTTAGCCAAGCGGATCGTTTATATGGTATTTGGGTACGAAATAATTTGGCTCGCGATGTCGAGGAGGATGTGGAAAAACTTGAACCGACTTCTGCATCAATACTCAAAGAATGTGAGGAAGATTTACCTGCTTTGGCCGATTTAATGCCGGCCAAGTTTCATTCCCGCTTTCTTGATCTTGTCGCCCGTACTTATCCGGATAATTGGAGAGATCTGGTTCTTAACCTTTTGCAGAATACCGCAGTAAAGTTTTCCGGAGAGTGTGCACATTTCTTGATTGACCGAGAAGAGTCCAAATTACTTATCAAATCATTAAACCTTTGGCTGGACGAACAAAGTTTAAAAGCACCGGTTCTTCTTTGGATGCTCAAGTTTCGTGGGTTATCCAAATTTAAAGACCTTCTGGGAGACATGATTAATCCTCGGTTATTAACCGCTGTCTTCTCAGCGATTGATTATGAATCTCTGAAAAATGCCACCAGTAGGAGGATTCCCTTGGCTGAGATTTTGTCCGATGATCGTGAATTGCTTTCTGACATACTCGGGAAAGGTTCCGAAGAGAATGCAAAAGACCTCGCCCAGGCACTCATTCTTAACCCTGGTTTCGAGGATTTAACTAAGCGGTCCTTACTTGCCCGATTCATCAAAAAGTTCCCCAAAATCCAATCCTTGCTCGATCGGGAACAACCTGGAGATTCTTCGAGTCCTGCGAGTGTTGCTACTGATGATACCTTGATTGTATCCAAGGCGAGTTATGATCGTAAGCTTGCTGATTTGGACCTTATCACCAAGGAGAAAATACCGGCCAACTCCCAAGCGATCGAGGCGGCCAGAGAACTGGGTGATCTCAAGGAGAATGCGGAGTATCAAATGGCTAAGGATGACCAAAAGGTATTACTTGCACGTCAGGCGGAACTTCAGAGTGATTTAATGCGAGCTAAAGCCACTGATTTTACCGAAGCACCTGCTGATTTTGTGGGCATCGGTTCGATTGTCGACCTCCAGGATTTAGTCACTGGGGAAAAGATCAAGTATACAATTCTGGGGGCTTGGGATAGTGATCCAGAAAACAACATTCTTTCTTACCTCACCCCGCTTGGCCAAAGTATACTTGGCAAAAAAGTCGGAGAAAAAGTTCAAATTGATATCGAAGGAAACGAGCAGTCTTTAGTGATCGAAGGTTTGAGCCGTTGGGTCGACCAATAATAAATTGGATAAACCGGGCTTGATGCCGGTTTGTTGTAGATTAGATCGGGAATTACATTCCCCGATAATACCTTCCCACATTAAGGTTGCCAAAGGGGATGTACTGAGGGACTTTACAGCTCTCCTTCTATGAAAATTACTGAGGTTTTACAGCTTCTCTCCGATTCTACCCGTTTAAGAATGTTGCGCCTCCTTGGGCAAGAGGAACTTTCCGTCGCTGAGTTGCAGGAAATTCTTGAGATGGGACAGTCCAGGATTTCATCTCATCTTGGGTTGCTCCGAAGAAATCAGTTGGTGGTGGACCGCAAAGATGGAAAGCGCACCTACTACAAACTCAGTATCGATTCTTCTTCGACGCATGAGTTTATTCGTCTTGCTCTATCCGAGGATTCGGAGGAAGAGTTTTGGGAAAGTGATCAGTCTGCCCTGTCCCGAATTGTGGACCGGAGAAGACTCGAGTCGCAAAGATACTTTGATGAGGTCGCAGAGAGATTAGGCAAAAATTATGTTCCGGGAAGAACCTGGGAAGCCATTGGCCACTTTCTTTTTCGATTGGTTCCTCCAATCACTATTGTGGATTTAGGTGCTGGAGATGGTATGATTTCGCAACTTCTCGCCGATCGTGCCAAAAAAGTAATTTGTGTGGACAGTTCAAAAAGTATGGTTCGTCTAGGCACAGACCTTGCCAAAAGAAAAGGCTTGGGCAACTTAGAGTATAAACTTGGAGACTTGGAAAAAATCCCACTGGACGACAACAGTGTCGATCTTGCTTTGATGAGCCAATCACTTCATCATGCACTTCGTCCAGAATCTGCGCTTCAGGAAGCTCATAGAGTACTAAAGCCTAGAGGTCAATTAATGGTGATTGATCTCAAAAAACACCATTTTGAGAAAGCCCGTGAGTTATACGGCGACCATTGGCTTGGCTTTGGTGAAAACGAACTTTATCGAATGCTGGTGGATTGTGGTTTTAGTGAGGCCAAGGTGGAAGTGGTGGCCAAGGAGAAAAAAAAGCCCTTTTTTGAAACTCTTTTGGCAACGGGAGAGAAAGCGTGACCATTTACTTGGCTTGCTTCCCCTTGGTTATTTCATCGAGCAGTCGATTTACTTGATCCAGTTCTACCGCTGGTTTTTCACATGCATACTCACTGCATAAGTATAGGGTGGGTTGAATGGTTGTTGAAAATTTCTCAAGGTGAGGAAAGTTTCGAATCAACTCTAGATGGTTCTTTGTGGGTTGAGGTAAATGGATTACTGATTTGAACGGAAGAAAGCGGGCATGGATCGCTTGAAGGAATGCCGTAGTAAGCGGATTCTGCAAGTCCCCACCCACCACAATCTCTTGGGGAGGTTGAAGGGTGTAGGCCAAGGCATGTAAAAAGTTTTCGGCTCCGGATGGGTTGGATTTTAAAAACCCTGAAAATGCAGAGAATGAACGGTTCAAGCAGTCGAGGTATTTCTGATTTTGGCTGATTTGCCCAATTCGGGCTAGGTTCATGGCCATGATCGAGTTTCCTGAGGGAATGGCCCCATCATAAATCTCTTTGGGCCGAGTAAGCAGCTCTTCACTATCAGTAGCCGTAAGGTAGAACCCTCCTTCTTCTTTATCCTCAAAAAAATCGATCGTGAGATCGACTATTTCAATTGCCAGAAGAAGGTATTTAAAGTCTTGCCCTGCTTCATAAAGATCAAGAAGTCCTTGTGCCAAAAAAGCATAATCATCTAAGTGAGCAGCAAGTCCTGCTTTTCCATTTCGCCAGCGTTTGAATAGTCTGCCATCGGGTTGGCGAAGTTCGTTCAAACAAAAGTCGGCGGCTTGCTTGGCCCGCTCTATGTACTTGGGGGAATTGAATGCCTGTCCTGCCCGTGCGAATGCAGAAATCATGAGTCCGTTCCAGTCCGTTAGTACCTTGTCATCTCTTTGTGGGTGAACCCTTTTTTCCCTCGCTTTAAAGAGATCCTGCCGAACCTTTTCCAGTCTTGTGCGTAGTTTTTTTAAGTCATACTCATTTTCCTGAGCATATTCTTCAATGGATTGTTTAAGGTGGAGAATATTGGACCCCGTTTTCTGGCGTGTCGCCTCGTCTAAATAGTTTCCCTGATTCTCAAATTGATATAAGTGAGTGAAAAGTTCGGCATCCTTTTGCCCGAGAATGTTTTGTATCTCATGGTTTTGCCAGAGATAAAATTTTCCCTCCTCGCCCTCACTATCCGCATCCTCTGCAGAATAAAAGCCTCCGCTTGGAGAGGAAAGTTCTCTTTCCACATAAGATAAGGTATCGGTACATGAATTCTTGAAGAAGGAGTCACCAGTGATTAGGTAGGTCTCAATCGATGCAATCGCAAACAATGCCTGGTCATAGAGCATTTTTTCGAAATGAGGAACCAGCCATTCTTGATCCGTCGAGTATCGATGAATGCCCCAACCGATTTGATCATAAGTTCCGCTTAAACGGATTTGTTTTATGGTGTGAGTGACCATCTCTAAAGCCAATGCATTACCAGTCCTTTGGTGGTATCGTAACAAAAAGGATAGGGCATGCGGGGTGGGGAATTTTGGGGCGATTCCAAATCCTCCATAAACAGGGTCGTAAGCGTTGGATAAGGATTCAAAGCAACGATCTAAATAGGTTCCATTTAAATCCCCCCCTCCTTGGTTTTTCCTCGCTTTAGAAAGGTTGGCAATGATTGCCTGTCCCATCTCAAAGACTTTTCCCTTTTCTTCATGCCAAACTTTGGAAAAGTGAGGCAGTAGATCGAGCATTGATGTCTTGGGGAAATAGGTACCTGCAAAAAAGGGGATTTTATGAGGAGTCATAATCACGGTCATGGGCCAACCTCCACGCCCGGTCATCATTTGAGTGACTGACATGTACACATGATCAAGATCAGGGCGCTCCTCGCGGTCGACTTTAATACATATGTAGTGACGGTTCAGTAGGTTGGCCACATCTTGGTCTTCAAAGGACTCTCTTTCCATGACATGACACCAATGGCAGGTGGTGTACCCGATGGATAAAAAAATTGGTTTATCTTGGGATTCTGCCAGTTCAAGTGCCTTCTCACCCCAAGGGTACCAATCGATTGGGTTTCGTGCGTGCTGAAGCAAATACGGGCTGCTTTCGAATATCAATCGATTAAATTCATGGCCTCCATCTTTAGGAAGTTCGCCAATGACATCTGGACTGGGCAAATCGGATCGCATTGTGGAGAGATCGGGTGGTTGACCTAATGGAAGGTTTTTTTCTTTGGATCATGCCGGTCTACAGACAGGACAAAATAATCCGAAAAGCAGGATTTTTAAGGGAATAAATGGCTTTTCTCTCGATACTTGACTGGATGATCTAAGCAACAGATATAAGTTGCTTCAAAGAATCCACTCTTTGTTGAATCTCAGATGCTCCAGCCGATTCCAACCGATCGCACCCGAAAGCTTCTACGGTTAAACTTGCCGTACAGGTAGCATAGAGCATGGCTTCTTTTATTGCAGCGAACCCAGTTTGCTTTCGGGAGGCCAGTCGCCCAATAAGAGCTCCGGCAAATGAATCCCCGGCACCGGTGGGGTCATGTAGTTGGGTGACTGGGTAGGCGGGTAGGGCAAAATTTCCATCCTGGTGGAATAATACCGCCCCATGTTCACCTTTTTTGATGATGACACTTTGGGGGCCCATTTGACGAAGTTTATCCCCGGCTAAAATAATATTGGACTCGCCGGTCAATTCCTCTGCCTCGGAATCGTTGATTACAAAAAGACTCACTTTTTGAATCAGTGCAAGCAATGCCTCCCGTTCGGTCTCAATCCATAGATCGATTGTATCCGCCAAAACAAACCGCTCGCTTGAAAGCTGGTCCAGTACATGCATCTGCAGAGAAGGATGTATGTTGCCGAGCAGGACAAATTCAGAATTGAGGTAGGATTCGGGCAAGTCTGGACGAAAACTTTCGAAGACATTAAGGCGGATATCCAGAGTATCCCTCCGGTTAAAGTTTTCGTGATATTTTCCTTTCCAAAAAAAGGTGGGGCCGGAATCATCACGCTGCACACCTTCCAGATCGATGCTCCGGGCACGAAGACGATCCAAGTCTGATTCGCCAAAGTCATTGCCCACCACCCCAACCATGCGTACTTGGGCGAAATAACTGGCGGCAAACGAGCAGTATGATGCGGCACCTCCAAGGATTCTTTCCTGTTCTGCATGGGGTGTGATGACATTGTCGAAGGCAACCGAACCAACAACCAACAGGGGAGATGGTTCGTGCGAATCAGATGATATTAAATCGGACATAAAGCAAATGGGTAACTTTAAGAATGAGAGAAGGCAAGGGGGAAGGGGTCGGTTACGACCTTGTTTGAACTTCAATGATGGGGAAACTGCTTGCTAGGACTACTTGGTCATCAATTTCAATGAGGATGGAATAATTTCCAGGAGCATCAAATTTCAACCGGTGAATATCGTTGATCAGATTAATTCGATGCTGAGGTCCAGGGGATTCAAACTCACGATCAATGATGGTTCTTGGTTCTTCCTCCGCCATAGGCAATCCTATGGTCATTTTTAATTGGTGCTTACCCATTGTAAGATCTGAAAAGGATAGAAACCAAACCATTCTCGGATGAGTAACCGGAAATTCCTTTGCCCGCAGGCTTGAGAAAATTCCAAGAAGAGTATGTTTACCAGTTGCTGGATCGACATAGACACTGTCACAGGTAATCCAGGCGAGGACTTGGGGCTTTGTGGACATAATTTGATTTGTGGCAGCTTATCTCTCTAGGTGCCTGATGTGGTAAGCCCACTACGGATGAGCAGGGCATTGGGATCTGGGTCCCGGCCCATGAAGTTGTGAAAAAGTTCGTCGGGGGGGCATGAGTTTCCTTGACTCAATATGCACTCCCGAAAGGAACGACCCGTGTCAGGGTTCAGGATTCCTTCTTTTTGGAAGCGGGTGAATGCATCCGCATCTAAGACTTCAGCCCATTTGTAGGAGTAATATGCGGTCGCATAACCTACCGGGTTGCCGAAAAGATGGCTAAAGCGCATGGCAATGGTGCGGGGTTGTGTTTTGCGCTTAGGAAAATAATCGATCAGGGATTCTTGAAGACTTTTTTCCAGATCATCGGGTAAGTTTTGTGCAAGAGACCGATGCATGAATAGATCGAGCTTGGAAAAAGCGAGCTGCCTCATCATGGCGTTTCCAGCCATGAAATTTTTGGCTCGGATCATCTTATTGAAAAGCTCCTCCGGTATGCACTCACCCGTTTCATGATGTTTGGCAAATAGGTTTAAACTTTGTCTTTCCCAACACCAATTTTCCATGATTTGGGAGGGGAGTTCGACAAAGTCCCAAGCTACATTTACTCCGTTTAAACTGCGATGAGGTACCTCGCCACAAAGGTGGTGCAAGAGGTGACCGAATTCGTGAAAGACCGTTTCGACCTCATAATGAGTTAGGAGAGCAGGTTTGCTCGAGGTTGGTGCGGTAAGGTTTCCACAAATCAGACCGAGATGAGGAGAGAGAGTTCCGTTTTCTGTGGGCTCACCTGTTTTCAGGTAGTTCATCCATGCACCGGCTCGTTTGCTGGATCGAGGGTGCCAATCTGCATAAAAAGAGCCCAGCAACCTGTCCTCATTCGCATCGTAAAGATCATAAAACCTCACATCAGGGTGCCAAACCTCCACGGCTGGGTCTGTTGGGTTTGTTTGATGGCAAGCTTTGCCTTGATGAACGGTACTTCTCTCAATGATCTTGAGAGCAAAAACCTCGGTTACTAGGGAAAACATACCTTCGAGAACCGAATGGATCGGGAAATAGGGACGAAGATCTTCCTCATCAAAGTCATAGCGTTCCTTCTTTAGTTTTTCCGACCAATACCCAACTTCCCAGGGCTCTAAAAGGCCTTCTTTCTGTCCGGTTTTTTCAGCTTTAAATGATTCGAGATCTTTATTTTCTTTTTCGAAAAAAGGCAGAGTTTTTTGATGCAAATCTGAAACGAAACGATCGGCGTTTTTTCCAGATTTTGCCATTCTTCGGGAAAGAGCCACTTCAGAAAAATCTTCTTTACCCAAGAGATTCGCCTTTTCTTGTCGAAGGGTGAGGATCCGGGCGACAATTTCTTGGTTGTTGTAAGGATCCTCGCATCCCAGGGAATCGCTGGCTTGCCAGATTTTCTGACGCAGGGAGTCGTCATTTAAATACTGTAATGCGGGAACCAAAGAGGGTGCGTGGAGCGTGAATACCCAGGCCTTGGACCCTTCCTCTTGACCAAGTTTTTCAATGGCCGCAATACGGGCGGCCTCTTTCGAGGATTCGGGCAAGCCATCTAGTTTTTCCTCATCTCTAATCTCAAGGGACCAGTCATTCGTGGCATCAAGCACACGTTCCGAGAACTGCTGGGTCACTTGGGCCAGTTCAGATGATATTTTTTCCAGCATCTCCTTCTTCTCTTGAGTTAAATCAGCCCCTGCTTCCCTGAAGTCTGCCAGCGTCTCTTCAAGGAGCCTCTGATCAACCGACGACAGGTTTTTTGCCTCTTCAGTTCCAGAATAGGCAAGGATCACTTTCCAAAGTTGCGAATCCAAAAGTATTTTCGCCCCGAAGGCAGAAACTTTTGGCAACATCTCATTATGGGCTTTTCGCAGATCTTCGGTATTACAAACCGAGTCGAGGTGAGAAACCAGCCCCCAAGCATAATCGAGGTCAGTGGTCGCCTTTTCGAGTGCTTGAATCGTGTTGAGGAAAGTCAATTTATCCAGGTGTAGGGATCGGATTGCCTGCAAATTTTTTTCGGAATGCTCCAATGCAAGAGTGATTTCGGATTGGATCCTATCAGCAGAGAGTTCGGACCAGCTGGGGTGACCGATTCGATTGAGAAAAGGATAATTAGACATGTTCATTTTTTGGATTTAAATAGGTTTTCACAAACTAAAGAAGCCAGAAAGTATAGCAATCCAAACACGAAAAGCTCTCTTTTATCAAAGCCGGCTTCGATTTAAAATCACTTCCTATTGGATCAGATCTGCTTGCTGTGGGGTTATGATTTGAATATGGATGAACCAATTAAGCTAACCATACTATGAAAGAACAAGTTTTTACCCTATCTGCTGCTAAGAGTTCTGCCAGTGACCGTGCGGCCTTTATTCGCAGAACTTACGCCCATCTTGCCATGGCAATCCTCGCTTTTATCGGATTGGAGTATTATTTAGTCAATGCTCCGTTCGCAGCCAAGTTAGCAATGAGTATGACCAGTGGTTTTAGCTGGTTCATTGTACTCGGCTTATTTATGGGGGTAGGGTACATAGCCGACAAATTGGCCAGATCAGAAAGTTCAGAACAAATGCAATACTTGGGTTTGGGGATGTTTGTAGTCGCGGAAGCGATCATCTTTCTCCCTCTCCTCTTTGTTGCGACTATGTTCGGTGGGTCTGGTTTGATTCCGACTGCTGGCTTAATGACTCTCTTATTAGTTCTCGGAATCACGGCGACTGTTTTCATCACCCGTAAAGATTTTTCCTTCCTCAAGGGCATTCTCTCAATTGGGGGTTTTGTGGCCCTCGGCTTTATCCTTTGCAGTATGATATTTGGATTCTCTCTCGGTTTGGTTTTTGCCTGCGTAATGGTCTTATTTGCTGCGGGTTCTGTCCTGTTTACTACCTCGAATATTTTGCATCATTACTCTCCGAATCAGCATGTAGCTGCCTCTCTTGCTCTATTTTCGTCGGTTGCCCTAATGTTTTTTTACATTCTTCAAGTATTGATGAGTCTTTCTAGTGGTGGAGATGATTGATCCTTCGAATCCGATCCTCATTGCCCGAGTTTAAAAATGTTTAGAGGGCAGAAAAGGTCTAACTCGGTCTGAAACCCCTGTGACCGATATTCTAACTTGAATATCCTCTTTAATGACTTCCAATTGACTATTCGGGGAGAGTCCAAATTGAGATCTTGGAAGGGAGAGTAGACCATCCAATCGCAGTAAATCTCCTTTTTTACCTTCGTACTTTCTCCGTTTGTCTCGATAATAATGAAAGGATAAAGGGAGAGTCACTTCCTTAAGAATCCCTTTGATCTGGAGGGTTCCGTTACCAATGGCTCTAAGTTCACGATCGTGCCAAGAGCACTCGGACAGTGAATTCAGTTGAAATATGATTTCCGGATGTTTTGAAGAATCCAACCAGTCTGATGAGTGGGTGTCGTAAGCTACTCGGGCGTGTCCAAATCTTAAAGATCGCGAACTTAAAATTATTTTACCTTTTGTGACCTGTGGATTTTCTGGATCGAAATTTAAATTGCCGGAAATTTTTGCGAAAGTACCCCGGAGGTTTCCCCGTCCAAATCCAGTAGTTAAATTTACCTCGATTCGGCAGAGTGATGAGAGCGGGCTAAAGTCGAATTCCATCGCCTGGACATAGTTTGTAAGGCTTGAAACCAAAACCATTCCAGCGGTAAACCACTTACAAATCCTCATTTATCCAACCTATTCTTGATTGATTCTTAAGTCGAACGCTTAAATTGATTATTTTGGAATGCTCTTTGAACAACTGCAGTCGTAATGAGTTGCTGATAAATGATAATTAATTATCAATAAAAGAATGTTTAAAATTTTAAAAATCGGGGGGGTATGGAGCTTGGTTTTATCTAGCTTGAGCGGAAAAGGGGATCTCGAGCCAATGGTGGTTAACGCACTCCGCTTGCAAACTGAATCCAAAAACCTACCCGCACAGGTGGAAACAATCGATCAATCTGCTATAAAAAAATCGGGATCTTTGGACTTAGTGGAGTTGTTGCGAAGAAAGGCGAACTTACAGGTTCGGTCTACTTCAGCGAATTCGGCAAGATCCACCGTTTCCATGGGTGGTTTTGGCGAGAATGGGCAACTTCGAACCTTAATTTTATTGGACGGGCATCGATTGAATGCGATCGATATGTCAGCAATTGATTGGTATTCGATACCTATTGGACTTGTGGAGTCAATCGAAGTGATTCGAGGGGCTCATTCAGGTACTTATGGTAACCATGCGGTAGGAGGAGTCATCAAAATTAATACCAAGTTGCCCAGCAGCGAACCACGGGGTGCTTTAGAAATAAGCGGAGGTAGTTTCCACTCTTCAAATGTTAGGAGTACTTATTCCCAAATGGTTGGGAATATCGGACTTACGGTTTTTGGAGAGCGTGCAGAATCAGACGGTTATCGGGTTAATGGCGACCATCAGACCAATGCAGGAGGACTGAGAATGGACTGGGGGGGTGAATCGGATTGGGGTGGTTACTTATCCTGGAGTTTGTCCGATAGTGAGTTTGGTTTGCCTGGGTCTTTAAATTCTTCGCAATTACTAATCAATAGGCGACAGGCTGGTGATCCGAACAATAGGGTGGAGGAAAGGTCTTCTCTTGGCCGAGCGGGATTGAGTTATGAACTGAATGATGAATGGAAATTTGAGAACAGGCTTGGCTACCAGACTCGTAAAGTAATCGAAAATACTCCTGACTGGTCATGGTCTTCATTCACGGTCAAAGATTACCAAAGCTTTGCCTGCAACCCATCCATGCATTATCATTACAATGGCTTTGACT
>Ga0181567_10001422_pt1 | contig 18126 bp, 13 predicted proteins | sample 101ome_14_FD_133761 | JGI IMG/M metagenome (GOLD analysis project Ga0181567, IMG submission 133761) | Coastal salt marsh microbial communities from the Groves Creek Marsh, Skidaway Island, Georgia - 101403AT metaG (megahit assembly) | ecosystem: Environmental > Aquatic > Marine > Intertidal...
AGTGGCTTTCCTCTGGAAGAGGGTAAAGTTAATGGTCTAGTAAGACATGCGGATGGAAACTTGGAAAACCTTTCTTTTCGTCCAGACCCAGAATGTCCTGGAGTTTATCTGTCATCGCTGGAAGCCACAACAGCAGGCAAGCTGGAGATTGAGGTCATGTGTGAGTCAGCAGAGCGAAATATTCAAACAAAACTACAGGTTGAAGAGCTGAATCTTGAAAAATTGGGAAAGCCCACAAACCAAGTGCCTCTCGAACAATTGGCAAATCTAACAGCAGGTCTTTCAGTAAATTACCAAGATGCGGAGAAATTGATCACTGCTCTATCTATCATACCAGAACCAAAACCGAACATTCGAATTCATAGTTTAAGGTCGAATCTTTATTGGGGTGGTTTTCTATTTCTACTACTGGCTATTTACTGGACGGGTAGAAAATTCTTTGGAATGGTCTAATTAAAATGGAAAACGAAAAGCATAATCCAAAAGAGTACTCAGCAAGGACTGATGTGAAATTGGATATTACAATTACCGAATTTTTTGAGATTTTAGCAAAGACGGCTCGTTTTAGAATCGGAGTAAGGTTCATTTTGCTGGTATTTTCTTTTCTTGGTATATCTTGGATGCTACTCGGCATCTCAGATCGTCTTTGGGCAACCACCGTTATTTGGCGTTCAGTCATTACTTTTAGTGGTCTTCTTTGTGCACTGTGGGCAGTTTTCAACTTAATTTGCCATGTCTTTCTCTACACTAGAAAACGCCCGTGGTTAGCAAAATGCGTAAGAAATATATATCGTGCTAAGGGTGAAAGATTACTTGGTATTATTGAGATTGCCGAGGAGAAGAAAAAAGCGAATCACTCCTTTTCAAAGCAAATTTTTGAGGCAGCCCAGATAAAAATGGCTCAAGAAATTACATCCCTAAACGTAAGCGAGGTTTTTCCATGGAAAAAGGTCAGGGGAGCAAGTACGAGTGCATGTGCGATTTTTCTGATTATTTTATCGGTTTGTATTTCATACCCCGAACTCTCTCAAAATACATTTAATAGGTGGGCATTTCCTTTTTCTTCAATTGACAGAACGACCCTCACTGAAATTCTAAATCACGAAAAGGAAAGCTACGCAGTTCTGAAAAATGAAACCAATACAATTAGGTTTTCCTTATCTCCAGATAGTCATAGGAAACCAAATTTTGCTGAGCTCATTCAATCTAACGATTCCAGTTTTCACTTGATTTCAAAGCTAAATGGAGGAATCTATGAATTTAAAATTCCACCCCAAAAGAAGGATTTTTCCGCAGATTTGTTTGTCGGCGATTATCAAAAAGAATTTTCTGTCAAAACTGTTAACCGTCCAAGGCTTGAAGCCTTAACTACCATAGTTAAATTCCCCGAATACTTATCTATCATTCCTCAGGAAATAGATTCTCTTGATAATCAAATTGAAGTACCGGAAGCTTCTGAAATAATCATAAACGGCAGAGCAAATCGTCAATTAAGTCAAATCCAGATATCAGATTCTAAGTCTCATATTGGCATGGACCTAGCGTCCTCTTTCTTTGAATTCAATCTGCCTAAAATAAATGAGAATAAAAATTATTCGTTACATTTCGTTGATTCCTATGGTTTTTCCCCGAGGGTGCCAGTAAGTATTTCTATAAAAACTCAAAAGGATTTACCTCCCTCGGTGAACCTAGATCAGACAACCGACATCTCTCCAATTCTTTTGTTTGAAACTCGTAAAGTCAGTTTTCGCAATAAGGATGATTTCGGACTTAAGGAATGCTCTTTGCTTTTGAGCGTATTTAGAGATCAGCAGAAAATTAAGGATCTAGAAATCATCCAAGAAAAATTTTCTGAAATAAGAAAAGAGAATTTTGAATTATCATTCCCATTCGACCCCAGTCTTTTTTCCTTTGAAGATGGAGACGAAGTAACTTTTGTCGCATCGGCTATAGACGATTATCCGGGACGGGAACCTACTCTATCGACTCCTTTAAAGTATCGAATAATTGGTCCGGAAAAACACGCGGAAATGATTCGTTCTCGAATGAATAGTGTAATAGCTGAAGTTTCTGAAATTGCTAGAAATCAAGAGGGAATTCAATTTGAGACTCTATCTACAGAGGAAAAAACGAGAAAGAGTGCAGAACAACAACTCACTCAAAAAGAAACTGCTGAAATCAATAACTTAAAAAATGATCAAACGAATTTAGCTAAAAGACTAAATACAACTGCCCGGAATGGTTCGGATACAATAAATGAAGCCACCAAGAACCCATTCTTTACACCCGAAACCCTTAAAGAATTTGCATCGTCCTTAAATGAAATAAAAGAGACATCTACCGGTTCCATGAGAGAGTCTGAAAACAAACTAAAGGATGCCGCCTCATCGAACGCATCAGATGCAAGTCAATCAATGATGCAATCTGCTGAGTCTCAGGAAAGAGCATTGGAAGAGTTAAGAAGGGTTTTGGCAAAGTTTTCCGAACAACTCGATAGACTTGAAGCCAGAACCCTTGCCCAAAGACTTACGAAGCTCGAAAAAACTGAAAAAAAACTTTCAATTAAGTTAGTCTCCATAATGCCTACATCTGTGGGCAAAATGCCATCTCAACTTGATAACAAGAATCTCAGCTCATTTTATGAAATGGAAAAATCCCAAAAACGAGTAAGCGAGGATGCAGATGAAGTTAAGAACGAAATAAGTCGATACCATGAAAGAACTCAAAAAGCGGAATATGGAAAAGTCAGTCGACTAATGGAAGCAGCAAATCTTAAAAAAGGACTCACTGGTGTAGCACAAAACATTCGAAATAATACATCGTTTCAAGCCCTCGAGAATCTGAATTATTGGGAAAGTTCCTTTGAACAATGGGCAAAACTTCTTCAGCAAGAATCCCCGGGCGGCGATTCTCCCGGGGGACAGGGAAAAGGCAAAGACAGAACAGCAGACATTTTGGCCCTTCTGAAAATGAAAAAGGTTCAGTCTGATATTCTTTTCAAAACAAAAACTTTGGACCGAAAAGGCTTTCGAGGAAATAAAAGGACATGGTCATCATCTTTAAATGACCAACAAAACACTCTTATGATTGATCTTACCGATACACAAATCTCGATCGCAGAGGAGGCATTAAATCCTTTATTTGATGATGCCCATATGGCCATGGCTAAATCATCAGAACAACTTTCAAAACAAATTTTTAATGAACAAACACAATCTCCCCAACAAGAGTCGAAAGATATACTCAGTGACATCATTAATCTTATGACTGAAGGACAAGGTCAGGGGAACGGGCGCAATGATGATAAAGGTTTAAAAGCAATGGAACTTTTGATGATGCAAATGGGAAATGAACAATCTGGGCAAGCCAAAGGAAAAAGTCCCGTTCCTGGCAAGACTGGAGGTGGTTCTTCACAAGGTGGCAAGACTGACAAAACAATCGACTCATTAAGTGGAACTTCTTCCACTCCAAATATGATTGATAATTCCAGTCAAAGTAGTGGAAGTGGCAGTCCCTCAATCGCTCCTGAATTTCAGGAAATGATGGAGAAATATTATAAGGCAATCGAAGATTGAAAAATAAGATATCATTCCTGTTCATATTGCTGAGTCCTATCTTTAGTTCTGAGGGTCAGGAAATTTTTGAACAACAAAACGATGACTTTGTCAGGTCCTTAGACCAAACATACCTAAAAGGTCTTTTATTTTTACAAAATTCACAAGGTGTTGATGGTAGATGGACAGACTCTTCCTACGGTTCTGAACCAGGGGTGTTAGGGATGGCTATCCTTGCATTTCTTTCGAGAGGTGATGATCCCGAATTTGGTCCATTCTCAAAATCATTATCACGGGCAGTTGATCAGATCTTACGCCAACAAAATAAGGATACAGGCTATATCGGAAGTTCCATGTATAATCACGGCTTTGCCACCCTTGCACTTGCCGAATATTATGGCGTTACTAACCATTCAGACATCGGTCCCGCATTAAAAAAAGCGACCAACCTGATCGTTTCAGCTCAAAAAACAAACCCCAAGGGTGCTTGGCGTTACAGTCCTGAAAGCAAAGATGCAGATACAACGATAACCGGAGCACAGTTAGTCGCCCTTTTTGCTTCGAAAAATGCAGGTATGCAAGTACCTGATGAAGCGATAGCCAAAGCGAAAAAATTCCTTATCGAATGCCAAGATGAAAAGGGAGGATTTGGATATACGGGTAATTCAGGTGCAAACCTGCCAAGAACTGCAATTGGCAGTCTTATCTTGGCCTTAGACAAAGATACTGACTCAAAAGAATTTAAAGCATCCGTCGAATATTTAAGAGAAAATGCCCGTTTCGGAGATCAAGGACACAAGTTCTACAGTCTCTACTACACTTCTCAGGCAATGTTTCGTGCTTCTCCAGAAGATTGGGACAAATGGAACCTTGCAAATGTAAGACAACTTCAAGCAACTCAGGCTGAAAACGGATCATGGAACAGCAACTACGGATCGACTTTTGCAACCTCAGCAGCCCTACTATCCATGGCATTAAATTACAGGTATTTACCTATTTACGAAAGATGACACTAAGAATTCATCCTCAAATCTTGAAGACTCTTTTCCTCATCTCAGGAACCTTTCTTTTCACTACATTTTGTATGGGCCAAACCAACCAAATTTCTTCAAACCTCAACGGTCCAGAAACCGTTTCTTTTTTTGATGGATCTTCCCTTTTGGGAGGACTGAATGAAATTAAAGACGGGGATGAATTAATATGGAATCACAAGTCATCCCAAAACCCACTTAAATTCGATTATAAAGCCGTGGAGTCCATTCTGTTTAACAGAATAGAGGGTAAACAAAGAGACTCTGGAGGATCGATGATGATTCTTTTTAAAAATAACGATTTTCTTCGCGGTTCGATCCAGTCACTAAATGCAGATAGACTACTCTTTTCGTCCGGTTTTGGACAAAGTCTGGAGGCAAGCCTTTCGGACATTCGATCTTTGGAATTTCTTCCGGAATCATACCAAGTTCTTTATGATTCATCTTACGATTTTGAAAAATGGAAAAAAAGTAACACTAAAGCATGGACGGAGGAACAAGGCAGCTTAGTTTCAGTATTCTCAGGAAGCACAGGAACAATTCTCCCTGAACTTGATGCAATAGAAGTTTCATTCCAAGCAGAATGGCAAAGATCATTTTATCTAGCCCTTCGCTTTTTTTCTGATTCAGATGGAGGAAGTTATGGTAGCGAAGGCTTTCATCTGTCCTTTTCCAACAATCGAATCAATCTTCAATCAAACCGTAAACTCAAGGGAAGGACAATTCGAGAAACTTTGGGCTCTGTCATGGTTGACCAGTTAGTCGGGGTAAAAACTGCTAACTTTAAGATCTATGCACATAGACAGCGAAAAGAATTCATAGTTTTTGTTAATGGAAATGAGGTAGCAAAATGGAAGGACTCGAGTACAGATTATTTACCTGGAAACAGTGGTCTACTTTTTATTAATCAAGGAGGGAATTCATACTTGAGACTTGAAGAACTCACCATTGCCGGGTGGTCTGGTGAATATTTTTTGACTAGTCCACCTTCGGAAAAAGAACAAGATGGAACTCAATTCATCTCATTTAAAAATGGTGACTCTACGCCACTACAATCCTCTTCATCGAACGATAATGGATTAAGCATTAAAACCAAAAGAGGAATTTTTGAGGTTCCATATGAAAATATTAAATCAATCTATTTCCCCAATGATGATCTAAATCAAAGCAATCTTACCTTGAACGAAGAAGTCAGCCTAAAAAGATCCCTGGGTAAACTTTCATTTAAACTAAACTCCATCCAAAATAATCTCCTACTTGGTAAACATCCTTATCTAGGAAACCTCCGAATACCATTACATTCAGTTAAAAGACTTCGCTGTAATCTCCTCCTTAAATCTTACAAGGAATATTTATTACAACTCAAACTAGCTGAAGAGTCGCTTAAATCGCAAAACAGTGAAAAGGCTCTCTCTATTCTAGAAAATACAAATCCACACTATCAATGCTGGTATTGGAAAAGATTGAAATTTCTTGCTCATGATTTCCAAACAAAGGAAATCCTATGGTTTTCGCCACATCCAGAGGTTGGAATCCTACAAGCCACACTTTGTGAGGAAGTGGGCGAAACCATTTTTACTACATCAAGGGAAGGCTCATTTGCCTTGTGGGATGAATATGCAAAATTAGCGGAAGGAAATTACACTCACAAGCATTCAACCTCCCAAGAGTTAGGAAGATTTAAAAATGAAAAGTGGAAAAAAATCTTTATTTCAACCAGCTATTGGCTTGGCAGAACTGAAGTGACACAAGAGCAATTTGAAAAAGTAACTGGAACAAACCCAAGTAAGAAAAAAGGACCAAACCTACCGGTTCAAGTAAGCTGGTTTGAATCCATGGAATTTTGCAAATTGATGAACAAAAAATACCCGCCCCCTGATGGGTTCATTTGGCGCTTGCCGACAGAGGCCGAATGGGAATATGCAGCTCGTGCAGGTTCATCCGGTCCGTTTTGCGAAACCTCTTATGGGAAATTCCCAAACAAGCAAAATTCTTACGAAGAGCATCTAAAACAGTATGGATGGTTTTCGGAAAACTCATTGGGCGAAGTTAAAGCAGTATCCCAAAAATTACCCAATGATTGGGGGTTGTTCGATATGCATGGAAATGTTTGGGAATGGTGTATGGACGGTACAAGCGTAAACAAAAATGAACTTTTTTCTTTTCCACGAGCCGGAAGCAAAAACCCAGTAAAATTGGATGGCGACTGGAAGATACTGAGAGGAGGCAGTTTCATTACCGACTATTCACGTTGCCGCTCAAGTTATCGAGGAGCCAATGCACCAACCGTTTCGGAAGGCGATAGAGGGTTACGAATCTGTCTTGGTCAGGTTCTACCAAATAACGAATCGAATACTTCAAAAATTGAAAGGCATAAAGAAAATTTAGATAAGCAGGTTCAAGAATTTTCACCAATTTCATTACAAAGGATAGATCCGGGAGAATTTATGATGGGATCACGCAACTCGACCAGTTTCCCTCAGGCAATCTGCGATCTGAAAGATAAAAATATTTTGAGTACCGACTTGTCAGGTAAAGTTAGAAGTCAAAATATTTCCTCAAATATCTCTGAATGGGAATTAGATCTAAATGGAACCGGACTGGTTATCACCCCATTAAGCACCAGAAATTGTGTGCTAGTCGGAACTAATAATGGAAAAGTTCATTTAATAAATAAAAGTACAAAAAGAATTATATCCACTTACTCAGATCATCTAGGTCCAATTTCCCATATTGCGATCAATAACAATCAACAAATATTTGCTACTTGTGGCACGGGTGGACGCATTGCCCTACGCAAAATAGGAAGTGAGGAACCTGAATGGGTCTTAAACCCTCAAGATTATAAAAGTGATATTGAATATGTTGAATTCTCTCACGACTCCAAAACACTTTTAGCATCAGGACTACATGCCAATGTAATAACCATAGATACAAAATCCGGGAAATTTAACACTGTGTGGCCAATAGATAAGGGACTTGCATTGAAAGCAAAGTGGCTACCTAAAAAAAATTACTTTTCCATCCTTCACCCGAATGGAATACTCAGTTTTCTCGAATATAAGTCAGGAATTATCTACAAAATTATTCGTTCCAACCTTCCCAGTGCTTGTGACTTTGAATTTTCAAAAGACGGAAAGCGTATTCTTTTTATCACTGAGAAAGGCAGTTGCTCTCTTCGTGAATTACCTGTTGCTGAATCCATTTTAATTATTCGCCCCGATGGAAAAGTTGAACAGACACCAGATTTTTATTTTAATGTATCCAAGCCAAAAAAGGAAAAGTCTTTAGAGCTGGAAACCTTCCTTCTGAAACATCAGGATAAAGTAAGCCTTAATGAATCAGTCTTCCTTTCCAATTCTCCTTGTAATCAACAAATAGCAACTACCCATGATGGAGCTCTTCGTATTTGGAGTAAAAAGTACGGATTTTTATTAGCGACCATAGCTGAAAAACTATCAAGTGATTTTCAGACTTGCAGGTTTTCTAAGGATGGAAAGTCCTTAATCGGAAAACTTGAATCTGGTCATATAGTTGTCTATCCTACGGATCCTAATGATATAAATAACTTAAATTTCGCTCGGTTATGTACGGAATCATTTAATCATTAAAATATCATCCGTGGTATTCATTTATGAAAATTGTAATTTTAAAAAGTAATTTAAACAGCCAAATAAGAGGCTTCTTCCTTTTATTTGGTATTTCCAGCTTATTATCAGGATGTTTTTCCTCTTCCAAGGTGTACATTCCTGAGTCAATCCCGCCTGATGCTTATGCTCGTCAATCTTCCACATCTAATAAAAAAGCAGCAATTGAACCTTTATCTCAAAAGGAAATTTTAAAGCCAATTGAGAGTCTACAAAGACCAAAAGATTCATTCCTGTCATACAGAAAGTCTCATTCCAGTCAGCTACCTTCATTGACTAAATCCAAAAGTGAAAACGCAGATTATACTTTTAAAGTGAAATCAATCGAAGAATTATGGATATGGGTACAAGACCCCAAAGGTAATGATATAGTTTGGAAAAAAATGGTGGAGGGCGATGAATTATTGATTACCGAAAAAGCTCCTCTTACACTGACTTGTTCCAAACCGAATGCAGTAATTATATACGATAAAAAAGGCAAAAAAGTAGACTACCCAAAATCAATTAACTCAGGAACAAATATTAATATCATTCGCCTTAACTAAAAAGTTGGACCAATTTAAACTGAATAGCAAACGCAGTTAAAATGAGCCGTTTACATCATTACTCAACTGGAATGTAGGTGGATCTTCCAGTCTTATCCTAACTTCACTGCACAAACCTCCGAGGAATTTAAAAGATACCAAGCTCCATTCGTAGACTTTTTCGGTTGAATCATCAAAGATGGATCTTCGGTAGTCCCAAAGGTAACCGTTACCACCATCAAGGCTTTTGCCTTCAGGCGGTCCCATTATTTCTTCGACTTCTATTTTGTTTTTACCGAGCAACAACGATTGGAGATTTCTTTTACTGTAGACCGGAAGATTTTTGCTTTCGAAAGTATTCTCTTGGTTTTGATAAAAGTCGCTGGAACCCGATTCATTGTACCCATGTTTGTACCGATCAGATTTACAAGAAGATAATGAAAACAATCCTATACAGATCGCGGCTAAAAGTAATAAATTAACTTTCATATAATTATTAAAACTTTTATCAAAATCCTTTGCAAATGTAAGATTACAAAAATGGCGGAGAGAACGGGATTCGAACCCGTGGAGGAGCGATTAGCTCCTCACCGGTTTAGCAAACCAGCGCATTCGACCACTCTGCCATCTCTCCGACAAATCCTTTCTAGGAATAGATCAGTGAAAGGTAAAACAAAATAATTTATATCTTTGTTTAATCGTTCGAGAGAATCTTTAACTTATTTAAGTGCTTGGTCGCCATATCATCGCCAAGAGAAGACGCACGCTCGAACCATTTTATTGATTCTTTTAGGTCTTTAGGGACACCATTTCCTGATAAGTAGATTAGCCCAAGATAACGGGAAGATTCGGCGTTTCCGGCTTTCGCTGATTTTAAGAAAAGTTGATAAGCTTTAGAATAATTTCTTTCAACACTCCGCCCCCAGTAATAATTCTTTGCCATTTCAATGACTTTATAATCACTCGGTGATGAAATGGATTCATTTTTCACATTTCTTTTGTCCAAGGGTATCGGCGGATTCTGCTTAGGGTTGCCCATCTCTTTTCGTGCTTCGTAAGGAGATGGTAACAAGGCTGAATTAAAATTATCTTGGTCTATTTTTGCACTGGGAGCCGGAAGTATCGGTTCAGGAAGCAATGCTTCGTTTGCAGCCAATTCTTGGCTCTCTTGCCCATTCGTCACCGGAACATTGGGCATTGGGTCAACAGGGGTTCTTTGTGATGCTTCTAATTCATCCAACTTTTTTTTAGCTTTTGCATAGTTGGTTTTAAGAGCAAGATTTGCATACCTTTGAGCTAAATCTAGTTTAGGTGTGCCTGTTAGCCCTTTGGAATAAAAATCTGCCAAAATTAATTGTGCTTCTCCGTAACCCTTATCTGCGGCGGCCTGAAAATGAACGAGTGCCATTTTATTATCTTTTTTAAAGCCGTCGCCTTCAAAGTAAGCTCTACCCAGGTAATGGTGAGCAGTAGGCAGATTTTTTTGAACTGCTAAGTTAAGAATCTGCATACCCTCTTTCTTTACATCAAGAATTTTACTATCACTCTCCAGCAAATTATATATTTTAAACAAAGCAACCTGAACTGAAGAGGGGGCATAACCCAAAGAAGAAGAAATCTCATAATGCCTGTAAGCTAATTTTAAGTCAGGAAGAACATCCGGACGAAGTTTGTCTGAAGTAAAGATTTCACCCAACACATAGCTGGCTACAGGATCTTTTCTGGCTGCAAGTTTTATTAAAGTTCCATCCGAATCCTGAAAAGCCTTTAAATACAATTCCCTAACTTTTAATAAATCCGGTCCAATGGGCTCACTCCTATATAAAAAACCAAGAGCGAAGTGCCCAAGCCAATGGTTGGATTCAGAAGAAAGCATAGCAAGCTTGTAGGCCTTGTCATAATCAATCTTCACGCTCTTATCACCATGAGCATACACAAGGGATAGAAAACCCTGAGCAAATGGATCATTTTGAGAAGAGGCTTCCATAACAGAGTCCAAATCAGAATCGATCCATTTTTTTCCGGGGGTAATATTTCCGAATAATTCACCCCAATAAATGAATGTTAAAAGAGGGAAAAAAAGTATTTTTATATAATTCATATATGACAATTTCTTGAAATTACTTTGTTGCAAATGGACTGGGCAAGAAAAAGCGTTTATTTTTTTTATAATTTTTTGTTATTATAAAATTATGAGTGAAGAATTTGATGGGTCAATGACTCTTAGAAGTCCAGGTAAGGAATCTATTAGGCAGTTTGTTATTTATGCAGAAAATAAAGTCGGTTGGCTTAACGATTTTATCACCATGCTTCAAGAAGTGGATATACACCTTCTTGCGATTAGTGTTTTGGACACAACTGACTCCGCCGTTATCCGAGTTGTCCCCAATTATCCAAAAGACTTAGCGAGATTGTTGAAATCGCAGTCCATCTCATTTACAGAAAGAACGATTCTAGCCATCGAAGTGGACAATGAAGATTCAATTAAAAAAGTTACACAAGCTCTTTTAGCAGCCGAAATCAATATCCATTATGTTTATTCTTTTCTTCACACGCCCAATCAAAAACCGGTTTTAGCGATCGCCATGGAAGAGCAGGAAACAGCAGAGGATGCTCTTCGTGGATATCAATTAAAAATTTTGTCTCAGGAAGATTTTACTCGTTAAAATATATAATTTTAAAAATTAGCAATATTTTCAATACAAGTGGTATCGGCTTATTTTATCTTTAAATTGTTCTAATTCAGAATTCCAAAGGCTAATAAATTCTTCAATGTTGCAGTTTTCTCCTGATTCCTTGAGGTGATCCCACCAAGCTTGTGAACCAACATGTTTATTAAAAAGGGTGATTTCTGATTCTTTGGCTTTGGTGAAAGGAGATGGGGTTTCCCATTTTGCAGATAGACGCATCATGTGAAAAGCCAGTTCCGTTGGATTCCAATTACTCCAATCATTCAAAACTATATAAACTCCATCGATGTTTTTCCCAGAATTACTTTTGAGAGTCTTGATTTGAAATGACAACCCTCCAAGATTCAGGGCATCCAAAGCTTGCTTTAATTCAAGTGAAGATCTTCCCTCAAAAGTTAAAAAACGAAATGGCTGTGGAGTACCTATGCCGTGTTTAAATTTCCCCATTTGTGCACCTAGACCAGTCATAGGATAGCCAGCAACCGAATCCAATGTTGGGATATTTGGAGAAGTTGGCACCCATTCTAACCCTGTTTTAGGCCAAGTCATAAGTCTTGACCAATTTTTCATTGGAACTATCAGAAGCTCCCCTCTTTTCCTCGCAGTTTCAGAAATGTTAAGGATGCCACTTTCTTTTTTGGACCACAAAGCTATCTCTCCGATGGTCAAGCCGTGAACAAAAGGCATTGGAAAAGCACCGACATAGCTCATACATTCTTCATCAATCATGGGACCCGCCATTTTCAGTCCACCTAAGGGATTTGGCCGATCTAGTACCACAACTTTTTTTCCTTCTTCAAAACATGCCTCCATTGCATACTTCATGCAACTTATATAGGTGTAGCATCTGACTCCGACATCTTGAAGGTCAATAACGAGACAATCTATTTTAGAGAGCATTTCAGCAGTTGGTTTTCTAAATTTTCCGTACAGCGAAAATACAGGAAGTCCCGTCTTTTGGTCTATTTTATCCTCCACAGGTACGGCTGCTTTTTCATTTCCGTAAATTCCGTGCTCAGGCCCAAACAGTGCGACTAAATTAACAGTTGAACTGGCTCGAAGAATCTCAACGCTACTCTCTCCTTTACCATTCACCCCAGCAGGATGAGTGAGAAGACCAACTTTCAATCCTCGAAGAATTTCAAAGTCAGTTTCTTGTAGATGTTCAATACCTAGCTTAAATTTCGCACTTAAACCATTGTGCAGGCTTAAAGAAAGCAACAAAAAGACGAGAAAACGAAACCTTAGGAAAAGGTGCGAATTAGTAATAATTATTTTCTGCATTATCGTTTTTGTAAATCTTCGCCATTGCCTTGTAAAGGAATACCGCGACTACACCCAAAGAAATGCCAATAATCGACCCGCCCACAAACATCGGAGGGAAAGTATCAATTAATTCAATTAAATCGGAAAAGTTAAACTCACTCCACTTATACTCCGAATTCAACATTCTATTACGATCGTATTCTATTCCTACAAGTTTAAAAAAAACCATCCCAATTTGATAGTCGGCAAAATAAATAGGACCCATCGTAAAAGGATTTGAAATCCACTGAAGCGCAATCATAACTGGCAAATTTGTCCTTAGCCAAAGAGCCAAAAATAACACCACCAGCATCTGTAATCCTACTATTGGTAACATCGCAATCCATACGCCCCAAAAAAGGGCCGGAATAATATTTTTCCCACGAAACGACCATAAATAAGATCTCTTATATGCGGTTTCTGAAAACCATTTTAAAATTGGATATTTGTGAATGTTTGAGCGCCTGGGCAAAGGACGCATCCACTTTTTAAGCCTCCTAATCCTTTTGAATTTTGCTTCCTTGCTCATCAATCTAATTTCCACTCTGACAAAGGCTAAGAAATGGATACTGATTCAAAGTATCAGTAAAGCGCTCTTCTGCCAAAGAAAGGTTTTTTTCTAAACTCCACTCATTCATTCCAAATTGCAAGAGGTCACATTCATGAAACTTTTTGCAAACCTCATGCACTTTATTAAAGTCAATTGACCCTGCCAATAGGATCGATGGAGTGGATTTCAAGTTGGCCAGGTTCAAAAGCTCAAAAGGACCCTTACCGCTCAAGGATGTTTCATCGAATCTCCCCTCCCCAGTAAGAATCAGGTCGGCTTCTTCAACCAACTTGGATAGACCGAACCAGTTACTGACCAAAGAAAACCCGGGAATAAGGGAAACTTTGTATGGTAAAGAAAGTCCGTACCCAATGCCACCTGCAGCTCCACTCCCTTGAAATTCGGCAGCTTGGTAAACTTTAGGAAATTTTGATGCGAGTAACTGCTGAAGTTGCGTGATTTTTTCTTCAAATAATTCTATCTCTTCAGCTGGAAGGCCTTTTTGAGGCCCATACCTTGCAGTCGCACCGTTTTTACCAAGTAGAGGATTATCAACATCACAGGCTATAAATAACGGGGGAAGGTCTACTAATTGATCAAAATCTATCTTCTCAATATCTTGCCAATAACAGGGGAAAGGATTTACGATATGAGTCTTACCCTTGCCGTAAAAATTCACACCCAAAGCCGCCAAGGCACCCATACCAAGATCGTTTGTTGAACTACCACCAATACCTAGAAGTATCGCATCTACTCCAAGAAATTTTGCTGCCCTTAACATCTCCCCTACCCCAAATGTGGAAGTCTTCCATGGGTTTCGTTCCGCTTGTGGCAAGTCGGCTAGTCCCGCTGCCTGAGCCATCTCAACGATCCCCAGTTTTCCAGTGGAAGGGAGACCCAAGGATGTAGAAACCGCTGATGGTAAATTTTCTATTTCACAAATTCCAATAGTACCTTTTTTCACCTCTCCAATTGAGTTTTTTATTTCGACCGATTGGAATTTTCCTTTTGCTGCAGAACTTAAGATATCAACAAAGCCCTCTCCACCATCAGTCAAGGGTGCTTTTGTTACCACACAATCTGAAAATCGACCTGCTAAAACCTTTTCAGCCAAATCGCAAAGTTCTTTGGCTGACAGCGAATCCTTGCATTTATCAAAGGCTGCAAGGATTCTTTTCATGAATTAACTAACTCAGCGAATCTCAAGCTCCGTTTTCTCATCAACAAATTTGAAATTTTCTAGATGATAAGTGTCCGAGCTTTCAAAATTAATGCTAATTTCATAATTAGTTTCAATCTTTTCTAAAAGTTTAGCGTCTGGCCCACGCAATCTTCTTAATACAGATGGATGTAGGAAAACCTTAATTTTCATATCCGAAGTCCCTGTCTCCAATCTTGCCCTTCTGACAATGCTTGAAAGTTTTCTCTGGATTTCGATACTAATAGACCGGGGAGACTTCACGATTCCTCTCCCAACGCAATAAGGGCAAGGTTCATAAATTCCACTCGAATTACTCTCATCATGCCGCTGCCTTGTAATTTGCATTATCCCCAACTGGGAAATCGGCAAAATATTATGCTTAGCTTTATCATCAGCCATAGCAGCTTTCATTTTCTGAAAAACTTTTCTTTGGTCACTTTTGTTTTTCATATCAATGAAATCAACAATAACCAGCCCTCCTAAGTTTCGTAATCGCATTTGCCGAGCAACCTCTGCGGCTGACTCGATATTAGCCTGTAAAATGAAATTTTTCCCGTCTTTGCGGTTCCCCTTATGACTACCGGTATTGACATCGATAGAAACCAATGCCTCCGTTTCTTCCATGACTATTTCTCCTCCAGAAGGGAGGAGAACTCTTCTCATGAAAGTCTGTTCTATTTGCCTCTCGACATTAAATCGTTCAAAAATAGGAATTTCCTCATCAAAAAAGGAAACTTTTTTACGGGTATTGGATTTGGGATCAACTTGTTGTATTATCTTCAACAAACGCTCATAGTCATCTTTTTTGTCTACCTGGACTCGGTCGACATCGTCTGTCAAAAAATCTCGAGCAGTCAAACCAATGAGATCTGGTTCCTGATAAAGAAACGCGGGTGATTCTTTTGATTTTATTTTATTTTCGATTTCATTCCATTGCTGAAGCAAAAAATTTAAATCTCTAACAAAAAACCGTTCTTCTTTCTTTTGGCCAGCTGTCCTGACAATCACTCCCATGCCTTCAGGCAAAGAAAGATTCGTAAGAATACTTTTCAGTCGATTTCTTTCACTCTTATCATCAATTTTCCTAGAAATTCCACATTGACCGGCAAATGGCATGAGAACGAGAAACCGGCCAGGCAAAGAGAGATTCGTAGTAGTACGTGGACCCTTACTTCCAATTTGTGCCTTGGTTATTTGAACAATAATTTCGGAACCAATAGGAAAGGCTTTTGGAATATCCTTTACTGACTTTACTTCATTTTTTTGGGAGGCCTTTTTCTTATTTTCCCTAACAATCTCAATATTCGGATCATTATTTGCTCCAGGAAGCATATCCCAATAGTGCAAAAAGGCATTTTTTTCTTGGCCGATGTCAACGAAAGCGGCTTTTAGGCCTGGTTCAAGATTTTGAACTTTTCCCTTAAAAATGGCTCCCACCATTCTATCTTCGCCAAGACGCTCCACCTCAAAACCCTGCAAAATTCCATTTTCAATCCGAGCAACCCTTCTTTCCAAAGCCTCGGTGTTAATGATTAGTTCCTTGTAGTCTTTATTTTTCTCTCCCCTAAAGAAAGCAAAAATTCTTTCGCGAATTGGGCGAGCTTTTGCTCGTTGCAAAGAGGCTTCCCTAAGCTTGGCCTTATCAATATGAATTGGCTTGGGTTCTTTGGGGACGGAACTCAAATCGTTTTCTTCTTCGGATGAACCGGAAGATTGATCTTGCTTGTTTTTTCGATTTAAAGATTGATTACGCGGTCTAGGTTTTCGAGCCATGTTGGTTTGGGTGTTTGAAACCTGCAAATCAAATCACGAAACAAAAAAGAATTCGTCATAATATTCATGAGATGAATTCTTTTCTGTGCCGGTGAATACTCTGAACCACTCCCATCATCAGGAAACAAGTGATGATAAACGATCCGCCATAACTCATAAATGGCAATGGCAGTCCGGTAATGGGCGTAATGCCTAAGGTCATGCCAACATTTATGAACAGATGCACCATCAGTAAGATAGCTACACTAGATGCGAGTAACCGACCGAACATATCCGCAGACTTGGATGCCACTTTTAGGCATCCGAAGATGACGACGGCATAAGCTAAGAGTGCAAATATACTCCCGATAAGCCCCCATTCCTCAGCCAAAACAGCAAAAATGAAGTCGTTGTGAGCAACAGCTGGTGGCAGATATCCGAGTTTAGCCTGCATCCCTTCACCCCATCCTTTTCCTGAAATTCCACCTGTGGAAACAGCGATTAGAGCCTGGATTCTATTCCAATTAGGTCCAATGCCATGAGGGTCCACAACTTCAGGTGCGATGAAAGTGAGAATGCGTTTACGTTGATAGTCTTTGAGTGGTAAGAGTGCGTTTTCTTCGTAAGCCACCACCGGCTCAGAAGTACGCAGATTTTCAGATTTATGTTGATAATAGCGATAGATGTCTAGTCCCAGCAGACCCAGCAACAGCATAAATAATATTGCTGTTGCTACAAAAAATTTGGCAGGTATGCGTGCGACGTACAAAAGAGTGAAGGCAATTGGTGGAAGTACCATGGTCGAACCTAAATCAGGTTGCAAAAAAATCAAGAACATAGGGAGAATGAAACACAAAGTAAGGCGCAAAATTCCGTTTAACGAATCACGCAGATCCCCAATTTTTGAACGAGATAATATGCTTGCACCCATAACTAAAGTGGCAAACTTAGCCATCTCAGAGGGTTGGATTTTAAAAAAGCCGAGGTCGACCCATCGACTCGCTCCATAAATTTTGGGTCCACCAAATACTAACAAAAGAGATAAAATTGATATTCCATAAACAATGTGGGCATACTTCAAAAAAATTCTGTAATCAAGTATTGCCACAGTAAAATACAATATGAATCCCAATAAACTCCAAACAATCTGCTTTTTCCATTCATTACCCCCATCATAAGCTTGAGCAGACTGGATGAACATGACGCTCATACCACAGAGCAAAGCTAGGCAAAAAGGAGTAACCCAATCCCATCTTTCTTCCTTGGGTAATCCATCTACAGGCTTATCAACGGAATTTTTGTCCACAAGTATCTAAAAGATCTACCTTAACTCCGGGAAATTATTTTTCTTCCAGAAGTTCCTCGCAAATTTCAGTCCACTCCATGTCCAGGCTCTCTCTGGTTTTGACGGGTTTACCTGCACGACGATACCAATATGCGGCATTCCCCAAGTCTCCTTCCACTCGATGTAAGTATGCATGAATCCAGGAGCCATCATTCGTTGCTATATCCTGGGCAATATTGTGGGCTTTCTCCCAGTTTCCCTTTTTGACCCACCACAAAGATTTTATTAGACCTGACCAATCTTCTCCAGGATTATCTTCCTCTGCAATGTGTATAATAAATTTTTCCAAGTCATTCATTTTTGTTTTGGTAAATTTATAATCTTCTCCAACGAGTACCCCAAGAAATTGAATACTGGTACTTTCTGCGGTGTTCTCTTATTAAAAATGGTAAATTCTCTTCATGCTCGAGTTGAAACCAAGGGCTAAGTTTTTCTTGAAGCTTCTCTTTCGAGTCACCGGAACCAATCCAGTTATCTCTGGGAGTATATTCCTCCAACCAGGTAAATGGAGTAGCAAGCAACAATTG
>Ga0181567_10001425_pt1 | contig 18121 bp, 14 predicted proteins | sample 101ome_14_FD_133761 | JGI IMG/M metagenome (GOLD analysis project Ga0181567, IMG submission 133761) | Coastal salt marsh microbial communities from the Groves Creek Marsh, Skidaway Island, Georgia - 101403AT metaG (megahit assembly) | ecosystem: Environmental > Aquatic > Marine > Intertidal...
AAAATCCCCAGAAAGCGTACTAGTAAAAACATAATCGCCCAGAATAGTTTTACCGGATACACGAAGTTTACCAAAAGCATCAAGTTGTGGAAGACCTTCAGCAAAGCGAACATTCATTGAACCTGTTGGATCAACGTCTACACCATATTCTGGATTATCATAACCAATGATGTGATTTGAGTTAATATACACATCCCGCGAAGACTGATCGGTCGCACGAACTGTAACACCATCTTCATCAATAATATTAGCACCAACTGTTGGAGTAAGATTATTATACTTAGCAGTTTTATTATAATGAACTTCTAATACGCCAGTTGTTGCGCTTGTTCTATGATATCCATGAACGTGGATTGTATATACGTTGCCATCGTTAAAAGTAGTACGATACATTTCCCCGACGCCCCAGTTATAGTTATCTGGTGCACCATTTTGATAGAAAATCTCGGCGGTGTGCGTCATTCGTACACGTTTGCCGGTACTGTCTGGCGGAACCTGAAGGAATGTTCTTTCACCTGCCATATTGTTTTCTCCTAAAAACTTTAATTTCTTTGATCTATTTATATGTTATTTATGGATTACTAAACACGCGGTCACGACGTTGTGCAACCTGAACATCTTGAGATGATGTAGGTGTAAGTACAATGTCATCAGCAATCCAATTTTCATTAAATGTACGAATAGTAATTCCGGTACCAGAAGGAACACTGAATGTAAATGTTCTTGCATCTGTTGTACCTGCAGTAGCATTTTCAATACCAGCCAATTCGGTTGGTGAAGTATAAGGTGGAGTAGTATCAATTGTGCTCGTTTGAAATACTCTTACCTCAGTATTATCTTTCATATTAGTAACTGTTATCGCAACGTTATTATTAATAGTTGTGGTTGCACTTGTACCATTTCTATATGACGTATCAACTAGGTTACCACCTGTAACATTGATTGTTACACTTTGTCCTGAGTTATTATATATCGCAGCATCAGTCGATCCAGTTGTGGCATTATATCCAGAGAAGTTATTACCTAAGAAAGTCTCACCTGTAAGTGCAGCACCTAAAGTTGTGATTTCAATAGCATGACCATCACTAAATGTAAATGTATTATATTTAATATTATCTAAATCAACTGATTTTAAGAATGCAGTGCCATCTAATGTATTAGCATTAACAACTGAATTTCTTTGAAATAATGAGGTATTTGATCCTAAACTTTGAACTGCTTCATCGCAGTTAACGAAGGCTGTGCTAATAACTTCCACATTATTTTGATCCAAACTAAATAGCTCACCGTTAATAAATGTACAACCATAAGCATTAAAGCTGTCAATATTAGCATCGTTTACATCCAAATACCATCGGGTACCCGTTTGATTGGCATCTGATTGTACTGTAACACCCTGTGATCCAGTAGCATCATTACCAGTTCCACTTTTAATTCCCCATGTAACATTTACAGTATTTGTTGCACTGCCTAAAACATTTATGCCATAAAAGCCATCGACAATAAATTCAGAATTTTCCCACAACAGTGCTTGGTTAGTATCTGAAAAACCGTGTGTAACACTATCGGTTGCATTACCAATTGTTATAGGAACATTACTAACATAAGCACCACCAGCAGCTGATCTAAATGAGCCCCAGAGATTGGTTTCTGATACACTAAGTATATCACCAAACGTCCAATCAACTGATCCTGTATTTTGACCTTCAACTAGAATACCGGCATTACCAGCTGGAAGTCTCCATATGCCATTTAGCCAAGTATTGTTTGTGTTACGAGTCATGACCGTAGCTGTTTCAGAAGTCACACCCACATATTGAATTGCTGTAGTTGCAGGTGGTGTTCCGCCAGTATTACTTGGACTAGCAGATGCTTGTTCAATATCAACAATGAACATAGTCCAACCGCCGGCAAACGATCCCGGCCAGAAGTCAGAACCGCCAACATATACTTCAAAAAAGTTGTTGGTGTTTGTTCCGGCAAATCTGACAGTAAAACCTGCACTAGCCTGAGAGAATAGTAGACCAACCACACCACAGTTAACTAGGAAATAGAATGTGTTATTTGATACGTTTGTTGAACCACCTAAATTGTATAATACAACAGTCTGTGTGGTAGACGTTTGCCATCCTACAGATTGAGAACCTTGATAAAAGATTTCAGTGTCAGTGTTTCCATCAGTGTAGTTACCTGACGCCATAGTGACGTCAACTACGGTTCTGTTATCAAGGATTGCCATGTTTACAATCCCTATCGTATAGAGTTATAGCTAAGGCAACCCAATTATACATTTGTAGATTAGATGATGTCTCTATGAAAACTTTATCTCCGGCTATATCAGAAACCATATCCCCATCATTAGGACCAATAACATAGCATACATTATCGGCTGGGTGGTTATAAGTTTTTAAATTAATATCACCCACAACATTTCTAGCTGTTGGAGGGGTAATATAAGTTATAGTTTCTGTAATACTACTATAAGCAGAAATAATTTGATAAGGAATTTTATTGAAAATATTATTTACTAACATAGGACATTCTTCGTCCTCACATATAATATAGATCTTATCAACCTGAAAATTTTCTAATACATAGCTAACTTGATTCTCAAACATAGTCTGAGAAAAAGTTGCACTAGAACCTTCGTGTGTAATACAAACAGAAACCGTCAATGTTTATTCCTCTTCTGTTTGTCCTACTTTAGCAGCTATTTCTGCTTCAAGCTCTGCCTTCAAATCTAAAACGTCTTGTAGTTTAAATTGCCAGGCGAGGGTATCCTGATCAACCCCCGCCTGGATCTTGTTTGTTTGATTAAGGTACATCAATTCATCTTCTGTTTTGCCAAGAATAGCAGCAGCTTCTTTTAATCCTATATTCATAATATTATTTCCTTAATTATGTGTTTTGATAGTTTCTTTCAAGTGAACTAACGAGTGAGATGTTGTTAGCAGTAGATCTCGCAATTGTTGCAGTTGTTTCAACAAATGCAGCAGTATTGAAACCAATTGCTCGAACAATCACAGCAGCATCTTCACCAGCAACTTTATAACTACCTGCAGGTGCCTCGTTATCGTAGTCATATGTGAATGATACTGAAGCAACTCCATTCACATCTCTTACAATATCACCAGCAACCCCACCGACTGAACCATTTACAATTAGTGCATCTGGTGTATCAATTGGATCTTGATAGATTGATACTGCACCAGCACTTGATGTTTCACCTGTGAGAGCACCATCGGGTAGATTTGTTTTACGTGCAACAAATTCAGTAGTGTCAGTTGTATCTGCTGTAATAACATAGATACCGTTTAGATTACTACCAGTGCTGAAACCTTGAATCTTGATATAGTCATCAACAGCAACTGATGGGAACTGGCCTGGAGTATCTGCAGTAAATGTTACAGAGTCATCAGTGATTGATCCAGCCGTTACTGTTCCTGCAGGTGTTGTTTCCTTTGTATACTCATAGAACATCCAGAACTTAGCTTGGTTATCGTTCTGAAGGTTAGCATTAAACGAGATTGTACCAGACGCAGTGAACGGGAATGATCTTTCAGTGCCTGTGTTATCAAACAACTGAATGTTGTTTGTATCAGCATCACGGAAGCCAATGATATTAACACCAGATCCACCACCATTCGGGTTAACTGGAAGGTCTCTACCACCTTTTAGATCAGCACCAACAAATGCCAGAAGTTCATCAGCAGTTCTACCAACAACATCATTTGTACCAGCATAATCATTCAAGTTCGTATCCTGTCTTAATTCATACTGAATTCTTTCATAGATTTGAACTGTTGATGCAGAAACTGGTGTTGCTCTTTGCAGAGTAAACGATCTGTTGTTATCATTTGCCGATGGCAATGCTGTAGTTGTTGTAACAGTAGTACCACTAACAGAACCTGATGCTGTAGAAATAGTAAACTCTTGATCCGGATCTCCAACGCTAGCGTTTCTTATGATAAGAGTACCACCAGCATAAAGATCGGAGTCTGCTGTAGTAAAGTTAGCGCCAGCAGTAGTTAAAGTTGTTCCACCACTTGTATAAGAACCATCATTATCAGAATATGTACCAACCTCAATCAAGATACCAAATTCACTTGTAACACCTGAAGCAACGTCACGAGAATATGCTGTATCAAGATATTTAATCGAGATCTGATTATATGGTGATGTTGAAGAAACTGTAGCATCAACTGTATCTAGGTCCAGATCAGCAGCGTTACTAATCGGGAAACGGAACACTTTGTTATCAACTTCGGTAACACCGATATCTGCTAGTGCCTGACTGGAGAAGGTTTTACCTTGACCGGCATCTGTTCTAAAATCTGAACGTAAGAACACGTTCAGAACGTTTCTGTTATTTACGGCAGATGTAAATGTATCATCAGTGTCATCTATATTATGTGTTCCGCTACCATCCGCCGAATCGAGAACAAAGATAGATGTTCCAGCAGTATCAATACTATCAATGTACCAAGTTGTATCCACTAGTCCATTTGTATCTGATGTCACGATTGTGATCTGACCACCTTGTAGATAACCATCACCAGTCCAAGTACCAGTTGTTCTTGAAATCTCACCTGTACCAGAAGTCAAATTAACAGTACCAAGAGATGATGGCATGTAGTTATATGAACGAATTGCTTCGTTAACTGGACCTGTAAACTTAAAGTTTGTAGCAACACCAGTTTGTGTTGGATCATCACCTTGTTGGAAATATGCAAGGTCAGAATCTGGTGATTCGAAAGAACCCAGAGTAATAACGCCGACATATTCTTGATCGATTACATCATCCGCACCAATCTCTCTCCATCCACCAGTTCTTACTAGCTTACGTGTTTCAATCTCGTGTGCGGTAAAGTTTGTGTCAGCTGAATCATGGAATTTCCAATCTTCCACAAGTTCGAACTGTTCTGGCGTAATAGCAACGAATGGGAATGGGTGGAAAATAAGATCAGCGTCGTTTTTCCACTCTTCTTTTGAGAATGAATAGATTGACTGAAGTGTTGCACCATCATTTGATAAATTACCTTGCTTAAGCAACCAGATTTCTCTATTGTAGAAATCAAAGTAAACTGATTTTTCATCACTTAGTGCAGATTCTGTGTGTAGAATAACAGTTGTTGCACCCGGTGATGCATCTGCTACAGGTGTTTCATCATTTGATCCTGCTTGTTTAACTGCAACAAGTGAAGTGCCTGATGATGATGTACAACGATATAAGCCGTTATTTGCAAGTGTATTTGCGTTTCTTACTTCGAAATACTGACCAGCGGTAATCGTCGGCAAACCTGAGCTCGCTGTAAATGTAGCTGTTCTACCAGTGACTGCAATATCAGTCAGGTTAGACAACGTTGTCGATGTACCCTGTGACAGAAAATCGGGATCTGTAATAAGAGCCATATTTCTCTCCTTGTTAAATTTTGTTTATCATAACGATTTTGTCATAGGCATCAACCACTGACAGGATCCTATCAATTACATCTATTTATAATAATTAGTAAGTAAAGGAAGCTCTATCATTCCAAACTTTATTAAATTCCTCTGATCCGTTTGCAAGACGAATCTCGAGATCCCCATCAATCTCTTCAATTCTTTTAATTCTCCAAACAGCAGAGGCTTTATCTGATCCTGGAGTGGCTTCACCAATGTAGGTATATGTACCATCCTCATCTACAAGCTTATCGTATTGCACTTCTAACTCCGCTCTTATATTATTAATAACTGTGACAATGTTTAGCTTTTTAAACTTTTTAATATCCGAATCCCAGATTAAAATGTCATTATCACTCATTTCTGAGACCTTTGACATTTTTACGTCGGCATTATCTAGAATTCTATAAGAACCGCCGCCACCGATGCTCTGAAGAGATTTATTGACATTCTCGCGCCATTTATTAAAGTCACCCTGTGCTCTATCTTGGGCTTGCTTTATTAAAGGTTCTATATCGGGAATTTCTGCATCTTTACCTGCTGGACCTTGAGGACCCGGTTCTCCCTGCGGACCTATCTCACCACGATCACCTTTTGGACCAGGTAATCCAGTGTCACCTCGATCGCCTTTTTCTCCACGATCACCTTTGGGTCCTCGTTCTCCGGCGATACCTTGAGGTCCAGTTTCTCCACGATCACCTTTCTCCCCGTTATCACCTTTATCTCCTTTTTCACCAGCAGGACCTTGAATACCTTGTGGACCAATATCACCCTGAGGGCCGGTGTCGCCTTTATCTCCACGATCACCTTTCTGTCCTTGCGGTCCCTGAATACCCTGAGGACCTACTTCACCTTGTGGTCCGGTATCTCCTCTTTCACCTTTGTCGCCTGGTACACCTGGTGCACCGTCCAGGCCTCTATCACCTTGTGGCCCGATCTCGCCCTGTGGACCAGTTTCACCTTGTAGTCCTCTTTCTCCGGTGTCACCCTTTTCTCCTTTATCACCTTTCGGTCCTTGCAGGCCAGGAATACCTTGATCCCCTTTATCACCGCGCTCACCTTTTTTACCGCGAGGTCCAACAATAGTTCCTCTTTCCTTTAGGTTACGTATTTCTTCGTAAACCTTTTTGAAGTTTAGAGCAATAAGAGCTTCATTAATAACTTTTTTCATAATTTACCTATTTTAGGTTTTCAGTTAAAGACCTTAAAATATCAAATTCAGCCTGTTCTTTTTTTACATTAATATCAATAGAATGTTGTTGACCTTGAGGCGCTGGCGGTTCTGCAGGTTCTTCTTTATCTGGAGTAGAATCTTGTTCTTTTTCAGTTTCACTGTTCATTTTTTCTACTTCTTTAATTTCTTCATCATCAAATCGAAGAACATTTCTCATTACCCAATCACGAGTAAAATATTCCCCTGTATATTGGCTAATCATATCTAGAGTCTGTACTCTTTCTCTTAGAATCTCATTATCTTTTAATTCTGTGAAATGATTATCCCGTAGATAATCAACTGTAATATCATTCTTCCATTTATTCCAATCTTCTTCCGTAACAATCTTTTTCATTATTAATTGTTTTTTAAGAAGCTCTAAGAATAATTTAGAGAATCTACGGCGTAGCTTATCAATAAACTTTTGGAACTTAACTTCATCTCGGGAGATCTCAGTCGATCTACCAAGAGAGAACTGTGCCTCTTGTTCAAGACGATTTAGAGGAACGTTCAATGAACGATATAGTCTTTTTTGGAAGTAGATAACGTCATCGATCTGTCCAAGATTTTCACCTCCCGGAAGGGATGTAATCTCAGTACCTCTACCGCCTTCACGACGAGGTAGCCAGAAATCTTCTAGCATAGACATATGCTTACGATCATCACGTATATCACCCGTGTTAGAATCGTACACCAACTTGTTACGATACTTAGTCATGATCGACTTCATGTATTCTTCAGCTTTACCTCTCGGTAAGTTACCTACGTCAATATAGAAGATTCGACGCTCTGGCGCACGTGCGAGACGATAGATGACCAAAGAGTCTTCCATCATACGAAGCTGGTTAACCGGCTTTAAAGCTTTATGTAGATATGATATTACTTTTTTACGGGATTCATCTAGTAATCCAGATGTAACATAAGAAACCGAATCAGTTGTCAGCTTAATACCTGACTGTTGATTACCGGGCTTTTCCTGATAGATGTAGTATTCATTAACCTGGTCAACAACCTTTGCACCAGATGATTCATCTTTTTTATACTTAATTTCTTTTAGTTTTCTCACTTTTGCAGAATCAATAAATCGAAGTTCCTTAATACCTGCCTTAAGGTTCGATGGGTCGACAATGATATGGTGAACGAGACGTCCATCAACATACCATCTACGGAACATATCGTGTCCGTTATCTTGGAAATTTAGTAGGGAAGTAATATAATCAAATTCTTCCGTCATTAATTTTTTAATTTTATCTGAAACTTCTACCTTATCAAGGGAAAGACTTACTGAAGATTCTAGTTCACTGGTAGAAACCGCTTCATTTTGAATCTCTTCGATAGCCATGTCAACCTCTGGGTGCATAGCAATACCACGATATTTCATAATTAATTGATGATTGTCTTTTGCCTGATCGCCGTCAATATCAACATATTGACCGTAATGACCCGAAGCAGACGCAGTTACATATCCCGCTCCATCAGTATCGGTAGGCGGTACCATTGATAAAGATTTTTTTTCTTCTTTACCGGCTCTTTTAATTTCAAAACCGAAAAGTTTAATTGTATTATCTGCCATAAAAGTGCCCTTGATATCACGTAGGTTAGGAAGGGCCGTTAAGCCCTTCCCTTTTATTTATAACGTCATAATAGATCGGATTTATCCGAAATCAGTACCGGGAATACTCTGCCCAGTTGGAAGCGCTCCAACACCGCCTCCTCTTGTCCAGTACTGATACTGGAAGGTAACCTGATACTCTTCGATCTGGTTTTCGTTATCGAATGATACTGAAATTGGACCAAGATCAGAAGGCCAAGCTCCAACTAAATTATATTTAGCTAGTACATTGCCGCCTCTATCAAGTTGAGCAACTGACATATCCGCAAAGTAACCAGTGCTTGCACCTTCGTTATCTTCATGGTTGTTCATGTTTGCCATCCAATCTTCCATAACCTTACGGATAGTAAATTCGTTATCGTTGATAACAGTTACTGTCCACGGATCGAATGTACGATCCCCAGAGATCTTAAGTTGTCTACCACGGAAAGGAATGATGATAGGTGTAATTGTTGAACCTGGAAGTTCTGCAGTCTTTATCAAAAACTTAGAAGGCTCGGCAGTTTTCCTGTTGATTGGATTGTTAATAGTGGCGACAAAGAGGTTCGCTCTTGCTCCGCCACCCTTTACGTTTTTCTGAAAGTCGCTAATGCTTAAAACACTCATTGTTGTTGTCTCCTATTATACCGTGCCAACAACTTCTTCGAAGCTCACGCCGGATCTAACTGCAACAAAGTTGAGAGTGATGTAGTTAATTGAACGGGCGGGCTTGACGAAGATGCTTGCAATAAATTCGTTAGCGTCAACGACTGATGGTGGGTTATTTGTTTCATCACAGACTATCTTGTAGTCGTAGATACCTCTACGAGCTTTGACGTCTCTGAGATACGGTTCAACAACACCAACAAATTCTGCTCTTGTGAATTCATCGTTGAATTCAAACAGAAGGTTTTTCGCGTATTCCGTAATGTCCTTTTCAAGCTTTAGGAATAGACGACGAACGTTGACACGATCGAATGCGCTTGGTCTTCCGAGTTTGGTTTTATCACCATATAGGGTTGGACCTTGACCGACTATATTAACGATCGGGTTGACACCTGCTTTATAAAGTGTGTCTCTGTTGGTCTTCGTCTCAGGATTCCAAGCAAGATCTGTTACACCGAGATATAGACCACGGCGTGAACCAGCTGGTGAATACCATGGAGCAGCATCACGATCAGTAGCAGCCATAAGACCAGCAGTTGAAGAAGCAGCCGGAATCTGGATGTAGTTGTCGTTATACTTATCATACACCTTGAGATAGTTGTTATCTAGGAGTACGTATGAAGATGATGTTACGCTATTTGCCCATGAAACGATGTTATTTGTGATCGTACTGCTATTAATAGCATTTGTACCAACAATAGTGTTACGTGGTGGTGAGGAAACTGCAACTGCGTCTCTACGAACAGATCCTGCAATAGATGCTAGGTCGTTGATCATTGTTTTCTGATCATCTGTAGCTGTTAGGCCAGGTGCGACTAGAATATCTACGTCAGTAGTTTCTGCGTCTTCGACCCTATCGAATGCACGAATATGGTCAGAAACTGATAGAGCACCTGAGTTAGCACCAACATTGAACGTAAACGTCTTAGTGCTAAGTGAACCGCCAAAGTTCTTCGTTACACCTACTGTAGCATTTGTGCCGATGTTTGAAGCTAAGCCCCATTCATCAGAATCGAATGCTAGAGATGAACCAGCAGATACCCAATAGATATAGCTTGACTGATCATTAATAACATTTGCTACGTAGTTTGTAGACCCATCTGGCTTTCTTGCATTTTTAGCAAGAGAAACGAATGGATACGTTTCAAGGACAGTTCCCTTTGTACCAGTGATTCTGCCATTCTTGTCAACGACAACCACGTGGATCTCGTCGTTTGAACCGTCTCTTTCTTCAACGTATGAAGAAGTGCCAGGAGCAGCGTCGAATGTGTTTTTATATTCCCAGTTATCGAAAGAACTGTCTGTCGCATGTGAGTTACAAACTTGTACCTCTAAGCTGTTGCCGATTTCACCTGGATAGCGAGCGACGAGTGAGTGACCTCTTTCAAGATTCGGATCACCATCAGAGTCGCCTGAAAAGTTATCAATTGTATCCAGAATATTATCAAAAGCTGTTCTATTCGGGATGAATGAAATTGTAGTAACGCCAACAGTTGCGTGAGCATTCTTTGCCGTTGTGGATAAAGCGGAATCGCCATCTACTTCGCGAATAACATAAAGACCGTCTGAGTACTTTAAGAAATAGGAAGCGCTATGGAAATCCACGGTATTGTTTTCATCGGGACGGGAAAATGTAGAAACCAAGCCTTCTTCGTCGCCGACTAAGACTGGTACTGCAACCGGACCCCAATTGAAATTTCCTGAAATAACAGCTGTAGAGGTTGGACTGTTGCCGACTGATCCTGTAATATCAATCTCTCTAAACTGCACACCAGGAGAATATGAAGGTATACCTAATGCCATTGGATTTTCTCCTTAATTATACGGGTTTTTATCATAATACGAATATTCACCTAATTGTATTTATAATAATCAAAAATTACGATCAAACGGGTCTAATGCCCATTCACCCCATCCGTTGTTAGCCTTCGAAGCAGCTTCTTCCGCTGCGATTTCGTCCTGGCTGTTTGATATAAATCCAAATGGTAATACGTCGTCTTCAATCTCTTTCATATTCTGCTCAAATAACATTTGCTTAATATTAATATCAGTTAAGTCAGCAAAATAGCTTGTACTGATAAAATATCCAAATAGAACAAAATTCATTACCAAATCATCATGATTACCGTCACTTGCTTCATATGATTGACCTTTTGCAACGAATGTAGATATTTCTAAAATAGTATTTTCGTCTACTATTTCTAATTTATTATTTTCAAGTACGTCTTTAAATCCAGAACATCCAATCCTTTTTACTTTACGGGTCATGTTAATACCCAAAGAGTTAGCTTTTACTGCAGATTCAACAAACATATTTTCATATTCTAAATCCATATAAAGACCGTTACAGACTAATTGTCCTGCATCATTACTCTCAATAATCACTAAAGCTTCATTGTAAGAATTCGCGTACTTATAAATAACATTGGGGAAGAGGATAGGAGAGATAAGATTGTTTCGATAAACTGCGACCTGTTTCCAAGGTCTACATGTTACATCGATTACGTTAAACGTAGAATAATCCAGACCTCTTCCCTTTGCTACATCTACCATCATGATATATTCATGACCCTTTTCTGCTTCCTCATAGATTAAAACGTCATCAGCAGTTCTCATCTTATAAGGCATAGCTCTTAGCGACATAAGAGTGTCAGCAGCAATCAGCGTATCCCCGGTACCGAAGAATGTATTACCGAATTCCTGGTCAAATTGTAGCTGGGATGTATTGTTAATTGTTTTCTTTTTCCATTCTTCATCACGGTCTGGTACATCCCACCAGTCGACACGGAACGGTTTATATTCACTTACTCCCTGTACAGCACTTTCCCAGATCTTATGGAACTGATTACCAATACCGTTAGCTGTGGACGTGATAATAACCTTTGTATCTTTACCTGCTGATACAACTGGATAAGTTGAAGTATAGAATTCAGTAGCACGTTCAACGAATGCAAATTCGTCGAGATAGAGTAGGTTAACAGACATACCACGAATAGAACTACCTGAAGTTGCTCGTGCGATAATACGAGAGTTATTCGAAAATTCGATAGAACCTTTATTCAGAACTCTTGTACCTGGCTGTAGAAAAAAAGGTAGATTCTCGAGCATGAGCGTCACGCGTGCGAGCATCTCACGTGCGGTGTCGCCTTTGTTCGCTAGGATTGCAACAGTCTTATCAGGAGTAAAAATAGAGTACCATAGAAGATAAGCAACAGAAGAGATAGACTTACCGGACTGACGACATGCAAGAACAATAGAAAATCTATTATCATTGAAATGATCGAACATCTTTTCCTGATAAGGGTACAAGTTAAAAGGAACAAGACCTTTATCAAGAGAGATTACCTTACAGTAAGTTTTAGCAAAGTAGGAAGCATCTTTGCTACATTTTATATACTCTTCGATTTCCTCTTGGATAAAATTATGAATAACACCATCCGCTTTGACGTTGGCGTTACCATTATATGAGTCACTCATCTTTTTTGTATTCTTTTATATCAATTATATTCTCAGATTCTTTTCTTTGAGATACTAACATCTTCTGTAATTCAGCAGTTGAACCGACAAAAAGATTATTTGTAGTCTGCCCACCGGCTGGTAATGCTGGAAGATCTTTTTTCTGGATATCTTTTTTCTTTTTATGAATATCCATAAGTTTATCATTCACATCGCTGACGTGTTTTATTAAACCACCTAATACTTCAAATGATCGTGGGTGTTGGGTTTCATCAGCAACATCCAGCATACCCTGAAGTGCTTCCTGTCCAACCGCTATTAAATCAAGATAGACCTTTCTCGAATGTTCAAAGTCATCTTGTATTTGCTTATCAGAATCATCCATATTCAACCTATTTTATCAATTACAGTAATATCGAATCCAAAATCAGAATCAGGGTTGACGTCCACAGGATCAGGAGTTATGAATACGTTTGAGACTGCTTCATCGGAATCTTGATCATCTGGACGAAGTATAAAGAAGTTCGTTTGAGTCTGACGGATAATGCTCTGATCACCTATTGGACCATAGAACATCGCTTTCATCTCAAATTCTAATGTATATATGATCGTTCTACGAGTTTCTACACCACCTTCAAAATCATCAGTAAACGAAGATGACATGATCGTAATCGGAACATCCTCTTTAATCGAAGAATAGTTTTCAAAAGGTCTAATTGTAACGCTATATTGCGGACTGAAATATGGAATGATCTGTTCAACCATTTGCAGCGCATCATCTTGGTTCTTTGCATAGATGTTTAATTGGAAATAGATGTTATATGGAACACCGGCAAAGAAAACTTTTTTATTTGTATTGGTATCAATAACCCCGAACTTATTTGTCTTAGGAACTTGTCTCTGTGAGTCATACTGGAAGCTAGTAATCTCGAACGACATACGAGGCAGTTTAATAGCTGTTGATGTATCATTGTTGAGATCCGGGTTCTCACGAATACGCTCGAGATACTTATCCTTAGGTGCGTACGACAATGGTACCCGTACTGTACTGATTACATTACCACTAGAATCCTTACGTAATACGTAAAGGTTGTTAAAAAGTGAGCCGAATGTCGCTACGGCTTTCCTTAACCTTTGATGATAAAAATGGTCTCCAAACATTATTTCATTAACCTTCTAACTGTTCTCAAAGCTTTTCTTGCATCAGGATGATTCGGATTAATGTTCACCTCGTCACCGTTTACGAAATCAGATATATTAGCAGATTTACCCAGCATCCGAATCGCTTTATGTAACGGATCTTTTGGATCATACTTAGTTTCAAAATTAGGTTTACCTCTAAGTTCAACCCATCCTTTTTCTTTCGTATCCCACATTTTCAAAACGTCCATGTCTTTTCCACGGATCAATTTGAGACTAATCCCTTCAGAAATGTATTTTTTAAATTTTAACATTAGCTAGGTTCTCCGAATGGGTTGTCCTCAGAAAAGTCAAGGAAGGATAGATTGGATGCTTGGAACGTTTCATTCTGTGCAGTTCTTTGTGCATATTCATCAGTTTGTGATATGACTACGCGACTGACAAGAGAATCACTTCCAGTAATTCTACCATTCGTAAAGGTATGATAGTTACCATCGTCGGAACCAATATGCGCTAGTTTAACGATATTGTCTGAATCGTTATAGTAAACAACCTCACCATTTACAGTTACGCCACTTGCAAGTGTCTGGGTTACAGTTTCACCTACAATATAAGATCCGTCGCTATCTGCAAGTGTAAGTGATAAGGTATATCCCGTATTTTCTACTCTGTCAATATTCTGCACGCCAGTATCAAACTGTTCATCGTTATATTCGAATAGCTCACACTGTAGTTTATAGACTGGTAGATTGCTAAGTTGATAGAATGGCTGCTCGTGCTCTACGTGCATGATCTGGAAGATCTTATTCGTCATTGGAAGATAGATCAGGTCACCTTCTCTTGGTCTATCCTCTGTAATATCATTATCGGGTCTGCCGACTGTCTGCGACCATCTACGTCTTGATACGATAAAGGTAGCCTGATCTCGAATCTCTACACCGAATCGTGTAAACAGATCTCCTTCTCCGTCAAACCCTTCTATGTTTTCAATATACATTTCTATAACATAAGAAGAGTTAAATGTAGACGGTACATCCTCTGCAAAAACTTTGTTCTCGTTCACAATGTCACGAGGAAGATAGTAGATATTTTGCCCGTACATTTTCAGGGATTCGATCACAATATCTTCGTAAAGACCTTGCTCGGATCTAACCGCTTGGGAGAAATAAGGATTCGTGGCCATTTATTACCCCACTAAGAAATCAACAGGAAGTTCAAACGTGAGTCTAAGCTCTTCCTCTAATCTCTCTATCTCCTGAATTGCGTCATCGTATAGTTGTCTTCCGTTTAAGGTAACACCACCTGGAAGCTGCATACCCTCAAACTTAATCAAGTTCGATCCCCACTGTCTTTTAATTAAAGCAGTGACATACTTCTTTAACCACATGTCATCGTAAACTGATGTATAGGTTTCAGGATTAATAATTTGGTCAGCTTCAACTACGATATATTCACCCTCTTTAATGTCCGTTCCCAGATCGTCTCCGTGGATATAGAGTCTATTCTGATTACGACTAAATGTGACAAGAGGTAGACCGTTAATAGCAGTATCAAGTAGACTTAAATACTGCTGCATCTGAGTAAAGTAAGAAAGATCCCCTACATAACTGTTCATGAATGCGATATCGTTTAGAATCATTTGATACTTAATATCGAACATCCCTCTGCCACTCGAGAATCCGCTACCATTTGAAAACATTCTTTTCACGAAGATAGTATCATTCGGAAGCGTGATATAACCATTGGCTATGTCAGTTGAAGTGACAAGATGTTTTAAGAAAATGCGGACGGTGGCGTCGGAATGGAATTCCTGATATTTGTCTAAACCCTCGTCGATACGATCGCTAACCTGATCAGGATCGACGTTGATCTCAATAACAGGAGATCCGAGCTTTCTTAGACAGTAATCAACTAATTCGTCTCTGGAGTTTACAGCCATAGTGAATCCCTTATAAAAGTTACATCACTATTTATGTGTTTTTATTTTTCCGTTATTACAATTTAGTAATAAACTTATCCATAGTATGTCCAGGTCTTACTGCATCAGAGAAGTCTCTTAGTCCGTAATTGCCGGTATCATCAACGATCGCTGCGTGTTTACCTGTACCTTTTCCGATAGTACTTTGTTCAGAGAAAGTTCTAATCTTATACCTATTTGTGCGGGTCTCGGGTAAGAAGAACTGAACTGAGTTAATCCAATCGATTGCACTGTCCATATGTACCTTACCGTCATATGTTTCGAAGACAGTATTGTAATCTCCCGCTGAATCGGCAGAGTAGATGTACATTCCTAAGGATGCTCCACCGATCGGATTATCGCTATCAACTCTTTGATCCCAATATTGATTAAATCCGTTTTGTACTTGATCGAGAAGCTGTACGGGTAATTTAGTTATAAAGTTCCTGTATATTTGTTGACTATAAAAACCGTTCGGTTGTGCGTTAAGAACCTGGTATAGATCGTCATCTACAGCCATTCCCGAAATAATTATATTTCCAGAGTTATCTTTTCCGAAAGCATTTCTTTCAGTATAGTCATACCACCACGTATATTCATCTTCATCAAAGACGTCTCCGTGACTGATATTTATACCAGCTTTGGGAGTTAAATCAGAATCCCATAGAACTACAGTTAATGCAACGTCATGACCACTAGTATACTCGGGAGGAGGTAGGTTATCCGGGGCAGTAGAGGGTAGCGGCATAAACGCTTCACTGACTGTCACGATATCATTATTATCTAAAGGTATAATCTGAGCTACACCACCTTCAGACCAGGTGCTTCTTACCTTTTTGTTATGATATATTTTGGAATTGATTAAATTACCATCTATATCCATTTTAACTATAAGTGGTGCATTAGATCTAGTAAATCCATTAGAACTAAGCAAGCTACCTGCATCGATGAATCCCTTAGCTGAAGAAGTAGGATCCACCAAGTATAGATGTTGTCCGTCAGCCGACATTTCAAATCGAATCGGTATAAACGAAACTGGATCCCCGTAAGAATTTAATTGCGTTGGATTCGTATTATTGTCATAAGTTTGGTATTGATCGGCTGTCGGAATTACGTCACCAGTGATATAGCGAGTCCACACAACCTCACCACTTGATTCTACGAGCTTAACTATCTCTGCTGCAGCAATATCAGTAATATCCTCAGCTTCACCATCTCCATCTGCACGGTTTATGATCGGTGTGTTTAGGCCAAAATATGCGTTTGGGCCTCTATGATCCAAGGTTCTATATACGATAGAATTCATAACATATAGATATCCGTCACGTTCGATAATACGCGAGGGTTTAGACTGATATGATATAAATGAATTAGTCTGAGCTCTATTCTCTTTTCTTCTAACAGGATAAACGCCCTTTACCATATCAGAAACACTTCCACTGACAGGTCTTTCAGCTAACCAGTTATTACCAGAAGACGGTAATGCGGAATCTTCATAACCGAAAGTTGAACCTTTCGGACGTCCGAGTCTTAATTGGTTACTAATTCCCCCATTAGATCCTCTCATACCATAAACGTGATTATAATATCTGTGACGGTCAGAAGGATCCACATTATCATATTCAGGGGGGCTTTCTGTACCTAAGAGGAAATGGTCATTCTGACTGTCAAAATATTCTTGTCCTGAGTGGTAAAGTCTCCAATAATCCACATCACCATTTGAGTCAAGTTTAATCAAAGACCAGTGGCCTCTGTTACCTAATCCTAACATAGGAGTCTGGAAGAAATATGGCTGTCTTAAGCTCGGTTCACCATCGGGATCTACACCCATACCTTTTAGCCAGTCAGAGTCATCATACAGTACACCGTGAATCCTATAATCTACCATTCTGTCCACGAATCCATATGGTTTAGGTAACCACGGCGGGTCGACGTAATTTTCATTCCTTATAAAATTGACATCACCTGAATCATAATAATTAGAAGGACTACTAGGAACACTTGACGTAGGGTAAAACCCGTTCAGACCGATTTGGCCTTCATCATATGCCTGCTCTTGCATAGTCGTTTGAGCAAATGCTAAATTATATCTTATTCTTTCATAGAAATTAGGATCTTGAGAGATAGGTCTCGGATTTGGTCCATCATGAACGTTTGCTACTAGAACCTCATGGGTAATAAATTCGGTGCTAGTAAGTTGATCTGCTACATCTTGTCTATGATCACTATCCAACCAACCACTGGTACCGCCTACTAGTACAACCGATCCGTCGGATAAAAGTGCAGCGTCATCTAATCTTGAACTACCAGCAAGAGATAAAAACCCGTTATCCTCAAATGGTATTTCGCCATTTCGATTGAACTTAGGTATTCCTAATTTTCGAGTAATATCGAAAGATGAGTCAAACCCGCCGTATGCCGTATTAAATCCGGTAGAATCATCGAATCCCTTTAACGGCCAATACCATGGGGTGTCTTTGTGAGAGCCGCCGCGGCGGTCCGTGGTTATCAGAAGCTGGTTACTAAATTCATATGCAAAATTGATCTCGCTTGAGTCGAAGAATGGATGAGGGTTCTTACGAGCATACTCTAAGTCTAAGAAGAAGGGACCAACTGCTGGTACGGTTATCCCTTCATAAGAAGAGTTTCCATATAA
>Ga0181567_10001427_pt1 | contig 18112 bp, 19 predicted proteins | sample 101ome_14_FD_133761 | JGI IMG/M metagenome (GOLD analysis project Ga0181567, IMG submission 133761) | Coastal salt marsh microbial communities from the Groves Creek Marsh, Skidaway Island, Georgia - 101403AT metaG (megahit assembly) | ecosystem: Environmental > Aquatic > Marine > Intertidal...
TCTTGTTTAAATAATTTACTAAATGGATGTCCTATATGAATACTTTGTAAATTCTTATTTCTATAGTAGTCATGCTCAAAATTAAATAAGCACATTGTTAAATCTATATAACGTTTAATATTTTTAATTCTTCTCTCTCTCCATCCCCAAACTGATGGGCTAACAACTTGAATATTTTTACTTATTTCTTTTTGCTTGAGTATTTTATGAATGCTTATATTAAAATCTGGGGAATCAATACCTATGAAATAATCTATATCATTTTCAATAAATAAATTTATTAATTTTTTTTGTAGTTGTCTGAGTTGCCTATATTTAATAAGAGGCTCTATTAAACCCATTACATGCAACTTACTAAAATCAAAAATTGAATTGAGTCCTTCTTGAATTATTTTAGGTCCACCAACTCCATACAATTCGACATGATGAGTTTTTTTAAGTCCTGAAATTATTTTTGCTCCAAGTCTGTCACCGGAGTATTCGCCTGCAACAACCCCAACTTTAATAATTGGCTTTTGCAAGCTCACTTACCTTAAAATGCCGCGAGATGAAGCTTTAATAGACTGAGAAAAAATAGCTAGATAGGTATCATTCGTTTCAGCCGAAAGAATATCTATTTCTTTTAGGGAATCTTCAAGCTTTAATCCCTTTTTGTAGATAATTTTAAAAGCTTTCTTAATAAGGCTTATAGATTCTGGTGGAATATTATTTCTACTCATTCCTACTGAATTAAGACCGATTACTCTTGCTGGGTTAGAGGCTACCTTAATGTAAGCTGGAACATCCATTGTTATTGATGTATTCATACCAGCAAAGGAATAATCTCCTAAACTACAAAACTGATGTACAGCTGAATACCCACCTATGACAACATAATTACCTATCGCAACATGACCTGCAATGCCGGCATTATTAGCAAATATATTATTATTTCCAACCAAACAATCGTGAGCTATATGAGTGTAAGCCATCAAGAGATTGCTATTTCCAATCTTAGTAATACCTTTATCTTGAATTGTTCCTCGATGAATAGTGACGCCCTCTCTAAAAATATTATTATCTCCAATAATTAACTGAGTATCTTCGCCTTTATATTTTTTATCTGGGGTATCTTCTCCAATAGAAGAAAATTGATAAATCACATTATTTTTACCTATTTTTGTTGGTCCCTTAATGACAGCATGACTTAATATATTGGTGCCTTCATCTATTTCAACATCATCGCCAATAATACAAAAAGGTCCAATATTCACACTCTGATGTATTTTTGTTTTTGTACTGACGATTGATGAAGGATCTACATTCATTGAGCTTTCCTATCTGCACAAAGTATCGACGCTGTACAAATCACTTTATTATTAACTTCAGCTCTCGTATCAAATTTCCATATACCTTTTTTTTCACTAACAACTTCACTATACAAATGCACCTTATCATTTGGTCCAACACGCGATCTAAATCTAGCTTTATCTATTCCAGCAAATACATAAATTGACCCCTCTTCGGGTGTCTTATCCATTGTTTTAAAACCTAAAATACCAGATGCTTGAGCAAGCGCTTCAACAAGCAAAACCCCTGGAAATATTGGATTATCTGGGAAATGGCCTTTATAAAAATCATCATCCGACGAATTTTTTAAAATACAATGAATATTTTTACCCAATTCAACTTCTACAATTTCATCAATAAAAAGAAAAGGCTCTCTGTGAGGAAGAAAGTTTTTTATTTCATCAAAATTTTTTAACATTATTTGCCTCTTTTTTTAATAAATACAGATGATTTTGCCCAGTTCTTCTGTTCTTGGGCGGGCATTATACCAACATAATTTCCAGATTCCTTAATGTCTTTTGTAATAAGTGTGTGGGCACCAACAGTGACATTGTCACATATATTTAAATGCCCAAGAACTCCTGACAGTCCACCCATTTGGAAATTTTTACCAATAATGGTTGAGCCTGCAACAGCACAGGATGCAGCTATTGCTGAATTTTTTCCTATTATTACATTATGTGCAATTTGTATTTGATTATCTAACTTTACTCCTTCATGTATTTCTGTATCAAGAAGTGCGCCCCTATCAATTGTGCAATTTGCACCAATTTCTACATTTTTTTTGATTAATAACTTGCCGATTTGTTCAATCTTTACATAACCTGTTTTAGTTGGCGCATACCCAAAACCATCTGAACCTAATACGGTGCCATTATGAATTATTGAGTTTTCACCGATAGTTACGTCTTGAACAATCGAGCAGTTAGATTTAATTATTACATTATCACCTATATTACAGTTTGGACCTATAACGACATTGGCGCCTATTGATACATTTTCTCCTATAGATGAATCATTTGAGATAGTGGCAGATGGATGAATAGAAGCATTATCTAATTCAAAGACATATTTTTTAAATAATGAGCTAGCTTTTGCATATGCTAAATAAGGATCTGAAGTAACTAAATAGTTCCTTTTATCTTTTATATCAAAAGAGTCATGAACAATTATTGCTTGCGCTTTTGAGCTGCTTATAAATTTGCTATATTTTGAATTTGATAGAAAAGAGAGCGATTCAGATGAAGCTTTCTCTAAGGTTGATAAATTGTTGACGATAGCTCCACTATCGCCAACAACTATAGAATCTGTATGGTCTGCTATTTCAGCTAATGTATATTCTTTGCTTTCGGTCACTACTCGGATTGAGTATTAGCCTCTGATGCTGCAACATCTAGCATTGAAGTAACATCATCGGTTAAGTCCATAGCTGGATCACTGAAAAGAATAGTTTCATTTTTTTGAAGAAGTACTTTTATTTGCTTTGCCTGAATTAGCTCACCAATAATTTTTTGCATAGCTGGTCCATTTTCAGCAAATACTTTTTGAGCAGTTTCTTCTTGAGCCTGTTGAATTTTACCAGCTAAGAATTCGAGATCTTTACCTTTTTCTTGAATGTCTTTTTGCATCTCAGCTATTTGTTCCTGCGATAAAGTTTCTAATTCTTTTTGTAATTTTTCTGCAATAGCCTGTCTTTCTGCTTGCAATGATTGCGCTTCTTCAAGATTAGCAGCATAGTCTGCATCTTCTTCTAATGCTTTAAATGCATCAGCAGCAGCTTGAGTTGATAAAACAGCGGTACGCATATCGATTACAGCCATGCCGTCGACAGCAAAAACTGGAATGGATAGCATTAAAGCTGCTAATAAGTTAAGTTTTAATAAATTTTTCATAATTACCCCTTATTGGTGTGTGATATTTTATCTTAATTAGAATACGTTGCCTACAGTGAATTGAAATTCCTTGGTCTCTTCATACTGTCCTGCATTTGTTGGCTTAGAGATAGCAAAACTCATTGGTCCAAATCCTGTAATCCAAGTTATGCCTACACCATAAGAATACCTGAGATCATCTATAGATGGCTTATAGCAATTAATCTGATAATCTTTGCAATTGTCTGAAAACACATTTCCAAAATCAAAAAAGAATGCTGATCGCATTGATCTTTGATCTTCAATAAATGGTAATTTAAAAATTAACTGTAAACTTCCTTCAACTTTGACATTACCTCCAATAGAAACTCTTCTGTTGTAAGATGAGTTTGCATATGGATTATAGTATGGAGTATCTAATATACCATCACCATCTGTGTCCAATAAATTAGGACACGTGCCCTCGGAATAATTAAATTCATAACAAGGCGCTTCTGTACTTCTAGGACCTAGAGTATTTGACTCAAACCCTCTTAAGGATCTTGGACCGCCTGCATAAAAATTTTGGAAAAAAGGTGTTTCTTTTGTATCTCCAAAAGGAGTTAAGTAACCTAGCTCAATATTAAATCCAAAAACAAGGTCATTAGCTATAGGTTGATAATATTTCTGTCTTATATTGAATCTTGAATAATCAATATCACCCCCTGGTATAGTAGATGAAAGACTTAATACAGTTGAAGAGCCGTCCGTTGGAAATATTCCACGATTAAGTGTTACTCTTTGCCATGAAATTTGAGCAGTCAAAGTCTCAAAAATGTTACCTTCAGCATTAATAAAATCCCAAATTTCTCTTGCTGGCATTGTACCTATGTCAATATCAGTTTTATCATATGTAAGACCCATATTAATTCTTTGTGTATCAGATAATGGATAGCCATATTGAAGGCCAAAACCCATTGAGTCACTTAAATAATTTGCAACATTAAACTCACCGTAGTCAGTTTTCCTATAATATAAATTAAAGCCACGACTAACGGCATCTTTTGTTGCATATGGATTTAAATAAGAAATATTATAATTTTCTGAATAAATATTTTTGCTTATACCAATACCAACTGTATTTCCTGAGCCTAAAAAGTTTTGTTCTTGCAGATTAAATCCAAGCATTAGCCCAAAATCACTGTATCCAATATTTCCACCAACTGATCCGGTTGTTTCTTCTTCAACCGTATACATGATATCTATTTGATCATCAGTATTTGGAACAGGTATTGTTTCAACTTCAACTTCTTTAAAATATCCCAGCCTTTCAAGTCTAACTTTTCCAGCTTCAATACTATTATTTGAAGACCAAGCACCTTCGAATTGTCTCATTTCTCTTCTTAAAACATGATCTTGAGTGATGTTATTTCCAGTAAAAAGAATCTTTCGAGTATATGTTCTTTTGCCAGGAACCACTGAAAAAATAATTTTTACTTCATTAGTGTCATCATTTATTTCAGGATTTCCACTTACCTCAGCAAAAGCAAACCCTCTATTGCCTAAAACATTGGTAAAAAACTCTTCTATTGATGTTATTTGAGCTTGCGAATATGTTAAACCCTCTAAAGATTCAATTATTGATGAATATACTTCTTCTTCAATAGGAACATCTCCAATTACCTCAGCTTTTGATATTGAATATTTTTCACCTTCAAAAATATTAAAATTTATATAAATACTTTTCATGTCTCTTGAAAGACTAATTTGAGACGATTCTACTGAAAACTTTAGGTACCCCCTGTCTTTATAAAATGACTCTAAGGTCTCAATATCACCTTTTAACTTTTCTCTAGAATATGCATTATCATTATTTAAAAATGAGAAGAAAGAACCTTCGGAAAGTTCAAAGCCTTGCAACAACTCCTCATTATCGAAAACTTCATTCCCTATAATATTAATTTTCTTAATTTTAGCGCTTGAGCCTTCATCAACAGTGATATTAATATCGATTCTATTTCTTGATTGCCTAACTTCATCAATTTCAACATTTGCACCATATCTACCATTGGATGAATAAGATCTAACCAATTCCGATCTAACTTTTTCTAAGGTTGATCTTTTGTATACTTCTCCCTCTTTTATACCTACACCATCCAAGCTTTCAATTAATTGTTCCGTTTTAAGAGCTTTGTTACCTGAAATATCAATTGCGGAAATTGAGGGCCTTTCAACAACGCTTATGATTAATGTGTTGCCATCTTTAGCTATTTGAATGTCATCAAATTGTTCAGTAGAAAATAGTGATTTAGTAATATCAGTTGACTTTCTTAGATCAATTTTATCTCCAACACTTATAGGTATTACATTAAAAATACTTCCAGTGGAAACTCTTTGAAGACCAATTATTCTAATATCACTAACTAAAAATTCTTCAAATGCGTTAAGTTGAACAATTAATAATAAGCTTAAAAAATATAGTTTAAAATTTTTCAATTGTATTTCTGCCTACAAAAATCGAGAAACATCATTAAATATTGCAAAGATCATAAGCGCTCCAACCATCAAAGCACCCCCGGTATATATAAAATTTTCAGTTTTTTCTGTAAATGGCTTCCCTCTTATGGCCTCTATGCCTAATAGTGTCAGTTGACCACCATCAAGAACTGGAATGGGCAAGAGATTTAATACTCCCAAACTAATGCTTAATAAGGCCATTAGATACATGAATGGAAGAAATCCCGCTTGAGCAGTATTACCTGCCATCTGAGCAATACCAATTGGCCCACTCAAATTTTCAGTTCCCATATTTCCAGTTATCATTTTGCCAATAAACTGAAGTGTTTTAATGCTTAAATTGTAAGTCTCGTATACCCCTTTGGATAAAGATTGATAAATTGAACGACTGGTTCCAAATGACACCCCAATAATACCAACTTGGTTACCATCAACATCTTCAGATGAACCTACTCTTACAGGAAGTTGTAACAAGTTACCATCTCTGTAAACATCTATAAGTACATTTTGATTTGGTAAAGAAGATATTTCTTTTTTAATATCACTAGCGTAATTTATTTTGGCATTTCCTATTTTAGCAATGACATCATTTGCTTTTAAATCTGACATGTCTGCAGGACCATTTTTAATAACAGAACCAATCACGGGTTTCATTTTGTAATCGACCTCTACCCCTAAGTCTTGTAATGGATTAGCTTGTGATTCTGCTGTTGGTAAAAAGTCATCAACCAAAACACCAACATTTATATATTCTGAGATATCTGGTCTTTTTAATGTTAATTCTATGGTTCCAGTTAGGCCTGCATAGGATAAAAGTTCTAAATTAATATCTTTTGGATCTGATACAGTTGTTGAATTAATAGCTACAATTTGGTCACCAGGTAGAATAAATTCATTAGATGCTTTCATATTGATTGAGCTATTAACATCTTTGATTACTGCGGTTGTTTGGGGATCAGGTGTATTCAAAAAAATTAAAGAAAAGATAAATATAGACAATAAAAAATTTGCAAGTGGGCCTGCAAACATGATGAGAGCTCTTTGCCATTTAGGCTTGGAATCAAAAGTATTTTTAATCTGCTCTTCTGTTAGTTGATCTTTAATTTCTGGTTCATGCTCTATGAGTTTATTGGTAATCATTGAAACATATCCACCAAGTGGTAATGCTGATATTGCAAACTCTGTACCGTGTTTATCTAATCGCTTATAAATAACCGGCCCCATGCCAATAGAAAATCTTTGGACATGAACATTGAAAATTCTTGCAAAAATAAAGTGACCATATTCATGAATAGTAACGAGCACTCCAAGAAGTGCTATAAATGAACCAATATATATAATTGTTGTTGTCATAATTTTAAGACAGGGATTTTACCACCTTCTTGGCCTCTATGCGTGTTTGATTATCTATTTCATAAATCGTTTCTATATCAACTTCTTTAGACATTGAAACAGCATTAAAAGTTCTATAAATTACTTCATATATTTTATCAAATGTGATTTGTTCCTTTAAAAAATTTTGTACAGCAATTTCATTTGCAGCATTAAAAATTGTTCCAGATGAACCTCCGTTATTACATACATATCTAGCTATATCAAATATTTGAGACCTGTCTTCAGGAATTTTTTGAAATGTAAGACTTAATGATGAGAAATCTATTTGCGAAAAATCAAGATTTAATCTTTTATTATTAATTGATAATGCGTGAGCAATTGGAACCCTCATGTCAGGATTACTCATCTGACATATGCTTGATCCATCTTTATATGTAACAATTGAGTGTATTATGCTTTGAGGATGAACTACTAAGTCAAAGAATTTTTCATCCAGTTCAAACAAATATCTCGCCTCAATTAATTCAAGACATTTATTAACTAACGATGCTGAATCAATTGTAATCTTTGCTCCCATTTCCCAGTTTGGATGATTTAAAGCTTCACTTTTTGTAACTTTTGACAACTCAGAAATATTTTTATTTAAAAAAGGTCCTCCAGATGCAGTTATTATAATTTTTGAGACGTCATCTGTATTTTTATCTGAGTTAAGGCATTGAAATATAGCATTGTGCTCGCTATCAATAGGTATTATCTCAGTATTAAACTTTTTAGCTAAAGGAAGAATTATTTCACCTGCAACGACTATACTTTCTTTGTTAGCAAGTAAAATCGTTTTTCCAGTTTTTGCAGCTATGACAGTACTTTGAAGACCCGCAAAACCAGAAATAGCTGACACTATTATATCTATCTGATCATTATTAAGAATTTCCTCCAACTCAGATTTATCTCTAAAAATATTTAATTCGGCATCTTTTTCAAACGCATGAATAAGATGGTTATAACTTTCACTAGAATCTGTAAATGTATATTTTGGTTTAAATTCATTAATAATACTTTCTGCTTTACTTATGTTTGAGCTAAATGTGATACCAAGAAGATTGAGTTTTTCTTTATTTTGCCTGATTACGCTAAGTACGCTATCTCCAATACTGCCGGTAGCTCCTAATATAATAATATTTTTCATAAAATAACTATCAGAATAAAAAATAAAAGTATTATTGGTGTAGCTAATATATGAGAGTCTATTCTATCCAAAACTCCGCCATGTCCAGGCAAAATTTTACCAGTATCTTTTATTGATTTATCCCTCTTATGAAAACTAATTAAAAGATCTCCATAAAAAGCTAAAAGACCTCCAAAAAGACATATTAAAATTGACCAATAACTAATATTAAAAAAGTAGCTAATAAAGATGGCAAATAAAACATTACCTAGAAATCCTCCAACTAGGCCCTCATAAGTCTTGTTAGGACTAATTGTTGGAGAAATATGTCTTTTGCCAAAATTTGAACCGACAATATAAGCAAATATGTCAAAGAAAGCTGTGTTTATAATTGTAAAAATTATCATAGAGTAAACTGAAACTGGGCTCGCTTGATGCAAGACATGAATTTCTTTAAAAGTTATTGATGAAAAGGATAAGACCGCAACCAAAAAACAAATAGAAAACCAAAAATATATAAAAATTAAACTAAAGCCCCATAGTATTGGATGTCTAAAATCATTTTTAATCCACTCATAGAAACCTGCAACAGATATAATTGATATTAAAGAAAATAAAAACCAATAGTTTTCTAAAACTGCTATGCAAACTACTGGAATGGCAATTATTAATCCAGTAATTGTTCGTTTTAATAAATTTAATTTATATTCTTTTGCCAAATCTTCTACTCACTGTCTTAAAGTTATCTATGCAATCTGTAAAATCTTCTTTTGTAAAATCAGGCCAATATTTATTTACAAAACAAATTTCAGTATAAGCTATTTGATATAGCAAAAAATTGCTGATTCTTTTATCTCCTCCAGTTCTAATTAGTAAATCAATATCATCAACAGGGGAGCTTGAAAAATTGGAAATCATTTCTTCGTTAATTTGTTCTGATTTTATTTCACCAGATAACACTTTATTTGAAATTTTTTTGGCTACGTTAACAATATCTTTTCTTCCTCCATATCCAAGAGCAACATTTAAATTTAATACTGATTTATATGAATTAGTTTCTGCTTCTGCATCATTAATTTTAGATAGAATCTTTGAACCAAAATCTTCAATCTCACCAAAAAATTTTAGTTTAACTTTCTGTTTCTTTAAATCTGGTACTTGCTCATTTATAGCTTTTACAATAAGTTTCTTTATTGCATCTACCTCAGATTTTGGTCTTGACCAATTTTCTGAACTAAAAGCATATAAAGTTAATGATGATATATCTTGTTTAACTGATTCTTCTACTATCTCTTTTACAACTTCAACACCTTTACTGTGTCCTTTGCTAATGTTTAAAGAGTTTGATAATGCCCATCTGCCATTTCCATCCATAATGATAGCAATGTTTTTAGCGATATTTTTCTGCTTATCTTTTGATGAATTAGCCATGAGGCTTATTTTAAATTTCTAGAAGATCAGATTCTTTTACTTTTAATTCTGAATCAACAAGCCCAATATACTTGTCTGTTTCTTTTTGTATTAAATCTTCCATTCTTCTTAGATCATCCTCTGAAATTTCTCCTGATGATTGAAGCTCTTTGCATGATTGATTTGCATCTCTTCTTATATTTCTAATAGATACTCTTGAATTCTCAGCTTCAGCTCTAGCTTGTTTAATATAATCTTGTCTAGTTTCTTCAGTTAATGTCGGCATAGTTATTCTAATTAAGTCTGATGATGTGCTAGGGTTTAATCCTAGATTTGAATTAGATATTGCCTTTTCTATTTCAGGTATTAGGCTTTTATCCCATGGTGAAATAACTAAAGATCTTCCATCTTCTACACTTATGCTTGAAGTCTGATTAAGAACTGTTAGATTGCCATAATAGTCAACTTTTATATCATCTAAAATGGCAGGATTTGCCCTACCAGTTCTAATTTTGTTAAAAGCCTGACCTAGAGATGAAATAGACTTCTCCATTCTTGAGGTTGTATTGTTTAATATTTCGTTCATTTTATGATATTAACGTACCTATTTTTTCACCGCAAATTATGTCTTTTAATGCATCTTCAGTATTCACATTGAAAACTGTTATTGGAAGATTATGATCTCTAGCTAAGGTTAGTGCGGTAGCATCCATAACTTTTAGATTTTTTGTAATTGCATCATCAAAAGATAATTCTGGGAAAAACACTGCATTCTCATTAATCTCTGGATCTGAATCGTAAACGCCATTAACTCTGGTTGCTTTAAGCATTAAATCAGATTGAGTTTCAATAGCTCTTAAACATCCAGCAGTATCGGTTGTAAAAAATGGATTGCCAGTACCTGCTGTAAAAATTACTACATAGCCGTCATCTAAAAGCTGTATTGCAAGCCTTCTATCATAGTGCTCAACTATTCCTGACATGGAAATAGCTGACATAACTCTAGTTTTAATGCCTGCCCTTTCTAAAGCGTCTCTAAATGCAATGCCATTCATTACAGTTGCTAACATGCCCATATGGTCACCTGCAACTCTATCCATACCAGCTTTATTTAGCTTCTCACCTCTAAAAAGGTTTCCGCCACCTATGACAATGCCTATCTGGGCACCAAGCTCTTTGCATGAGGCAACGGATGATGCCATTTGATCAAGTATCTTAGGATCTATACCATGCTCATCATCACCAGCAACAGATTCACCGCTAAATTTAACGAGAATACGTTGATGTTTTAGATTAGACATAAAATTATTTTAACTGCTCAGCAACCTCATCAGCAAAGTTTTTGGTCTCAACTTCAATGCCTTCACCAACTTTTAATCTAGTATAAGATTCAATTTTTGCATTATTAGTATCTAAAAGGTCTTGAATTGTGACCTCAGGATCTTTTACAAAGTTTTGGGATAACAAAGAAACCTCAGAAAGGAATCTTTTAAGCTTGCCTTCTATCATTTTTTCCATAATATCTTTGGGTTTTCCAGATTCTTCAGCTTGAACCATATAGATTGCTTTTTCTCTTTCAAGTATTTGAGGGTCAATATCAGACTCCGATAAGCATAATGGATTAAAGGCAGCAACGTGCATTGCAATATCTTTAGCTAAAGAATCATCACCACCTGATATAACTACGATAGCTCCAAGCTTTGAGTCTGAATGAAGGTATGAACTGGTATTCATTTCTGAACTATATTCAATTGATTCAAGCCTTCTTAACTGGATATTCTCTCCAATTGTTTGAACAAGCGTTTTTCTTTTATCTTCAATCTCAGATTCTTTTAGATCTGCAACATCAGTTAATTTATTATTTGAAATAAATTCTTGAACATCATCAGCAAATTTAATGAAATTCTCATCCTTTGCTGCAAAATCTGTTTCTGAATTAATTTCAATCAAGGTTGAATATTCATCGCCAACAAATACTCTTAGCACTCCATCAGCCGCAACTCTAGCTGCTTTCTTTTCAGCTTTTAGTGCACTATTTGATCTGAGTAAATCAAGAGCTTTCTCAATGTCACCATCACATTCAACTAGTGCTTTTTTGCACTCCATCATTGCGACACCTGTCATATCTCTTAATTCTTTTACTTGAGATGCTTTAATTTCCATTTTTACTTTTCTTCCTCTTTAGATTCATCATTCTCAACTTGATCTTCGTCTGAAGCTTTTTCTTCACTTGATTCAGATTCTTTGGAATGATTTTCATTTTCAGATGTTTCTTGTTTTAATTCATCATTAGCTGATTCTTCTATAACTTCTTCTTTGCTATCTTCCTCAGGTTCAAAAGTTTCTTCTTTTTTAATTGTTTGAATAACTGGAGCTTCGGAATCTGTCTTAGGCATATAACCTTTTGATGACTCAAGGCCTCTTGCACAAGAATCAGCAATGATTTTAGTTATAAGTCTAATTGATCTAATTGCATCATCATTTCCTGGGATGACCATATCAATTCCGTCTGGATCAGAGTTAGTATCTACAAGAGCAATTACAGGTATTCCCATTTTTTTTGCTTCTAAGACTGCAATTTTTTCGTATTTAACATCAATAACAAATATTGCATCTGGTAAGCCCTTCATGTCTTTTATACCGCCAACACTAGCTTCAAGTTTTGCATATTCTTTTTGAATCTCTACTGCTTCTTTTTTAATCAATTTTTCAATCCTTCCAGAAGAAATCATTTCTTCAATATCTTGGAGCCTTCTAATTGAACCCCTAATAGTTTTCCAATTAGTTAATGTTCCACCCAGCCATCTTTTATTAACATAAGGAAGGCCTATTGCTGATGCTTCTTCTTTAATTGTTTTACTTGCTGATCTCTTTGTACCCACAAATAGAACTTTGTTACCTTTTGAACAGATATCTTCAACTTTTGATGCAGCAGCGCTTAGATGCTCTTGAGTCATATCTAGATTTATGATGCTTATTTGTTTTCTGGTGTCAAAAATAAACTTTTCCATTTTTGGATTCCAGAATCTTTGTTGATGACCGAAATGAACGCCTGCATGCAACAGGTCTTTTACTGAAACTATACTCAATTTAATTCTCCTTGGGGTTATTCTCCAATCCCTATAAAGCTGACTCTGTATTGAGCACCCCAACTTTAAGTAACTAGGATTTTCGTGTTAAAAAGTTGTTGTATTCTATAGAAAAAGTGAATTAATTAAAAGTAATTTTTATTTAAAGAAATCTTGGACTGTATACATCCCAGGCGATCTACCTGTTATTGATTTTGCAATGAATATGGCGCCATCTGCAAATATATTCCTTGATAAAGCTTCGTGCTTAAAACTTATATGATTATTCTCATTATGAAAAATAACCTCGTGGATTCCAAAAACATCTAATATTCTGTTAGATTCAATTTCTATTGAAGATATTTGATTGTGATTATTATTTAATTCTATAAATTTTTTCAGCTCAATAGCAGTTCCAGATGGTGCATCAACTTTCTCAGTATGGTGAGTTTCAGATATTGTGCATTTAAAAGAATCTAAATTATCTTTTAAAAAATTTTTGATATTTTTTTTAAAATAAAAAATACCTTTACTCATGTTAAATGAAAGAAGAATTGGAATATTTTTTGAAGCTTCATCTATAGATTTCACTTCATCATCATTAAAGCCAGTTGTGCCTATAATTATAGGTTTTTTTTGCTCTTGTGCTTCTTGAAGAACAAGCATTGTTGATTCAGGTCTTGAAAAATCAATTATCAAGTCTGAGTCTTTGACTGTTTCAACAATCTCAAGATTGGGCTCATCCTTTATTAAGTTTTTTAACGTTATGCCCATTTTCCCAGATAAGCCATTTATATAAATAGAGCTCATTAATTAATCCTTAATTTCTTTACAAGCTTTATTAAAAGAGTCTGTACCAGGAAAGTTTTTGGATTGTGATAATGAGTCTGTGAACGATTTTAAGAGTTTTAACTGTTTTCTATCTAAATTTGATGGAGTTTCTACAACAACCCTGCAAAGAATGTCTCCACGTCTACTATTTCTAACAACTGAAGCACCCTTGCCTCTTATTCTAAATACCTTTCCTGTTTGAGTTTGCGCTGGAATTTTTAACGAAATTGAACCCTCTAAAGTTGGTATTTGTATTGAGCCACCTAAAATTGATATTTCAAAAGGAATAGGAGATTCAATGTATAAATCTTTACCATCTCTCTCAAATAAGGGATTTTCTAGAACTCTAATTGCAACATAAAGATCGCCTGATTGACCTCCTTTTTGCCATTCACCTTCTCCACTTAATCTAACCTTATCTCCATTATCAACTCCGGCAGGTATGTTAACTGACAGTGTTTTATTCTCTTTTATGGCACCAATACCGCTACAAGTTCTACACTTATCTTTGATTACTTGGCCTGTACCAGAACAGACTGAACATGTCTGTTGAACTGAAAAAAAACCTTGTTGCATTCTAACTTGACCAGCACCATTACAATTTGAACAAGTTACGGGACTTGTTCCTTTTGCTGCACCAGTTCCATTACAATCGTGACACTCTTTGTGTGAAGGTATCTTAATTTTCTTCTGGGTACCAAGAACTGCTTCGTTTAGGGAAAGATCTAAATTATATTGAAGATCGGACCCCCTTCTTTGCCGTCTTGATGATGATCTTGTTCCAAAAACATCTCCAAATATGTCACCAAAAATATCATTGATATTTATATCGTTAAAATTAGGGCCTCCTCCTCCCATGCCCTGCACTCCTTGATGACCAAACTGATCGTAAGCTGATTTTTTTTGAGGATCTGATAGAACATCGTAGGCCTCAGCTGCTTCTTTAAATTTTTCAGCTGCTTCGGGGTTATCTGGGTTTCTATCAGGATGAAATTTCATTGCCTTCTTTTTAAAGGCTTTTTTTAATTCAGAAGCAGAAGCGTCTCGAGAGACTTCTAAAGTTTCATAATAGTCTCTCTTAGACATTTTTTATCTATTTATCTTCTTCTTTTACTTCTTCAAATTCAGCGTCTACTGTATTGTCAGAGTTTTCAGCAGGACTCTCATCTTGAGGTTGGGCCTCTCCTTCTGGTGTATATAGTTTTTGCGTTAAAGGTGTCAGTACATCATTTACACCCTTGGTTGCAGCTTCAATAGATTCTATACTTTCTGAAGCTATTGCTTTTTCTAACTCTACAACAGCATCTTCTACTTGTGATTTCTCATCATCAGTTAGTTTATCACCTGCCTCTTCAATAGTTTTTCTTGTAGCATGTACCAACATATCTGCATTATTTTTTGTTTTTACAAGCTCTTCAAATTTTTTATCATCCTCTGCGTTAGCTTCTGCATCTTTAACCATCTTTTCAATATCTTCATCAGAAAGTCCGCTTGATGCTTTAATTACAATTGATTGTTCTTTGCCAGTATTTTTATCTTTTGCTGATACATTTAAAATACCATTAGCATCTAAATCAAAAGATACCTCAATTTGAGGAACACCTCTTGTTGCAGGTGGAATGTCTGTGAGATTGAACTGTCCAAGTGACTTGTTTTGGGCTGCCTGAGTTCTTTCACCTTGAATAACATGCACAGTAACAGCAGTCTGATTATCTTCAGCAGTTGAGAATACCTGTGATTTTTGAGTAGGAATAGTAGTATTCTTTTCAATTAATGGTGTTGCAACCCCACCAAGCGTCTCAATACCAAGAGTTAAAGGTGTAACATCTAATAGAAGAACGTCAGTTGTGTCTCCTGAGAGAACAGAACCCTGAATTGCAGCACCTACAGCTACAGCCTCGTCTGGGTTAAGATCTTTTCTGGGATCTTTTCCAAAAAATTCAGAAACTTTCTTTTGTACTAATGGCATTCTTGTTTGTCCACCAACAAGAAGGATTTCAGATATTTCACCTTTAGAAATCTTTGCGTCTTTTAGTGCAAGTTTTAGTGGCTCTAGGCTTTTATCAACTAAATCTTCAACTAATGATTCTAATTTTGCTCTAGTAATTTTATGAACAAAATGTTTTGGTCCAGAGCTGTCTGCAGTTATATATGGAAGATTAACTTCTGTTTGTTCTGAAGAAGACAATTCAATTTTAGCTTTTTCGGCAGCCTCTTTAAGTCTTTGCAAAGCAAGAGGATCGCTTTTTAAATCAAAGCCTGACTCATTCTTAAACTGTTCTACAAAGTAATCGATTAATCGCAGATCAAAATCTTCACCACCTAAAAATGTATCTCCATTGGTTGATAAAACCTCAAACTGATGTTCTCCATCAACATCAGATATTTCTATAATTGATATATCAAATGTTCCGCCACCAAGATCATATACAGCAACAGTTGAGTCACCTTTATGCTTATCAAGTCCGTAAGCAAGTGCAGCAGCTGTAGGTTCATTTATTATTCTTTTTACATCAAGACCAGCAATCTTTCCCGCATCTTTGGTTGCCTGTCTTTGTGAATCATTAAAATATGCAGGTACAGTAATTACAGCCTCTTTGACCTCATGACCAAGATAATCCTCTGCTGTTTTTTTCATTTTCTTTAAGACTTCAGCAGCTACTTGAGGTGGCGCTAATTTTTTATTTGATGCCTCTACCCAAGCATCACCATTATCTGCTTTAATAATTTTATAAGGGACCATATCAGCATCTTTACTTACTACCTCATCGTCAAAAGTTCTACCAATAAGTCTTTTAATAGCATACAGAGTATTTTCTGGATTAGTTACTGCTTGTCTTTTTGCTGGTAAACCAACCAAAACTTCATCATTGTCTGTATAGGCGATTACAGATGGTGTGGTTCTGCCACCTTCGGCATTTTCAATAACTTTTTGTTGTTGCCCCTCAATTACAGCAACACAACTATTTGTAGTTCCTAAATCAATTCCTATTATTTTTGACATAACATTTTTCCTCTAATTTTTAATTACTGTAACTCTAGCTGGTCTTACTATCCTTGAATGTAACTCCCAACCTCTTTGAAATACATTGCCTATAGCACCGTTTTCTTTGTCTTTATTTTGCTCCATCGTTACAGCTTCATGTTTTTCTGGATTAAATTCCTCATTAACAGGGTAGATGGGTATCATTCCAAATTTATCAAGGGCAGACTCAAAAGACTTTAAAGTTAATTCAATGCCTTCTTTATCCTCTTTTGTGGCATCCTCAGAGATATTATTCAGGGCATGTTCTAAATTATCAATTACAGGCAATAACTCGACAAGAAGCTTCTCTACTCCATATTTATGTGCTTTTTCAACTTCATTGACAGTTCTTTTTAAAGCATTATCCAAATCAGCATTAGCTCTTAATACTAATTTTTCTAACTCTTCATTAATATCAACAAGCTCTTCATATGTTGGTGAGCCATGGTTCTCCGTAGCTGGATTGTCAGCTTCAACTGCTGATTCTTCACCATTCAAGACATCATTATCGATTTCAGTTTTTTTGACTTTTTTTTCTTTTGGCATATTTAAATCCTATTTGAAACATATATTGGGATTTAAATTTTCAGTTCAAGTGCTTAGCTTGATTTAAGATTCTATTTTTCTTACGTGAAGAATCATGCTGTGATCAACCAATTCATAGCCTTTTTTATTAGCTATCTCATGTTGCAGTTTTTCTAATTCTTCGTCATGAAACTCCATAACTTTACCAGTATCAACATCAACCATATGGTCATGATGTTCATCTGAATTAATTTCATATACTGCTTTACTATTCTCGAAATGATGCTTCGTTACCATTCCAGCAGCTTCAAATTGAGTAAGAACCCTATAAATTGTTGCTAAGCCTATATCCTCATTGTTAGATATTAGCTCTTTATATATATCCTCGGCACTAAAATGTGCTTCTTCTTGTATTGCTGTAGAAGCAAGGACTTCCATTATCTTAATTCTTGGTAATGTGGCCTTTAAACCAGCTTTTTTTAATTCTTCGTTTTGGTTAGACATATTTTGCAATTTTTATAATTTTTTATTGTCTTATTTAATAGTAAACAGACTTTAAGGTTATAACAAAGTATAATCCAAAATAATTATGAAACAACTTGCTTCAGCTTTCTTGGTATCAATTTTTGTTATTTCTATGAGCGCTTGCTCTTCGCTTACTCCTTATAAGGTGCCTGTCTTGCAAGGTAATATTTTTGAAGATGAAGACCTCGAAAAACTTGAAGAAGGATTAACAAAAGAGCAAGTTCAATATATCTTTGGGACAGCCCTTATACAAGATCCTTTTAGAGAATCAAGATGGGATTATTTTAATTCTGTAAAAATTGGTGAAGCGGTAGTGGCAGAAAATAAGCTTACTATTTTTTTTAATAAAGAGGGTTTGGTAGAGAGCTGGATAGTTGAAAGATCAGCTGAAGCAAATTAAATTTTTTTAAGTCTTCTTTCTTTTGGGTCTTGGTGAAGAGGCCTAAGTAACTCAACCCTTTCTCCTTCTTTAAGTCTGTATTTATTTGGAAGAGGTTTAAAATTACCATCAAGTAATTCACTGTTTACAGCA
>Ga0181567_10001433_pt1 | contig 18047 bp, 11 predicted proteins | sample 101ome_14_FD_133761 | JGI IMG/M metagenome (GOLD analysis project Ga0181567, IMG submission 133761) | Coastal salt marsh microbial communities from the Groves Creek Marsh, Skidaway Island, Georgia - 101403AT metaG (megahit assembly) | ecosystem: Environmental > Aquatic > Marine > Intertidal...
TCGCGCGTGTCGCTGAGGATCCACGACTCGGCGCATTTCGCCGCAGCAGTCGCGCAACGCCACGAAAGCGTCTTCTCCGTCTCTTTGATTTCGAGTTCTCCCGGTGGACCGGCGTCGTCGGAGTCGCCTTCGGTGGGAAGCGATTTCGAAAGCGTCGTCAACAGTGAAAACATATCCATCGCGAGAGGTTGATCTGCCGAAGATCCGGCCTCCATCCACGGCGCGACGAGAGGATGGATGGCGTCGAACGCCGGCGTGTCCAATCCCCACGCCGAAACCGCACTCCACATACGGAACGTTTCGCGCCAAAGCATCGCTGAGAAATCGCGCGGGTGCTCTTTCACCTCGCCCTCGGTGTTGACCCCACCGAACGTTATGGCGCACTGAATTGCAGACTTGAGTCCTCCCTCTTTCACCAACTCCTTCGCGACTTCGACATCGGATTGCGTAATCAAATGAAGCACTCGGACGACGTGCGCCAATCCGATGACTGCTGGATCCGTCGGGGAGCCTCGACTACCGCCCGCACACGAATCCTTCATCCTCGAGATCAAGATGGAGAACAATCGGGGACATCGCGCCACGGCTAAAGCGGCCGATTTGCTATGGCGAGCGAACGCCGCGAGAAGCTCGTGGCAGAGCACCTCCGCTTGCGGAGTACGCTCAATCTCTAACAAGTAACGAATGCGCTGAAGGATACCCATTCGCAAGAGAGCGGCGATAGGATCGGCGGCTTGTTCCGTCGCCTGTCGTCGCTCCGCCATTTGCCTGCTCAACCCCTCTTCGATTTCGTCGGGTTCCTCGGCGAGTTCGACGGTGTTGTCCTCCGCCAATCGAATCTCCTCCACCGCGTACTCCCAACAGATTGGTTCGAATCCAGAGCCGCCGCACGGCGCGTCCTCGGGATCAGATCTCCACAGAGGCGCGAGGTAGGAGAGATCGCTCGCGTCTAGAGGTGCACCGCTCTCGAGCATGTTGTAGAGTTTCATCTCCAAACCGTCGCATCCGCCCACGCCCACTCCGCCGCACAGCGCCAGAAGCGCCGACAGCGCGGCGACGCACGGCTGCACTTGATTATCATCAAGCGCGCGCCGCAATAACGTAATCACTCCGCAATCCACTGTCGCATACACCCACACGCTCGCCCAAGATATACCATCCGGCAAGCGCGGCGCGGTTTCCCTCTTTTCGGCGTCTTTGTTGTCGTACGGGAGCGGGTTCACGGGCTCGAAGCTCCAGCGTCGAGCGAGCTTGAGAATCCTACCGATGATTTGTAGACCAACCATGCGTTGGCTAGGAACGCTGCTTCGCGTGAGCGCGCACGCCTCTTGGAATGTGTACCCGATCTCACGTCCCTCGCCCGCGCGAAGCGGATCTCGCTCCGTGGGCAGCGGCGCTGGCGCCGAGCCTTCATTCGCCGCCAAAACGACATCCACCGTCGCGTCCATCAACGGCACGCCGTCCAACGCAAATCTAACGTGTTCGACGCCCAATGTCGTCACCGTCTTCGTCCTTGCCGACGCTTCCGCTGCCGCTTCGCTTCGCTCTTTCGCTCGTTTCGGCGCCGTCGGCTTGGGCGCGCTCGCCTTCGCGTCGCCCTTTGAACTCGCCTCACTGGAAGCCTTATTCAGACCGCGATTCTTGAGGAACTCGAGCGTCTTCGGATTCAACCGTTTCGATAATTCATCCTGAGCCTCCTTCACCGCTGCCGGCGACATTGCCGCCAGTATCCTGTCGTTTTCCTCTTGTATGCTCGCGTCCTCCTTCTCCGGGTCCACCGTCAGCTTTCGCACCGGCGCCGGCTCGCTCGCCGCCTGCCCCCCGCTCGTACCCACGGCTTCATTCGCGCGCATCGCCGCTTTTCTCGCCGCGAATCGACTCCGTTTCCCGAAATTCGTCTCGCTTCGGTGCTTCACCTCTGGAAACCCGGTGGCCGCGCTCGCCGCGCGATGGGCCGCGCTCGTCTCCGCCGTCTCCGTCGTTTCGCCGCCCGCGACGCGCTCGATGACATCGCCCATGACATCATCCATCGCTGCGCCGCGTCGCGGCGCCTCTTCCGTCTCTTCGCACGCCCGCGCGTCGTCATTCGCGTCGTCGGTCGGTTTTGCGTCAGCACCATCCGCGACGCGAGATTCGACGTTCGCGTCGCCGCCAACGCGTCGCACCGCCGCCGCGGGCGCGTCACGACTCTGAAGAAACGCACGTTGTAGCTCCTCGAGCTGTTCCTCGGTGTTCGCCCCGCGCACGCGTCGAAGGTCCGCCATGACGAAAGCCGACGCGCGCGCGCACAGTGGCGTCAGTCACTTTTTGCTGCTTCGCACCTTCACCGTCGCGCGCGACCGTCGACGCGGCGTCGCGCGCGATGCCGTTCATACTTGACAGGGACAAGCGCGCGAAGGATGCGCGCGCGGGCGGCGCGTCGACGTCGACGCCGAGGTGTCAGCGGTGTCTTCGGCCCGGCAAGTGGACCTACGAGTGCGCGTGCGAGCGCGGGGAGACGTACGTGCGTCGCGCGAGCGCGAGCGCGCGGTTGAGAGATCCAAGTTTGAAACAAAAGTTTGCGAGCGAGCAGTTTCGAGGGGAGGACGTGCCGGACGGGGAGGCGATGGAGCGACGGTTGAAGGCGGCGTTGGGGAAGAAGAAGAAGAAGAAGAAGAGGCGAAGGTCGCCGAGCTCGTCGAGTTCTAGCTCGTCGAGTTCGTCGAGTTCGTCGGGGAGCGAGAGTTCGTCGGAAAGTGGGAGCTCGAGCACGTCGGGGTCGTACTCGTCGTCGAGTTCGTCGAGTGGGAGCGGTTCGAGTTCGAGTTCATCTTCGTCTTCATCCTCCTCGCGGGACCGAAAGAACTCGTCCAAGCGACGCCGAGGATAGAATAGAAACAATGATTCAATCGTCAACTCATTAAGCTAGATCGTCTAAAATTCGTCGAATGGTGACGATGATGTCGTCCTCATCCTCGTCGCCCCATCGTGATTTACCCGTGTTTTGGATGCGTCGCGCGAAGTCGTCGTCCAACGCAAAGCGAAGGTGTTTGAGCAAAACCGCGACCGGTGCGTCACATCTGAACTTGATCCAATCGTCCATGATGACGCATGCGTTCGCATGTTGAACTTCCAAGTTCCCACCGAAGAGTAGCAACGCCTCAGGGGCGACGACCGTGCTGTCTCGCAGATACACGCGCGCCGTGCGCATCTTTTCGTGGTACACCATGAACGGATATGTCGGCTTGCGATCGGACCCGATGCCGCGGTTGACGCTCGATGGGTGCACACGAACCTCCGAAGTCGCATCTCGCCACGTGTATTGCGCGTACTCGTCGTTCGATCCCTCGTCGCCGACCGCGACGTTTGCGTATAAACCAGCAGTGAGCACGGCTTTTATCATTTGCGGTCGACGAGAATCCCTGTTCCAGGCCTGTGAAATTGAAGAAACAAATAGACCATACCGTGTCAGTCACTAATTTGAGTCGCGTCGAGCGTTCAAGAACGTGTAATATAGCGAAACTGCTGGGACGCGCGCGCACGTCTATGCGCGTTGTCGAAAAGTTTCGGCGTCGCTGTACGGAGATAACTTTACGCTCGCGCAGGTGACTGCATGCGCGTGCACCCGGAACGCGCCGTCGTGTAAAACGATGCGTCCATCTCCGACGATGAAGTTTTCGAGACGAGCGAGCGAGCGTCGATTGAGAAAACGCACCGCTTTTGGATCGTCCAACCAACTAGTGTTCCTTCCGCGAAGCGAATATCCAGCGGGAACTTTAATTGCGCCCATGTCGGCGAGAAGCGACGCGTATTGGGTCCGCATCTCGGTAATTTGTCGAATGGTGTCCACGTCGAGCGCGTTCTTTTGGGCAAATCGTCGCCCCGCATTTCGACTCTCTCTGCTCGCCTCCACGTATCCGTCGTACGCTGCGGCAAATACGAGATGATCGCTCTGTTGTCCCGCTGCGAGAGACGTCGACATGGGTTGTGCAAAGGCGCGCATCGCCGCTTCGACTTGACTGTTCGACGCCTTGGACGATTGAAACGGTGACTTGTAACTCAACGTCGCCGCGATGGTGAGCACGGGAGATAGACACCGCAAGATGGCACCGAATAACAACATCTTCGCCACGCGCGCGTCGACAGGTAACGCCGCGAGATGTCGACCCAGCGCCGTCAGACGACTCGCGTCGTCGAATGCGCCGATTTCTGTCAGTGTCTTCTTAGCCGCCGCGATAGCCTCGTCCTTGGGCGGTTCGGGTGCGTTTCCGAGCACCACTGCGGCGTCGTTGTGCAAATCCAAGCTCGCGATTTGCAACACCACCTCGGTGAGCGGCGCGCGGTGCATCTCGGGCACTTGGAAGGGCCGCATGCCCCCCGTCGCGCGGTGCGACGTGAACAGGGCGTAACATGTCCCCGCGCGCACGCGACCCGCTCGACCGGCGCGTTGCTTCGCCGCGGCGCGACTGACCCATCCCTCCTCGAGCGACGCCATGCCGCGACGCGGATCCCACTGTCGCTCCTTGACTCGACCGGAATCGATCACGACGACGATGTCCTCGATCGTCACAGATGTCTCAGCGACGTTTGTCGCCACGACGATTTTACGCGTCCCCGATTTCGGCACTCTGAACGCCTCTCGCTGTTCCGCATTGGTGAGCGCGGAGTGTAACGGGCACAACACTGCGTCTTTAAATCGAGGCGAACTCCCGAGACGATCCAACAGTCCGGTGACTTCGCCGATGCCTGGAAGAAAGACTAAAATTGCCCCGTCGTCGGCCTTGTCGTCGACGTACGCCAGGAGTTCTTCTATTAAATCGTAATCGATCACCGACTCGTTCAGACGTGACAGCGACAGACGAGTGCTTCGCTTGCAGTGTTCGTATTTGCTTGGATTGTAATCTGGATTTTCTGGGTTTTCTTCGCCGCCGAACTCGGACGCGGCGTCTTCGCCCCACGACGCGAGGAGTTCGTTTTGTCGTCGACGATCGCCTCCGCCGCCGGCTTTTATGGCTTTCATCGCGTCTTCTACTTTTCCGTTCGGTCGGCGACACGAACGATTATCGGGATCGATGACGTACTCAAGCGCGTCGTAAATCTGTTCGAGGTGAATCGTCTCCACCGGGTACGATCGACCGGGCGCGGAGATCACCGGCGCACCGCCGAGGTAGTCGCTGAAGAGCGCGGCGTTGAGCGTCGCCGACATGAGCACCAACTTCAAAGGTGCGAGTCCAGCCTCGCGACGACGTCTCGGAAGGTCTCTCAAGAGCGTCAATAAGAAATCACCGTCGAGCGAGCGCTCGTGCACTTCGTCCACGACGACGTGTGAGACGTCTGATAGCATCGCGTCGCCTTGTAATCGACGTAAAAGAATCCCCGTCGTGCAAAACGTGAGTCGTGTCGAGTCGGTGACTTTGGCATCTAAACGCACGTGGTGACCGACGAGCGAACCGTGACCCCCGACGCCGTTCTTTTCGCATCTCTCGGCGGACACGCGCTCTGCGATGCTCGTGGCCGCGACGCGACGCGGCTGCGTGCATACTATGTTACACCCGCCACCATGTCCTCGCTCGATGGCGTCGTCGAGCAAAAATTGCGGCGCTTGTGTCGTCTTCCCGCATCCTGTCTCTCCGCACACAACGACCGCGTCGTGTGTGCGTAATCGATCGAGAAGTTCGTGTGATAACGCACAGATGGGCAATTGAGAACGTTTTTCAAACATCTTTTGCCACTGAGGATCTCGCTTCGTCTCTTCGAATTGCACCTTCAACGCCTCGCTCGTCTCGGCGCGCGCCTTTAAATTTATCTTCACCGAGCGCGCGGCGTTCTGTTTCACACCATCGTCCACGCATCGGTCCGTCGTCGACGCACCACCGGCACCTTTCACGCTAGATCCAGCTTCAGTGACCGATTTTAAGAGTGTCGAGATGAAGACATCCCTCGCGTCTTCGCCGACGTTGGCGACATCCGAATTCATGAACGCGACGCCCCATCGAATCCACAATTCTCTATGCGCGCTCGGAAGTTCCAACGGCACGAGTTGATTCTCCGCGCTGAACGTTGCCTCGAATAACGCGCGCGCTGCCGCGCCGTTTTGTGCGTCATTTATACTCGCCCACCCCGATCCGCTTGGTTCGTCGTCGGCGTGCGTGGAGCACACCAGTGTCGGTTTGCGCTTGTACTTCGGCCCCGACGAACGCTCAACCGAGACGACGTAACGAATGACGTCCGCGCTCTTATCTCGTTCAAAGCGTGGCATGAGCCAGCCCTCGCGCTTCGCGAGCTGCGTGAGCATGTTCTTCGGTGTCATCTCTTCAACTTTGTCATCCTTTTTCGACTTGGATGATTTTGCGCTTTGCGCATTTGCGGCTGACGCGCGTTTGCCGTCGCTGAACAGTAATTCGTGCTTGAACATTTTGATGATGGCCTCCAGAGGGTCTTCTTCGCCCGTACCGATGACATCGTCGGCATTGTCGCCGAAAACGTCCAAACCGAACGCTTCGTCGTCTGAATCTTCACTCTCCGCCGGCTTCGGCGTTGCCACATTTTCCGCGCGTTTCGCATCGACGTCGACGGCGGTAGTGTCGGTGACACTCGGCGACGCTTCTTCACCCGCGCCGGTGGGTTTGCACGAATCGAGTTTCTGTTCGTGGACTCTCGGCTGTTCGATGTCGTCCTCATCGATGCCCAACTCGGTGGCCATGAGTTTCAAGTTGCGAATCGCCTCGGCGACTTCCTTTTGTTCCTTTTTATTCTTTCCCTTTTTTGCCTCGCTGGCGCGCGTCTTCAATCCCGCGAGCTCGTCGCGAAACTGATCCGTCACCTTTTTTGGATCTCGCGCGTACTCTCTTCGCTTGTTCCACATCATGCGCTTTGCCTCCACCTCTTCTTCGCTCAAACCAAAATCCTCGAGCGAATCGTAACCGTCGTCGCTATCGTCGCTATCGTCGCTATCGCTATCTTCATACTCTGCGTACCGTGCGATCCACGCCTTATCGACCGCGACGTCATCCTTCGCATCACCACCCTGCTTCTTGCCAGTCAGTCGAGGCATGCGCTCGTCCGGTGCCTCTAAGACGCGTCTCGGCGCTGGAGCCGTCGCCGTCGCCGCCGTCGCCTCGATCGACGTGTCGGCGTCGAGTTTAAACTCCGATCTCTCCACCGTTTGAAACCTTCGAGGTAACCTCGCGTTCGGAACATTCATACACAGTCGATCGAGCGCGTCAGCCTCGACGAACGCGCCTCCCGTCGCGTCGAACGCGTCTCGCATCGCGTCCTCTACGTCGCTCGCTCTGAACCCCTGACCGAGCAACGAGTCATACACCTTCCGCGCGCTCGTCTCCGTCACTCTGGACGCGCTCGCGTCGTTGCGACGAAATCCAACGTTTGCCGTTTTCAACAGCGCGCGCGCGAGCGCCTCAGCGCGCGCGGTGAGACGTACGCGCGCCGACTCAACCGACGACGTCGGCTTCCCGCTCATCGCGCGCGCTCACACGCGGCCGAGCGACGATGCGCGCGACGCGCGCGCGCGCCGATGGACGAGACGATCGATCGCGTCGCGTCCTTTCACCACGCGCGCGCGTGATCGACGCGTCCGATCGCGCGCGTCGCACTCGCGGTAGAGAGTCGGTTAGATGGCGTCTTTACATTCGCGACGTCTACCGTTTTCCACCGAGGGCGTTGTTCATCAACATGCGCGCGGATTCCATGGCAGATTCCGTGCCTCGAACGCGTAGCAACGAGTTCCCAGAGCCCCCTTTGGTCTCGTCGATGGAGACCATGGCTTTGCTTCGATCTTGCACGCCCTTGATGGTGGCGCCCTTCGGACCGATGAGTCTGCCGACGATGATTTTGGGAATTTCGAGCTCGACGCACGGACCCTTGGCACCCTTGGGAAGGTGAGGAACTCTCGTGGTTTTGAATTGACCGCCCGTGTACTCCCACCCGTACACGCCCTCGCCCGTGAGCTTGATGCCGGACGTCTTAGCGGCGAGTTCCGCCGCGGCGCGTTCCTCGGCGTCGCGTTTCGCCGTTTCTTCGGCATGCTTCTTCATCTCGATGGCGAGCAAGCGCTCGGCTTCAGCTTTTTCGGCTTGTTCTCGCTGTTCGTCCGTCATCGCGTACAAGAAACCGCCGCCGCCCTTACCGGCTTGTTTCTTCTTGCGAGCGAGAAGCGCCAACTCGTCGTCGTCGTCGTCGTCGTCGTCGTCACTGTCGTTGTCGCGCACGGTTTTCGCCGCTTGCAGACGCGCCGCCGCCGCCGCGTCGGCCGCTTTTCTCTTCTCGGCAGCCTCCTTGGCGGCTTTCGCTTGGCGTTCCTCGGCGAGTTTACGCTTAAACTTTTCGCGTTCCTTTTTGTTCATCTTGGCCATGCGCGCCTCGAGTTCTTCCTCGGTTTCGCTCTCATCGTCGTCGTCCGCCGGCGCCGGCGCCGGCGCCGAAGACTTCTTCTGCGGCGCCGCCGGTTCGGGTGCAGCTTCGGGTTCGAGTTCGTCTTCGTCGTCCGACGACGCGGTCTTGGCCGGCTTTTTCTTCTTCTTCGACGCGCTCTTCTTTCCATTCTTACGAAGGTACGTCAAGAGTTCCTTGACGAAAGTCGCGCTCTTCCCCATCATCTTTTTAATCTTTGGATCGGCGATTGGATTGTTATCAAGCTCGATGTTTCGAACCTTCTTCTCCTTGAGTTCGCCCCACTCTCCCGGAACCTCCTCGATCTGGTTGTTCTTTAAAAATATTTCCGTCAAGAGCGAGCACTGATGAATGTCCGCCGGGGCGTCGGTGATTTTATTCATGCGCGCGGAGAGCGTCACCAACCGTTCCTTGGCTTCGACGGTGAAGTCGTCGAGCGTCGTCAACTTGTTGTTATCGGCGACGAGCGTGACGAGCGTGTTGACGCCGTCGAGTGGGGCGAGGGACTTGATTTCGTTGTTGGACACGCGCAAAATTTCCAAGTTTTTGCACGACGACAGACTCGAGGGCAAGCTCGCGAGTTGATTATTCTCGGCTTCGAGCACTTTGAGATTTTTCAACTTGCCCACGCTCTCCGGCAACTCGGTCAACCCGTTGCCGCTAATGATGAGCGTGAGCAGACCGGAGAGTCTACTGACGTCCGGCGAGAGTGTCTTGAGCGACACACCGAGAGTCAACTTTAAATTATTGATGCTCTTGACGTAAAACAACGCCGGATCCACCTCGACGTCGCCCTCGTCGCGCGCGATGGCCACCTCCTTCGCCTCGGAGTCCCGTGCCTTCTTCGTCTCCGCCCACTTCGCCTCCGGCGCCTTCCCGACGTCCTCGGTCTCCTTCACGTCCGTTCCCTTTTTAGACTTCACCGCCGTCTTATCTCCTCGCCGCTCGAGCGCCTCCATCTCCTTCTTTTTCCGTCGACTTCTCTGCGTCGACGTCTCGCCCTCGAATCCGTCCTCGTCCTCCTCCGCGTCCTCGTCCTCCTCCTCCTCGCTCGAATCTCCACCTCGATCGATCCGTCTCGCCAACGCCTCGTGCCCATGTTCCCTCGCGTAATCCGCCGCCGTCTTCCCTCGCGCGCACTTCATCTTATAATTCGCCCCCGCGTACAACAACTCGTCGCACGACGCCGCGTGTCCCCGCGCCGCCGCCATCATGAGCGCCGTCTGCCCATCCCCGCGCCCATCGGTGAAATCGATCGGTTCTCGCATCCTCGACCGTCGACACGCGTCGAGAAGCGTCTGCAACGCCTTGTGCTTATCTCCGAGCGCGGTGATCATGATGGCGGTGTATCCATCGTCGTCCCGCGTCCCGGGACTCTGTCCACCGGCGCCGACGCCCCAGCGCACCGTGTCGAGCTTGGCGTTTCGACACGCGGTGAGGAATTGATCGCGTTTGGACGCCATGGCGTTCGTGCGCGACGCGTGTGCGTGTGTGTGTGATCGATTCGCGCGTGCGACCGCGCGCGCGTCGCGGCGACGTGTGCCGAGCGACGCGATTGATTGATCGATTGATTGATTCCTCTCTCGTTTTTCTCCCGAGGGCGCCGCGACGCGAATGCGTCTTCTTCGTTTCTCATTTGGTTTGTTTTGGATGTCCCGCACCGCGCGGTGGGAGACGATATTACATGTTCCAACGATACATCTACAGCGTGCGTTTACGATAATAATATAGATAATACGGCGTCGCGCCCGTGGCGGAGGGGCGACTGGTCAGAAAAAAGCGCCGAGGCGGCGCGCTCATCGCTCATCGAGTCGCGGCGTCGCCCTTCTTCGCGAGCGTCGGCTTCGGCGTCGGCGTCGGCGTCGAGGCGGTGGTGTCAAGGATGACGTCTTCATCGTTCACGCCCAGAGATCCGACGACGGTGGAGGCGAGGATGAGCATCGCGCCCGCGGTGGCGGACGGGGAGAGCGTCTCGCCGAGGAGGAGGTAGGCGAAGACGGCGCCCCACACCGGCTCCGTCGAGTACATGAGCGTCGCCTCTTGACTCTCCAGGAGCGTCAGGGCGACGGTCTCGAGGTAGACACATCCAGCTGTGGTGACGACGCCGACGAAGGCGATCAATCCCCACGGCATCTCGGTGAAAGACTCGCCGGCGATGACGGTGAAATCGCAGTCGCACGCGAGGTAATCCTTCACCAAGAGGCTGAAAAAGACGACGACGACGGTGAGCATCTGAATGCACACCAATCCCATGGACTCTTTGTGCTTGAGATTGACGCCGTTGAAGATGCAATCCGTTCGAAAGATGTGAATGCCGAAGATCAACGCCGAGGCGAGCGTGAAGAGATCGCCTCGAAGCGACGCCGGGGCGTCGCCGGCGATGGCGTCGGCGACGGCAGTCGTCTGCGCGGGATCCACCAAGCCGGGAACGGCGAAGATGTTCTCCATCATGCCTAAACCTGCGACCGCGATCGCGGTGGCGGTCCACGTTAACGGTCGAACTGCTCTTCCGGACATTCCCGCGATGATTGGAACGCAGATGATTGTGAAAGAACTGATAAAACTCGCCCTCGCCGCGTCGGTAAACTCGACGCCGACGTTTTGAAAGTAATATCCTAGCGATACCCACAGACCGAGTTCAAACCCACCTCGAACGATTCTATCGTCCCTGAGCGCCGTTTTTAGAAACGGCGCGAACACCAACGAGCCGGCGACGAAACGCAGAAGCGCAAACAAATCGGCCGACATCTCTTGCTGCGCAACCTTGATCAACGTAATGTTCACGCCGAAACCAGCCATGAGCGCTCCGAACAACGCCAATCCCTTTGTCCGCTTACTCACGCCCGCGTTCGCCGCGTTCCACCGCGCCCACAACACCTCTCTCGCACTCTGCTTTGTCAATTCACACGAGATGTCCCCTTCTTCGCACGACACGCCGACAAAATCATCTAAAAACGTACTCTCGATGGCGGCGTTCCGCTCCGCCGCCCGTTCGCGCGCGTCCTCGAGCTCGAACTCCTCCTCCTCGTCTAAACTCCCCACACTCTTCGTCACCACGTCCCCCGGCGGCGCGAACTGTCCACCCGACGCGTGCACGCGCCCAGCGCGCCTCACTCGCGACCCTGATCCTCCTTGCTGGTGATGGTGACGCGCGCCTGATCCGCCGGCGCCGTCGCTCGTCGACTCGCGCGTCGGCGACTCGCCCCGTCGCGATCGAGACTCCGCCCCGTCGTCCCAACTCGCCGACGACGTCATGGCGACCCCATCCGCGCCCTTCTTCGCCCGAGTCGCGACGTCGTCCCACCGTCGACGCGCACCGCGCGCGCGAGACGTCGTAATCGTCATCGGCATCTTCATCGGCATCGGCGTCCCGCGATGCGCGCGAATCACCGCGGATCGACGCCCCCGGGGCGTCGTCGACGACGACGACGAGACCGACGTCGACGAGACCGACGTCGACGCCATCACGCGCATCGCGACCGACACCGCGGACGCCAACGCGCGGGCGTCTGCCGTCCGAACGCACGCTGCGATCCATCATCCGCCGCCGATTAATCCCCCGCCGCGCGCGCGATCGAGTGGACGTAGGCGTTCGAGTGTGTTCGAGGGTTTAGGTATTTGAATATGGGTTATTGGTGTGTTTTGTTTTTTATCGAGTTTTTGAGATACTTTTTGGGTCGGGGAAGATCGTGGGGTCGGGACTCGTCGGAGGGGTGGTTGAGCGCGCGCGAGGGACAGAGAGAGGGGGAGAGAGAACGACCGGCGGTGCGCGGTGGTGGCGACGGTGCGGTGCGGTGGGGTGGATCATGAAAACATGGCGTCTATTTGGTTCTGTGCGTCGACGTGTTCGCGAAGGGAGACGAGGGTGTTGGCGCAGATGACGCCGCTGCCGGCGGCGGCCGGGACGCCGACGCCGGGGGCGACAGAGTCGCCGACGCGGTAGAGGTTTTTCACGCCGGACACGGGAGGGCCGGGGAACATGTCTGGAGCGCGAATTGCGGCGCCGTACGTGCCTTTGTGGCGACGGAGCCAGGATTTGTGGGTGGCGGGGGAGGCGACGAGCTCGAGGAGGACGCGCGCGCGAATGTCGGGAATGATTTTTTCCAACGCGACGTATAACTTGTCCGCCGATTCCTTCTTTTTCGCCTCGTACGCCGCCTTGTCCGTGGCTTTGAGCTCTTCCCATCCCTCGAACGGTTCCATGGTGTAGGCGTGGACGCAATGGCAGCCCTCTGGGGCCATGTCGGGCTCCCAGACGCTGGCGATGGAAATCATGCACACGTTGCCCGGTTGCGAAATCGGCTTGTTCTTGTCGAGCACGACGACGTGGTGTCCGCCGGTGTGCGAAAAGTCCAAGTCCTTACCGTCGATTCCGAGGTGTAAATGCATGAAGGATTCACTGTACGGGGTATCCATGGCTTTTTGTTTCTCCTGCGCGGGAACGGCGTCCGCGGGGAGGAGTTTGCCGTACGTGTCCCAAACGCTCGCGTTCGAAAGCACGATGGGCGCGCGAATCTCGCCCTTGCCGTTCGCCAGCTTGACGCCGACGGCGGAGCCGTTTTCCACGATGATCTCGTCCACGTGCGTTCGCAGTCGAACCTCGCCGCCGTATTTTTCCAAACCTCGGAGCAAGGCCTTGGCGATTTCCTCCGCGCCGCCTCTCGGGAATTCGCTCACGCCCAAACTATCGCTCGCTCCGAACACCGCGGCGAACTCAGCGCTGACCGTTCCGCTCGCGTCGACACCGCTCAGCAAGAAGCACTCTAAATCCGCCAAGTATCGCATCCACGGGTCCTTGACGTCCAAAAAATCTAACAATTTAACCGTCGGTTGCGGAAGGACACCCGAATACGGACCCAAGCCCGCCATCGCCTTCATGTATCGACTCACTATCATGATCGCAACCTTCCAGTCCGCGCGCAACGCCGTCGTCGGGAGTCCGCTCAGAGACTCGTACATGGTCCGAATCTTCGGCACGGCGCGCTCGAGCTCGTCGGCGCCGTTCGGAGAAAACCGACGCACCTCGGAAACCAACTTTGCGAGATCCGCGTGTCTGCGCAGACCCGGCGCGTCCGGTTCGATGTGAAACGTCCCGAGTGGATCGTACTTTACCGTCTCCAATTCCTCTCCGAGCAATCGCAACACCGACGCGAGCGGATTCAACGCGTTCTTCTTCGTCAGCCCGGCGAAAAAGCTCGGCCCGGTGTCAAACTTAAACTCACCCCGCTCCGTCTTTCGAGAGAATCCGTGCGCCGCGCCTCCCACCGCGTAGTGCGATTCCACCACAATCACCTGCGCGACGATCGCGTCGTCAGTCTTCCGCCTTCACGCCGTCGTCGCCGGCGTCGTCGCCGGCGGATTGATGATTATCCGCAACAACTCTTCCCACTAATCAATTCCATCGCGCCCGTCCCGTCATCGCTCGCCGCGCACCTTCTTCCCGTAATACGCCAACATCGCCGCCGCGGTGAGTCCACCGATGCCGCTCCCGACGACGACGACGTCGGCGTCGTCATCGGACGTCGCCCGCGTCCTCGTCGCGCGCGCGCCCGTGAACCGTCCTCGGGACGTCGCCCTCGCGCGCGCGTCGACGCGACGCGTCGCCGCGCGCATCGCGCGCGTCGACGACGCGGTCGCGGTCGCGGACATCTGCCTCGTCGTCGTCGCCGTCGTCGTCGTCGTCGTCGTCGTCGCGTCGCGCACTGCGTCGTCGCCGCCGTCGTCGTCGCCCGGCGATGACGACGACGTCGACGAGGAAAAACCACGCGCACTCGTAGTCAACGTCTACGATATGCATACTACCACCCGTCCGAACTATAAAACCGGACGTCGTCGATATCTCGCCCGGGGGGTTCCAGGAGGACGAAACGGCGAGTCCTGACCCATCACGCCGAGGCACCACCCCCCCTGATGTGCACCGTGGTAATCGACGCCGACGCGCGTCGACACACGCCGACGCGACGCGAGCGAACCCATCGCTCGTGGAGAAACGAGCGACGAGTGAATTTTTTCATTCATTCCCCTCCCGTTCGAGTCTCGAGCGGACGAGCACGCGCACGATGGTCACGGCGATGACGGCGCGCGCGCACGCGCGAGGCGCGACGATCGTATCCGCGTCAGCGGGGAGGTCCGCGCGTGGACTTCGACGCTCGGTGGTGGCGCCGAGAGCGAGCGCGGGCGATGAGAGACGCGCGGCGGAGTCCGTGCGAGTGCTCGAGCGAACGAAGGAAATCTCCAGCGCGGTGGAGCTCGATGCGGCGTTGGCGTTGGCTGGGGACGATCTCGTCATGCTCGCCATCGAGAGCGACGAGGAGTGCTACGCCGGGGAGAGCGCGTGGAGCGGTTCGGATGCGAAGATGGCGTCGTGCAAGCAATTGAGCGCGTCTTTGGCTCGCATCGCGCGCGAGGCGGAGGATGTCACCTTCTTGAAGCTCGAGGTTGTCGGTCACGAAGATTCTCGCAAGTTGGCGCAAGAGCTCGGCGTACACCAGTTCCCGACGTATCAATACTACAAGCACGGTGAATTGATGTGGGAGCACGTCGGTGCCGGCGCTGGTTCTCACGAAAAGATCGCCGAGGGTGTCTTGTTCTACGGTAACACCGGTGCCGGTGGCATGAAGACGACTGAATACGTGAGCGAAATCTCCAACCAAGATGACTTGGATCAGTTCTTGGCGGCGTGCGCTCCGGAACAAGACGTCGCGGGCTTCACCGCGCCGGTGAGCGTGGCGTGCGACAAGCAGCTCGCCATCGTCGATGTTTCCGTCGAAAAGAACGCCCCAGCTGGCTGCATGCACATCTTCCCGGCGATTGTCTCGTTGGCGAAGAATACAGCCGGCGCCACGCGTTGGGCGCGACTCATCGGCGACTCTAGCGAATCCGCCGCCGCTCTCATGAAGTCTCTCAACGTTACCGAGGTCCCGACGTTCGTCTTCTATGCCGATGGCAAAGAAGTCGACCGTTACGTCGGTGCCGACCGCATGGCGCTCATGAACAAGGTGCTCGCGTTCCAACGTTCCAACGGCGTCAAGCTTCCGGAGCGCGCCACGCGCAAGCGCTTGTCCACCGCCGAGGCGAAGGAAATCGCTCGCGCCGCGCGCGAACGCGAAAAGGCGGCCGGGCGTCAATCTGGATGGTAAATTCAGGTTTTTAAATGTATAGTCAATACGCGGAGACGCATCCCACAATAGTTGAGCGCTTGAAGCGACTTGCGACTTTTAATGTGAACATTCATTACAAAGCGTTACGTTCTGCAGCCCACTTGCATGCGCGTCTCATCCTTCACCGTCGGGTTATCGCACAATCGCTTCACGTCCTCCTTACCGATGAGCGCATCGGTGAAATCTGCGTTCGTGAGATCGACGTCTTCGAACGACACGCCCGTGATGACGCTATTCGTAAAGTTTGTGCCCACCATGTCGCTCCCGTCGAACGTCGCGCGGTCGATCACCGCGTTGGTAAAATCAACCCCAGAAAAGTTCGCATCCGGCGCGTACACCTTACTCATCACGGTCTCTCGCATGTTCGCCCCCTTCGCGTTCGTGTTCACCATCAACGCCCCGCTCAACGTCTTCGTCGAGAGGTCGGCGTTTTCGTACGAGCACTTTCTCAGGTCCAGCACCTTATCGCTCACCGCGTTCGCCTGTCCGATCGTGTTCCCGACGAACGCCCGCTCGCACCTGTTCGGATCGGTATCGATCGGCGGCAATCGCATCTCCGCCATCGCCGGTCTCGCCGTCGCGAGCGTCACCGCGAGCGCGGCGGCGACGACGCACGCGTCCGCCGCGCCTCGCCCCGCCCCGCGCGCCTCCGTCGCCGACGTCTTCACGCCGACGCGATCGGCGCGCGTCTTCGCGACGCGCGCGGAGACGGTCGCGCGCACGCGCATCGTCGTCGACATGATGACGCTCTCCCCGCTCGGCGCGCACCGTTCGGTCACCGCGCGTCGGCGTTCTGCCGAGACGCGCGCGCGGACGTCACCAATCAGTGAAATCAATCACCCCATCGATCGACCCCATCTATATCGACCGTCTCACTGTATACACATACGAGCGACCCCATTCACCGATCACGACTCGTCACAGAGTCCCTCTCCATCGAGGTGGACCGTTCGAACGCGATTCCAACGCCGCGGCCCCGCGGGTCGATCGACGACGATGTCTCGCGCGCGCGCGACGACGACGACGCCGAGACGCGACGCGACGACGACGACGAGTGAAGCCTACGGAAAAGTGTTCTTACAACGATGGGTGCGCGCGCGCGATGCGACTAGCAATACACGCACGGTTTCATCTGTGGGTTCGCCTCGAGCGCTTCGGAATACTTTTGCATCGCCGCCGAGTGCGCGGTGGCGGCGGACGCGCGATCGCTCGCGGGCGACCACTCGGAGACGAGGGACCAGTGTGGTTTGACGTACGTCACCGCGGCGGACGCGGGGGCGACGCCGAGGAGGGCGAGGAGGGCGAGGAGGGCGACGACGCGCATGTGAGCGTGTGCGTGACGCGCGTCGCGCACTGACGCGCGCCGCGGGAGTGGTCGACGCCCGGGGGGGCGCGCGCGGTGGTCGGACGCGGTGCGCGCGGTGAGGATCGGCGAGTAAAGATCGGACGAGCGGACGAGCAGCGCGGGTCGTCGAGGAGGGCGCGCGCGAGACGCGCGGGGACGGGGACATGCGCGAGGATGCCGCTGATGATGACTCGGAGCGAGGCGGCGACGCCGCGCGAGAGGGTCGACGACGACGGGTGCGTGACGCGCGCGAGCGATGCGCGACGCGGTGCGATCGAACCGCGACGCGACGAGACGAGACGCGACGAGACGGACGCGGGCGAGGGTGATCGATCGATTCTTCACGTCTCGGACGCGCGACTGACGGCGGGCGACCGAAACGACGCGCAGGGACGCGGTTTCGACGAGGGCGAGAAGGATCGAGAGTACGCGAGAGGCGATTACGAGGTGATGGAAGACGACGGTGACGACGACGGCGCGGACGGTGCCTCCGATCCCGTGCGTTCGATCCAAGGTTGGATCGTCCTCGTCACCGGCGTGCACGAGGAGGCGCAGGAGGACGACGTCCACGAAGTCTTCGCCGATTTCGGAGAGATTAAAAACCTCCACCTCAACCTCGATCGCCGAACCGGTTTCGTCAAGGGATACGCGTTGATAGAGTACGACACCAAGGCGGAGGCACAGGCCGCCATCGACGGCATGCACGGCGAGTCCGTCTTGGACAAGCCCGTCGCCGTGAGTTGGGCCTTCGTCCGCGGCGCCGCGCGAGACCGCGCGCGTCGCACCGATCGTCGTTGACGTCACGTCGATCCCATCCCACGTTCGCCATCCGTAGCGCACATTCGTAGTATTTTGTTTTGTCACCTCGCGCGCGCGATGCATCCGTCGTCTCTCTCGCCTCTCGCCGAGCGACCCGTCGCGCGGCGCGTCCCAGTCGCCACCCGGACCTTTCGATGCCCCCGACCGTGCACGACGATGATGATTTCAAAATCGACAGCCCGCCCGTCGGCATCACGCGACGCGCGCCCGCACGCGACCGTCACCATGTTCGAAGCGCGACTCGCCCAAGGGGCGGTGCTGAAAAAAGTCCTCGATTCCGTCAAGGATCTCGTCACCGACGCCAACTTCGAGGCGGACCCGACGGATGGGTTCAA
>Ga0181567_10001437_pt1 | contig 18030 bp, 16 predicted proteins | sample 101ome_14_FD_133761 | JGI IMG/M metagenome (GOLD analysis project Ga0181567, IMG submission 133761) | Coastal salt marsh microbial communities from the Groves Creek Marsh, Skidaway Island, Georgia - 101403AT metaG (megahit assembly) | ecosystem: Environmental > Aquatic > Marine > Intertidal...
ATCACATAAGGCAGACCAGCCATTTCTGGTGTTGCCAACACAACGATATCCCCACGCATGAAGAATTCGTTGATCTGAACAATTCCATCACCATTGCCATCGACAATCTTCAGGAAGCCAACGTTGCTCCACTGCTGAATCCACTCAAGGCTTGAAACACTGGCAACTGACTTGCCGATAATGCTAGTAGCAACATCAGGGTCAAGAAGTGACAGCTTGGTGAATGTTGCCAAAGCTGGTGCTGACAGATAAAGCAATGAGATGAAGAACAGTGACCAACCCACGGACTGACGTGCGGCTTTGACCGATGAGGTCGTAAAGTAACGCATCAGAACGTGAGGCAAGGACGCCGTACCAGCCATCATGCAGAGCACGAGGGTGAAGAACTTCCAGCGAGACATCCAATCATCACTGGCATCATTAATACCCACTTTCAATGCAGCTAGTTTGCCAGCTTCTGCTTGGGCTTCAGCCGTAGGTAGCAATTGACCAACGCCAAGAATACCTTCGAGTTCTTGTACCCGCATCACCGCGTCAAACTGAGCAAGATGTGGGATCAGACCATAGCCAAGTTTATTGGACATCCAGAACACAGGGATCAGGTAAGCCACAATAAGAACGATATACTGGGCCACCTGTGTCCAAGTCACCGCACGCATACCACCAAGCATGGAACAGAAAAGAATACCAGCAAGGCCAACCCAGACCCCAACCTCAAATGGGATCTGAAGCGCACGAGCCGCAACTGTGCCTGTGCCATTAATCTGAGCGGTCACATAAGTAAATGATGCCACCACCAGAATAACAACAGCGCAGAAACGAGCCAGATTGCCGCCATAACGCGTACCAATAAAATCAGGCACGGTATAACAGCCAAACTTACGCAAATATGGCGCAATCAGCGAGGCCACCAGCACATAACCACCGGTCCAGCCCACAAGGAATGCCATATAAGGATAACCTTTTAGGTAAATACCACCAGCCATAGCAATAAATGACGCACCGGACATCCAGTCCGCGGCTGTGGCCATTCCGTTATATACCGCCGGAACTTCGCGTCCGGCAACATAGTATTGGTTAGAGTCCATGGTTCGTGACAAGACACCAATAAGGGCATAAATAAGAACCGTGAACGCAACAAACATCCAACCGATATAGGTGTTTGCAACACCAACGGCTTCAAAGATGCCCATCAAAATAACAAAACCTAGGAAACCGAGAGTATAAATACCATAAACTCGACCGAGGTTATTAATAAATCCACCTTCAAGTTTCATGATCAGTCTCCCTCACTCATGCCATGTTCTTCGTCAATCGTATTTTGACGCGCGGCAAACCAAAAGACCAGAATGACAAATATCACCTGTGATCCCATGCCTGCCATGAAATAGGCTCCTGGAAAAGACGCAGAGTTTAGCGTTTCTCCCATCCAATGGATAACAAAGGAAACAACAACCCAGATAAGCAAGGTTGCCAAGGTCACTTCCTTGGTCGCTTTCCAGTGTTGGTGTTGATCTGATTTTACTGACATAATCAATGTCCCCCCTTATTAATTTGATCAACTATTTAAGACAGGGTTTTAAGCTGTCTGCGATGTTTTGACCGCAATACAAATTACGGCAAACTAAATTATAACATTTATCAAATGATTTTGTTATGATTTTATCAACATTTAGATATATCAACACAGAATGAGCATAAATATTGTTTAATTTCAGTAAGTTTCTTCGCATTATTGGATTAAAAAAACAGCCGCATATCGCGTCAATGGAGGCTTTGCAGACTTTTATTGACGAAAATGCCGCCTTTGTTAGTCAGGTTTCTCTTTATACTTATGTGAAGGCTCGGGCAGGCACATCCTTCCCAAAAATGTTCGAAAATGAGAACTTTTTGATCTCACTCAGCATCTCGCGTTGGCATATTTATACTGCTTCTGTATCCGACTTGGCCTTATTTTCTGCTGCTCAGTTTCAGGGTTCTGGTTTTGCAGATTTGACAGAATGTCAGGCCATAACCACGTATTTGGGGACGCGCATTCTTTCAAAAGTGGAACAGAATGATGTCGATCAATCCGTATTTGATCAGGCCGCAACCCGGCTAAAGAAACGTGCAAAAACCGCAGATTTCTTAAATCCTGATGAAGGGAAAAAATATTTCACCAACAGTTCTGATGCGTTCATGCAATGGGCACCAGTCGTGGATGAGTTCAAGGCACAGGACGAAGAAATCATGCGCAATTCTATGCATCTGCGCTGGATTGGCATCAGACAAGAATTAAAAGAACGCCTCAAGCATGATAAAACTTTCGCGGACTGGATTATGATCACCAATACCGCAAAGTTTTCTGCAAAGCGCTGAGAACCCTATCCTAGATAGCTGCCAAATAGAGACGTGCCTCCGCTATGACGCGATCCGGGGTGATATCGTTTATGCTTCCTGGCGCACCAATGCGAGCAGGGTCTTCCGGCCAGAGTGACGCAATCAATTCCGATTCAAGCACTGGTAATGTGCTAGCATAAATCCTAATGGCATTGATGCCAGTCGCAGCAGCGATATTAATTAGACTGGTATCATTTCCAATATAGAGTTTGGCCAGTTGATGAAGTGCAACAACGACACCAATAGACTGATCAAAAATAAGCTGAACCTGCGGTGAGGCTTCACCTAAACAATCTATAATCCGGTCAGCAATGATACGCTCATTAGGACTTCCGCAAAGCACAATATGAAGATGGGGAAAATCTGAAGTAATCCCCTTTATGACAGCGGCAAAATGTTCAGGTGACCAGCGGCGTTCTTCCCCTGTGCACCCTACCCCCATCATAATAACGGGTTTATGATCTGGCAGAATAGCCTTAGCCGCTGCCAGTTGTTCATCTGTAGCTGCCAGCCGCGGATGGGTATCAGCAGGAGTAACGCCCCGTTCTGCCATCAGTCGCGCCACCGCTTCACGAGGGTGAATGCCGCGCATCTGCCGTGATAATGGGGACGGATGTGATAAAAACCATTCCTGTTTTCCTAGGCCAAAGCCAAAGCGGCCCTTAATCCGTGCTAGCCATGCGGCGGCCGCGTAACGCCAACTGCGGTGAAGTATCCACACTTCGTCTGGGTTGATCTGGCGCATTTCTGAAACCAGTTTAAAAAACCCAATGAGTCCATCATGCCGACCTTTGCGTCCGCGTTCTGAACGTTGAAGCGGCAACAGGGTGAAATCCTGTTCTTGCATGATGATATGGGAATGTGATGACGGCTTCGCCATTAGCACAACATCATGTATGCGAATAGCTTCATCAATCCAAGGCTTAACCCAAATCATATCGCCAATGCCGATCATTGGTTGAATGATGAGTATCTTTTTTCTAGCACGCAAAGAGGTATGCTCTGTTGATGGTGATGATGACATTTTGTTATTTTTGCTTGCTTTTTATGCCCAGATCAATGGCGTTAAACGACTTTCTGAACAACAATTTCAATTTGTGCTAGCGCGTTGCTTTTGGCGGTCTGATCAATCGGGTAGCCACGGGAAAGCTGATAAAGGAATAGTTTCTTGCGCCAATTTGGATTGGACAGCCTGCGTGCAACACTTGAGATTTGGCGGTTCCAAAACTTGCGGTGATTTTTAGGCTTCTGTCCTTTGGGAAACAGCAGATCATAATCATAATGTTCATCATAAAGGCGATGCTCTATGACTTTTGCCCCGGGCAAGGCCTCACTTGCTGCCAAAATATCAATCGAAACGGGTGACCAGGAATCTGTGCCGCCAAGCCGAAATGTTGATTTATGATCATGGTTAAAAATCGAAGGCCAATGAAATTGCTCATAAAGGTCTTCATGGGGCACAACCGTAATCATAAAACCCCCAGGCCTAACCAGTGCCCACCAGTCTTTAAGAGCCTGCCGGGAATCATGCATATGTTCGAGGCAATGGCTGGAATGCACGGTGTCATATTGTTCAGGTTTCAAATAATCAAGAATGTGATTGGCGTCCCCCTGATGCTGATCAAAGATTTCCGCATCTGGCACAACGGGATCAGCACCAGCACCAATATCAATAACCCGACCTTTTAGATACGCGTCATAAAAGGCCTGTGATCGTAGTGCATTGGTCTTGCTTGCTTCTCTAGCCAAGAGCATTCCCCTTAAACATCGTGGTGGTAATGGGTGTCAAAAAACCTTAGTAACACAATATCCCAAGAGTTGAAATTATTCGTATAGGCGGCGCGATAACACCAAAAATAGAAGCCCCTTCATTAATATTATTATTATGAAATATGTGATATCTATCAACCCTATTATTAGTTTTGCCGTTTTTCGTTTGTGTTGCTTTGAGATGAACATTCTTATTACAGGTCATAAGGGCTTTATTGGCCAGAATCTTTTCCGCGCGCTCTTAGATATGGGGCATGATGTTGATGGATGGGAATGGGGCAATGGTAAAACGCCTGCCAATCCTATTCCCAAAGTCAAAGGCCGTGACCTTGTTATCCATCTTGGTGCCATCAGTTCCACTACCTATGCTGATGTCGATCAGATCATGACACAGAATACTGATTTCAGCATCTGGCTTTATGAACAATGCCAGCACCACGGCGTGAATTGGCACTATGCCTCTAGCGCCAGTGTCTATGGTACGCTTGAGCATTTTCAGGAATATGGTCCATTCCAGCCGCAAAGCCCCTATGCGTATAGCAAATATTTATTTGATCGCCATGTGATCAAAAATCCAGCAAAGCATATCACCACCACCGGTTTCCGATATTTTAATGTTTATGGGCATAAGGGTGAAGAACATAAAGCTGATATGGCCAGCCCCTACACCAAGTTTATTAAACAAGCAGCAGAAACCGGTACCATCACACTTTTTGAAAATAGCGACCATTATAAACGTGACTTTATCAGCGTCGAAGATGTTGTCGCCACACATTGCCAGTTAATCCATAACACCAAGAGCGGCGTCTATAATATAGGGACAGGCAATCCTGTCAGCTTTCAGGATGTTGGCGAAGCCATTGCCCAAAAATATCAAGCGAGCATAACCTATATCCCCATGCCAGAAACCCTACGCCGCCAATATCAAGCCTTTACCTGTGCAGATCTCAGCAAACTCAATCCCCTAATTGATATAAAATGGACGGATATCAGAGATTATATAGAAACTCATATTCCCTGATCTTTGCCACCAAAGATTATCGCTTGAGTCCACCTCTCTGAAAAGACAGTATAGAAAGATCATGGAATATCAGCACAACTGGGATAGCATTGTTGTTGGCGGCGGACTTGTTGGTCTTGCGATAGCCTATGGGCTTGGCCGTCTTGGACGGTCATGCCTTGTGTTAGATGCCGGAGACTTGGATTTTCGCGCTGCTCGCGGAAATTTTGGATTGGTATGGGTTCAAGGCAAGGGATCAGGGTTTCCCCCTTATGCGGATTGGTCCATGACCTCTTCGCAATCTTGGCCTGATCTAGCCGCAATGCTGCATGAGCAAACAGGCGCGCCACTGGCTCTGGAACAAAAGGGCGGACTTGATGTATGTCTGACCGAAGATGAACTTAATACCCGCATATCTGAGCTAACAACCCTAAGCCAGCATCAAAATGGCCGCTTTCAATTTAAGGTTCTGGATAGGGAAGCGCTAGCAGAGTTACAGCCCGGTATTGGTGATGTCGCTGGGGCAACATGGTCTCCGCATGATGGCCATGTCAGCCCTCTTTATCTGATGCGAGGCTTGCATGATGCCATCCATCATCAGCATGGTTATGTCAAAACCTCTTGCCCGGTAACCGCTATCACCCAAACCGGAACAGATATTCAAGTCACGACCCCAGATGGCAATTTTACCGCCCCACGATTGGTGCTGGCCGCAGGGCTTGGCAATCGTGTTCTGGCCCCCTTCCTAGGTCTAGAGCAAGCGGTCAAACCGCAACGCGGACAGATCATGGTCACTGAAAAACTGCCTGTTCAGATACGTTATCCTATGGTCACCCTTCGCCAGACCGCAGAGGGATCAATCATGATTGGCGACAGCCACGAAGACGCTGGACTTGATGTGTCATCAACGCGCCCTGTGATGGCAGAGATTGCCAGCCGTGCCCAACGCATTTTGCCATCCTTAAGCCAGGCTCAGATTATTCGCAGTTGGGCGGCGCTTCGCGTCATGTCACCTGATGGATACCCTATCTATGATCAATCCCCCAGCATAGCAGGCGCATTTGCCGTGACTTGCCATAGTGGGGTGACTTTAGCAGCCGCACACGCGTTGGACTTAGCAAGATGCATTCACGATGGGCATCTCAGCCCACATTTAACCGCATTTTCAGAAAGACGATTTGATGTTTCGGCAGCTTGATACCCCCTCATCAGAGATCACCATTTTTTGGGAAGATCGCCCCCTTTCCGCCTATCAGGGTGAGCTAGTGGCTGCTGTTTTGCTCCGCCATGGCATTCACAGCACGCATCATGGGCAATCAACCGGATCACGCGGCCCCTATTGCATGATGGGGGTCTGTTTTGATTGTCTAGTAGATGTAGACAACCAGAAAGCTATCCAAGCATGCCAGATAATCGCCAATGACGGCATGCGGCTAAACCGCCATATGAACATGGCCGGAACAGGACATACCCATGACGCCTGATTATGATGTGATCATTGTTGGCGCGGGTCCAGCAGGAATGGCTAGCGCTATCACAGCACGACAATCTAATTTATCTGTATTGGTGTTAGATGATCAACCCGATCATGGCGGTCAGGTCTGGCGTAACATCCGGCAAAATCAACAACACCATCAGATGCGTGCTTTTCTGGGGAAAGATTATTGGAAAGGGCATCAGCTCACCAAGGATTTCCTTAATTCTGGGTCAGACATCACACATCAGGCTGTGGTCTGGCAAATATCTCATCCTTTGTCTTTGAGTGTGACCATCGCTGGGATAGCCCAAAGCCTGACTGCACGGGCCATTATCCTTGCAACTGGCGCCTATGAACGTCCTGTTCCTCTCCCGGGATGGCATCTGCCAGGTGTGATGACGGTTGGCGCTGCCCAAACCCTGTTGAAAGCCAGTTCAAGTGGGGCAGATGGAGCCGTGTTTGTCGGCACTGGACCTTTATTTTATCTCACCATCACGCAATATCTTGATGCTGGTTTTTCAATTGCTGGGGTATGTGATACTGGCGCTAGGCTAAACTCACTATCAACACTTGCAGCTTTACCTTTGGCTCTTACTCAACCAAACATGCTCCGGAAGGGGCTAAGCTGGCTTCGCCGTATCAAAGCTGAAACCCCTTATTATGCTCATGTTTCTGATATCCGGCTTGAAGGTAAAGAACAAGTTGAGGCTGTTGCGTTTGCTTATGGCAAGGGCAAGACTAAAGAAAACATGCATATTCCATCGTCCCATGTCTTTTTGCATCAAGGGGTAATCCCTAATGTTAATCTCAGCATGGCAAGCGGATTAGCCCATCAATGGCATCATCGCCAGATGTGTTGGCATCCGGTCTGTGATCGTCATGGCGCGTCTTCGGTTGAGGGGATTTATATCGCTGGGGATGCTGGCGGAATTGCGGGGGCTGGCGCGGCGGTCGCATCTGGGCATATCACTGGCACGGCCGTCGCAAAGGCATTAACCCGCGCCACATCCCCTAAAAGAGCATTATGGCAACATCGGATCAAGCGGTTACATCACCGCGCCTTGCGCCCCTTTCTAGATCAGTTCTATGCGCCCTTACCGGAAACGCTCATCCCAAGCGATGAAAATACGATCATTTGCCGTTGTGAGGGGTTAACCCAAGCCGAAGTCACCACCGCAATTGGCATGGGGGTGGCAGGCCCTAACCAGCTCAAGGCTTACTGCCGGGCTGGGATGGGACGTTGTCAAGGGCGCATGTGCGGCTTAACGGTTCAGGCATTGCTTGCTGACCATCACAAAACCCCAATTCAGGATATGCCATATTATCGTCTTCGGCCGCCGGTTCGGCCAGTGACGATTGCGGAATTGGCAGCGCTTCACCAAGCGGATCACGATATCTCAGGATAGCTCAGGTTATTTGGATTTTGCTACCATACGGTCACGGAACCGGTAATACTGCATCGTCAATGGCAAAAACCACGGCGTCCCCTGATAAAAAGGCAAACTCCGCATTACCTGGCTGGAAAAGACCGTTTCAGCCTCTTCACCTAGGATCATGGCCGCAGCATTTTTACCTAGCCATGGCGCCCAAACGGTACCGGAACCACATAATCCTGCGGCATAAATCACCCCCTTATTGACGACCAATTTAGGAAGCTTATCAAAAGGAAATGCCACTGGCCCTGCCCAATGATGCGTGATGCGAACATCGCCTAGATCAGGGAAAATGCCTAGCAATGCATTCTTTAACCGAAGCTTTGATTGAAGCGGATCGTTACTTAACCGGCGCCCACCTAAAAGAATACGGTGACCATCAGGGGTTGGCCGATAGTAATATCCTAAATGCAGGGCTTCACCAAACATATTGAGACGCGGCATCAAGTCTCTCACCCTATTCGTGCCTAAGTCTTCGGTCACGATAATTTCAGATATCACCGGAATTAATCGCCGCCGCAGCCATGGTAAGCCTTTATCGGTATAGCCATTAGTTGCAACAATAACATGATCAGCCGTAATAATGCCGTGGTTAGTGTCAACACGAAACTGCGTGTTTTGGCGCACCACCTTGGTAACAGTGGTTGCGGTAATAATGGCGGCGCCGGCCTGCTCAACACGATCAGCCATACCAAGCAGAAGCTGGGCAGGATGAATACTGCCAATATCTGGCCTCAACACCCCTGCCTGATATTTCTGGCTTACGGTATGTTCTGCCATCTGCCGTTTATCTAGCACCCCTATTTCAATGCCATATCGGCGGTTTATACGGTCTGCTTCACGGCGCATAGCTTCCGCATCAAATGGACGAAGATAGCCAACCACACGGCCTGAGGCCTGATGCCCACAAGCCAGATTTTCATGGCGGATAATTTCTGCCAGATTTGCCCGTGCCGCTACTGCTTCTGATTCAAACGCATCCGCTTGGATAAGGCCAAAGCGGCGGATCAACTGTTCGCGTGATAGGTGCAGATTACCGCTGGTGATGCCGCCATTGCGACTAGAAGCGGCTTCACCAATGCGCATTTTATCCAACACCACCACCTGTCTTCCCGCTCGTGCTAACGGCAAGGCAGCAGCAAGACCCGTAAGCCCTGCGCCAATAATCACTACCTCAGCTTGCGCAGGGGGAATAGCCGTTTTTCCAGCGCGTGGCCCAGCTTCATCCCACCAATAGGGGGTATTATGACCCTGCTCACTCATCCTATAGAAATCCTCATCATCCTAACGCCCCTCCTTAAAACTAGGTGCCTCATTCTATCTTATATTGAACTAAGCCACATGAACTTCTGCTAATCATTTATAAAAATCTTTTCGGTTTAAGTATGCACAAGAATAGAGTCCTAAGAGGTGCATTTTGATGTCCTGCTGGTGCATTTATGCTATCATCACGGGATGAAGTAATGAGGCGTGCCATTTGATGACAATTTATAATCTTGGCTCAATCAATATTGATTACATTTATGGTATGCCGCATTTGGTATGCCCTGGGGAAACTCTTGCGGCAACCCGTTTTGATTCCGCCCTTGGCGGCAAGGGGGCCAACCAATCCATCGCTATTGCCCGTGCAGGAGGGAAAGTGTTCCATGCTGGCATGATCCATCGTGATGATGATGACTGGTTAACGGATATGATCGCGGCCGGGGTAGACACGCATTTTATCACTCGCGGGGATATACCAACGGGTCATGCGATTGTTGCTGTGGATGATGCGGGGGAAAATCAAATTATCTTAGCCCCGTTAAGCAATGCTAGTTTAACTGAGGATATCATCACCTCAATCCTGACTATGGCAAAACCAGGGGATTGGGCGCTCACCCAAAACGAAACCAATTTAACCGCACCTTATCTGAAGGCGGCGAAAGCACATGGCTTATTGATCTGTTATAGCGCCGCGCCCTTTGTGGCAGAGATGACGTCAGAGTTGTTGCCACTCGTGGATTTGCTGATCATCAACGCGATTGAGGCAGAGGCCCTCAGCAAAGCCATAGGCAAACCTGTTGATCATTTGGGTGTTCCACATCTCATCATTACACGCGGCAGTGATGGGGCAGATTATGTTGGCAAGGACGGCACTTATCATGTCGCCGCCACACCTGTTCAAGCGGTTGACACTACAGGGGCAGGAGATACTTATCTGGGGTATATGCTGGCACAGCTTGATCAAGGGGTGGGTATTGCTGACGCAATGTCACTGGCCGCTGCCGCTGCCGCTATTCAGGTCACGCGGCACGGTGCTAGCGCTGCTATTCCAAATATTCACGAAACCAAGTCAAGCCTGACGGCTAATCTCACAAAGGCATAAATGATGGAACGCCAAAAAATCATTATTGATACAGATCCCGGCATTGATGATGCCATGGCTATTCATTATGCCTTTGCCCATCCGAGGCTTGAGGTCATGGGGCTAACAACAATTTTTGGCAATGTGTTTGTTGAACAGGCGACGAGAAATGCGCTTTTCCTAACCGAACAGGCAAAACAACATATTCCTGTTAGCGAAGGAGCAAAACACCCTTTACGGATGCCGCCAAATCCGCCATCGCATTATGTGCATGGTCATGAGGGTTTTGGAACATTGCCTGCACCAAAGCCCACACGCAAACCTGACCCTAGGCCAGCGCATGTCTTTTTGTCTGAAACTCTCCGTGCGCATTCTGGTGAAATCATTTTATGTCCTGTTGGACCGTTAACTAATATTGCAAAGTTGCTGGAATATGATGCAGAGATTATCCATCATGTAAAAAAACTAGTCATTATGGGTGGAGCGGTAGATTGCGCAGGTAATGTTACAGCCCATGCTGAGGCAAATATCTGGAATGATCCTGACGCCGCCGAAGCGGTATTTGCCGCTGATTGGCAAATCGAATTAATCGGCCTTGATGTCACCAGTCATATTACCTGTAACGCTGAAGATTTTCGCCAGGTGGCTAGCGCTGCGCCCGTCATTGGCGGCTTTCTCGAAAAGATCACCGCCTTTTATATCAATTTTTATCATAGCATCATGTCGCGCCACGTGTGTTTGTTGCATGATCCAGCGGCACTGGTCAGCGTGACCGACCCATCTGCGTTTGAATATGAGGATATCCCTATTGGCGTCATTACCCAAGGCGAGGAGATCGGCGCCACAAGACCCGTTGATCATCGCCGTGCTGTCAGAGTGGCTAAATTCGTTGATGCTGAAATGGTGAGAAAAAAATTTCTGGACATATGTGGGCAATGCGACACAATAAATTGATGCTTTTACAAAGCACAGGATGGGACATTTTAGTATGTTGGTAAAAACCGTTGATTATCATGATATTAATGCCAGAAAAATGCTGGCGTCTTCACTTCATGATACGGGTTTTGCGATTCTTGTTAACCACCCTGTTTCGCCTCAACGCATTGATGAGGCCTACGCCCAATGGGGTGCATTCTTTACAGATAGCAAAAAACACAATTGGCTTCGTGATCCTGAGCTTCAGGATGGCTATTTTCCTTTTAAATCTGAAAATGCCAAGGATGCTCCTGCCAAGGATCTAAAAGAGTTTTTCCATGTATATCCTTGGGGACGGGTGCCACCAGAATTAGAGGCGATGACACGTCAGCTTTATGATGATTTGTTTGCCGTAGGGGTGGAATTGCTGGAATGGTTAGATGAAGCATTGCCAGATGCGATCAAGACGAAGCTTAGTGATAACCTTGGTGCAATGATGCAATCAAGCCAGCAAAGTCTATTTCGTATTCTTCACTACCCACCTCTTCAAGTTGACGCCGAACCTAATGCCATCCGCGCCGCGGCGCATGAGGATATTAATCTGATTACGCTTCTCTTGGCTGGATCAAAACCTGGGCTTGAGGCCATGGATCGTGATGGAAATTGGCACAGCATATCTTGTGATCCAGGCATGATTACCATCAATAATGGGGATATGCTGGCGCTAGCAACGGATGGGTACTACCCATCCACTAAACACCGGGTCATCAACCCGGTAGAAGACACAAACTCATCGCGCTATTCCATGCCGATGTTTTTGCATCCCCGACCTGAAGTTGAACTCATCCCCGGCTTTACGGCGGAAATGTTTCTTCAGCAACGGCTTAGTGAAATTGGACTGAAATAAATTTGACAACAAACTCTAGGAGCTATCCATGCGCATAATTTCTTTTTTAAAAATGATCGCCACGATTGCAACAACGGCATTTTGTTTAAGCATCAGCCTTGTTCAGGCGGCAGACATCAAACCTGCAGTCATTTATGATATGGGGGGTAAGTTTGATAAATCCTTTAACGAAGGTGTCTGGAACGGAGTGAAAAAATTCACCGAAGAAACTGGCATCGAAGTGATGGAATTCGAAGTCACCAACGAAACCCAGCGTGAACAAGCCATGCGTCGCATGGTAGAGCGTGGGGCAACCATCGTGCTTGGCGTTGGTTTTGCCCAAGCGGATGCGATCGCCACAGTAGCGGCAGAAAATCCAGATGTTCAGTTTTCAATCATTGATGTGTTCTGGCTGGATGCCCCTAATTTGCGCCAATATGCTTTTAAAGAACATGAAGGCAGTTATCTGGTCGGGGTGGCCGCCGCACATGCCAGCCAAACTGGTAAAGTGGGATTTGTTGGCGGTATGGATATTTCCCTGATCCGTAAATTTGCCTGTGGTTATGTTGGCGGCGTTAAATCAGTCAACTCCTCTGCAACGGTTTATCAGAATATGACTGGCACAACACCAGCGGCCTGGAATGATCCTGCCAAAGGGGCAGAATTGACAATGAGCCAGATTGATCGCGGTGCAGATGTTATCTATCAGGCAGCAGGCGGCACAGGTATTGGCGTCATTCAAGCCGCAACAGATGCAGGCAAACTGTCTATCGGCGTGGATTCTAATCAGAATGGCATTGCCCCTGGATCAGTCCTGACCTCTATGCTCAAGCGTGTTGATGTTGCTGCTTACGAAACCTTTATGGATGCCAAAAATGACACTTTCTCATCTGGCGTGTTGACGTTAGGTGTTGCTGAAGGCGGTGTCGACTGGGCGCTTGATGCCAACAACGCTTCGTTGATCACTGCTGAAATGAAGGCTGCCGTTGAACAAGCACGCAGTGACATTATTTCAGGCAAAATCAGCGTTCATAACTATGAAAGTGATCAGGCCTGCCCATATTAATTCATATCTATTGGCTATATCTGACCTGATGGTTACGCCCAAATATGAAAAAGGCAACCCTTGATATGGCAAGATAATATGATGACGCAAAACCCATATTCGGCGAAAAGCAACACTAAGTTGCCTTTCGCCATTTCCATGTCTGGCATCAATAAACACTTTGGCCTTGTTCATGCTAATCGTAATATCGACCTTGATATTTATAGGGGAGATATTCACGGCATTGTCGGCGAAAATGGCGCTGGAAAATCCACGTTAGTGTCAATCCTATATGGATTTTATACGGCTGATAGCGGCACCATCAGCCTTAATGGTACATCCCATCATTACAATAGCACCGCTGATGCTATCGCCGCAGGGATAGGGATGGTGCATCAGCATTTCATGCTAGTGCCAAATTTTTCCGTTCTGGAAAATATTGTTCTTGGTACTGAAGGCGGCGTTAACCTGACCACAAGTATGACGAAAGCGCGGCAGATGCTAGAAGACCTGTCTCAGCGCTTTGGGCTTAATGTTGATCTTGATGCAAAAGTAGGGGATTTGCCTGTCAGCTTACAACAGCGGGTGGAGATCCTAAAGGCGCTTTTCCGTAACGCTAGCATTCTGATCCTTGATGAACCCACTGGTGTTCTCACCCCCCAAGAAACTGATCAGCTGTTTGTTATCCTTCGGATCCTTAAGGATCAAGGGGTAACTATTCTGCTGATCACGCATAAATTGCGTGAGATTATGGCCGTCACAGACCGCATTTCTGTGATGCGTGATGGCGCGATCGTTGCCCATCTAAACACTGCTGACACTTGCGCAGAGGATATTGCCCATCTGATGGTTGGGCGTCCTGTTTTGGTGGAAAAACAATGGCATCAGTGTGATAGGGGTGAAGCCGTGGTAAAGGTCAGCGACCTTAGCCTTAACGGGAGCGACAATGAGGCTAATCCCATTTTATCACCCCTTGATTTTGAGGTTCATGCCGGAGAGATTTTTGGCATTGCTGGGGTTGCTGGAAACGGGCAATCCGAATTGCTGGAATTGCTAGCAGGGATCATCCCACCAAGTGGCGGCAGTATCGATTATCATGGCCAACGCATTGACGCTAAAACTCCGGCATCACCCCTTGATATTAAATCCCTTGGTGTTGCCCATGTGCCCGAAGATCGCCACGCTTCAGGTATTATTCTTCCCTTTAGCGCTGCTGAAAACACCATTCTTGGCTATGAAGATGCCGCCACTTCTGGCAGGTGGAATATGTTTACCTCACCTGCCTTAATCCACGAACGCTGTTCTGGCTTGATGCAGGATTTTGATGTTCGGCCACCAAATCCACATTTGAAATCTAGCCTTTTTTCTGGCGGTAATCAGCAAAAGCTGGTGTTAGCCAGAGAGATGTCAGCAAGGCCAAGCATTTTGCTAGTGGGGCAACCGACGCGCGGGGTTGATATCGGGGCGATTGAGTTTATTCACCATCAGTTAATCGCCATGCGCGACGCTGGATGTGCCATTATTTTGGTGTCCGTTGAACTGGACGAAATCATGAGCCTGTCAGATCGGATCATGGTGATGAATAATGGGAAAAAGATGGGCATTCTCAACCGTGATGAAGCAGAGGTAAAACATATTGGCCTTCTGATGGCTGGGGTGAAATGATGCGCCGACCTTTACCCAAATGGATTGATATAGGCGTCATGCCAATCATCAATATTTTTGCCGCATTTGTTGTTGCTGGGATCATCATTGCGTTGATCGGCGAAAACCCAATTACCGCACTTAGTGTCATGGTCAAAGGCGCTTTTGTTTATAAAGGAGCCCTTGGCTATACTTTGTTTTACGCCACCAACTTTATTTTTACTGGCCTTGCGGTTGCGGTAGCCTTTCATGCCACGCTGTTTAACATTGGTGGTGAAGGTCAAGCCATGATTGGCGGGCTTGGTATTGGTATAGTCGCGCTTAGCCTTGATCCGCTTTTGCCGCCATTGTTAGTAATCTTGCTGGCAATCCCAATGGCAGCAGTATTCGGTGCCATATGGGGCATGATACCTGGTTGGCTTCAGGCCAAAAGAGGCAGCCATATTGTTATTACCACAATCATGTTTAACTTTATCGCATCATCCATCATGGTATGGCTGTTGGCGGGAATGCTGATGGCACCGGGGCAAATGTCGCCCGAAACGCGGCATTTTGCCGAAGGTGTTGGTCTATTACAAATCCATCAGATTGCTAATGCCATAGGTATTCCAATGGCACGATCACCGCTTAACCTTTCCTTTCTTGTCGCCTTAGCGGCGTTGGTTGGGGTGTGGGTGCTGATCTGGCGCACGCGGCTTGGGTATATTATTCGCGCCACTGGGCATAGTGAAAAGGCTGTCATCTATGCTGGTCATGATCCTGCTAAAATCATTATGATCACCATGGCTATTTCAGGTGGGCTTGCCGGATTGATGGCGCTGAACGAAATCCTTGGGGTGCAGGAACGCGTGATCCTCAATTTCACTTCGGGTTATGGCTTTACAGGGATTGCGGTCGCGTTGATGGGACGCAATCATCCATTTGGTATCTTGCTGGCTAGCCTTTTGTTCGGGGCACTTTATCAAGGTGGAGCTGAAATTGATTTTGAGTTTCAGACCATTACCCGTGAAATGGTGCTGATGATCCAAGGTCTAATCATTCTGTTCTCTGGGGCATTGGCGTTAATGTTTCACCCATTGATGGAACGGCTTTATGGGATGATTGCAGGGCCGGATTCTAACACTAGCCCACCAAAGACAAAGAGGGCAGAACATGGCTGATATCTGGCTTCAGTTTCTGTTGACCATCGACGCCACTTTGCGGGTATCAACACCGTTAATTCTCTGCGCCATGGCAGGGATTTTCTCAGAACGCTCCGGCATTATTGACATCTCACTCGAAGGCAAAATGTTGCTTAGCGCATTTACCGCCGCCAGTGTAGCAGCATTATCGGGCTCACCTTGGTTGGGGCTAGGGGCGGCAATATTGGTATCCATGATCTTTAGCCTTTTACATGGCTTTGCCTGCATCACCCATCGCGGCAATCAGGTCATTTCAGGATTGGCTATAAATATTTTGGCATCAGGGTTAACAGTCACTCTTGGCATTGCGCTATTTGCCCAAGGGGGACAGACCCCATATCTGTCATCTGCCCAGCGCTTTAGCGCAATACCGTTGCCTTTTGCTGATACGATGCGGCAAGTGCCGATTATTGGAACAATTTATGCAGAGATCATTTCTGGTCATAATCTGTTGGTTTGGATTGCCTTGCTGTCTGTGTTTGTGACAGGCATAGTGCTTTATCGGACACGCTTTGGTTTGCGGCTTCGGGCCACGGGCGAGAAACCTGAAGCGGTTGATACTGCAGGAATAAGTGTAACCCGTATCCGCTATCAAGCGGTGCTTATCGCTGGCTTGCTTTGTGGTATAGCTGGGGCTTATCTGTCGATTGCCCATGGCGCTGGATTTGTTAGGGAAATGACCGCCGGTAAAGGTTATATTGCTCTCGCCGCTATGATTTTTGGGCATTGGCGGCCTGTTCCTGCTTTGATGGCGTGTTTGATGTTTGGATTTCTAGAAGCATTGGCCGCACGCTTGCAAGGGGTAGATATCCTTTTCCTAGGCCCTATCCCCACAGATTTAATTCTCGTTCTTCCCTATGTCTTGACGGTGGTGCTATTGGCTGGTTTCATTGGTCGGGCAACACCACCAAAGGCCATTGGTCAACCTTATGTGAAAGAACGCTAATCATGACGCAGCCTTCTTCCCTATCCTTAAAGGATAACGACAACGCCTTGATAAAAGCCGCGATTGCGGCGATGGCTTCGGCCTATGCGCCTTATAGTGGGTTTTCTGTTGGCGCGGCAATCCGCGACGAACATGGGCAAATTCATACTGGGGTAAATGTTGAAAATGCCGCTTATCCCCAAGGGTCTTGTGCCGAAGCAGGGGCAATAGCTGCTATGATTATGGCAGGCGGTCGTCAGATCACGGCTATTTCTGTTGCAGGAAAAGGGGATTTGCTATGCACTCCTTGTGGAGGATGCCGTCAACGCATCCGCGAGTTTGCAGCCCTCAAAACCCCTATATTCATTGCTGATGAAAACGGGTTCAGACAGGCGTTTACCCTTGATACCCTTCTGCCGCATAGTTTTGGCCCTGATCATCTCGAAAGATAAGCTGTCTAATTATGCCAAAAATGCAAAAAAAATCCAACTTACCAGAAAAAATATGTCCTGTTTGTGGGCTTCCTTTTGTCTGGCGAAAAAAATGGCAACGCGTCTGGGACGAGGTGATTTATTGTTCAGAACGTTGCCGTCGCAACAAATCTTCAGATGAGATCAGTGATTTTTCGCGCCAACGCTGATGCGCTGAGGTAACCGTTTTCTATGCGTCCACCAAGGCACCAGTCCCCAGCCGCCGCCAGGCCCTTTTCCTGATCAAGCAAAAAAGCCTGGCCTGCTGGAAGAATGGCATTGGCGTAACGCCATCTGTGCAATGCCATATGGCTAGCCTTAGCCACGTCAATTCCGGTTAGTTCTAATAATCTGCGTTTCATCTGTTGCTGAACTTTGTCAAGGTCTTGGTCAAAATGCTGATCTGACCATGCGTTACCAGCATGAACCGTCAATGCTGTTTGGTTAAGCCCACGATCAGGTTTTTGGCGATTATCAGCAACAAACCCTATCGGATCATCTGATGTGCCCCATCCTGCATCCCAATCCATGGGGATGATATGATCAAAGCCAAGCATCATA
>Ga0181567_10001446_pt1 | contig 17985 bp, 18 predicted proteins | sample 101ome_14_FD_133761 | JGI IMG/M metagenome (GOLD analysis project Ga0181567, IMG submission 133761) | Coastal salt marsh microbial communities from the Groves Creek Marsh, Skidaway Island, Georgia - 101403AT metaG (megahit assembly) | ecosystem: Environmental > Aquatic > Marine > Intertidal...
ATTACATCATTTCACGGGACCATGGCGGCAACGAAGTGTTGATCCCGCGGCATGAGAAGAACCGGATCGAGCGACCTCGACACCGCTGGATGAGATACCGCTCAAGAGGCTGAGTCTCAGCCCTCGGAGACATCTTCGCTGGGAGAGAAGAGATCAAAGAGGACGCTGTCCTGCAGATGGTGTCCTCCTTCGTAGCGGATGATGTCGAATGAACACTGGTGATCGCGCAAGGCCTCCTCTGCGCGTTGGAGACGCCCGCCGGTCACGAAACGATCAAGCGTGCCGGCCACGAGCGTGATATGGTCCACATCGGACACGGCATCCCATTCCTCGTTGCTCAGATCTTCGGCAGGATCGGAGCCCCACAGGATGAGGCGGTTGGGCTTGAGTACGCCATTCCCGATCCAGCGGCTGGCCGTGTGGCAGCCTTGGGAAAAGGCGAATACAACGATGCGAGCGTGTTCGGGAGTCGATTCACGGATCTGCGCGGCCAGACCATCGAGATAGGTAACATAGTCCATGATCTCGTATTCCCGGTCGTAGCTGGTCATCCAGGAAGAGCCTGTCTCCCGTGGCTGAAAGCCCACGTAGAACTTCGAAAGCGCCTCGGGACACACAATGACGCGACCTTCCGTTGCCATGGGAGCCATGACCTCAGCGAAATCTCCGGCCAGTTGCCCCCATCCATGCAGGGCGAAAATGATCTCGCAGGTGTTCTCGTTCGCCTCCCCGATCTGCGCGAACCGCGTAGTGCGCGGGGTAACATAGCGATGAATGGAGATCATGTTGCCCTTCGTTGTGGTTCGTGCGGATACGCTTTTATGGCACAGCGTACCCATTAGGTACATTCCACGAGAGCTCCGTTACGAGGTGTTCCCCGTGTCACCCTTCGCTGTTGAAGGCGAACGATGCGTAGGTGTTTTCCGAGGTCCGGAGCCAGCGGTTCGACACCTTTCGCCAGGCGTTGTAGCTGTCCCAGATACGTCGATAGGCTGGGTCGGCGGCGGCCTCGGACGACAGGATATCGAGCGTGATTTCCCGCGCCCGATTCATCACTTCATCCGAAAAAGGACGCAGCGATACGTCTTCTTCATCCAGTAGTCGCGACAGTGCCACTGGATTCTTTGCATCGTAGCTCGCCACCATATCCACATTGGCTTCAGCGGCAGCCGCTTCCAGAGCGGCTTTGTAGTCGGCGGGCAGCTGTTCCCAGGCGGTCTTGTTGATGTAGAAACTCAGTCCTGCCCCGGGCTCCCACCAGCCCGGGTAGTAATAGTTCTTGGCAATCTGGTGGAAGCCCAATTTCTCGTCGTCGTAGGGCCCGGACCATTCCGCCGCATCGATCACGCCCCGCTCAAGGGCCGGGTAGATCTCCCCGCCGGCCAGGACCTGTACGTTGACGCCCAACTCCGACATGACCTGCCCACCGAAGCCGGGAATACGCATTTTCAAGCCCCTGAAGTCGCTCAGCGAGTCAACCCGTTCACGGAACCAGCCACCCATCTGCACACCGGTGTTACCCCCGGGCAGATTGATGATGTTGAAATCAGCAAAGAGGCCTCGCATCAACTCCATGCCCTGGCCATGGTAGAACCAGGCGTTGAGCTGCCGCACATTGAGGCCGAAGGGGACCGTCGTATCGAAGGCGAAGGCAGGATTGAGCCCCGTGAAGTAGTAGCTGGCCGAATGACCCATTTGCACCGTGCCCTTCTGGACGGTTTCGAGGACCTGGTTGTAGGGTACGAGTTCGCCAGCGGGAAACACCCGGATGGTGAAGCGGCCATCGGTAAGCTGCTCCACCCGGTTTGCCAGCACCTGGGCTGCGCCGTAGATCGTGTCCAGTGATCGGGGAAAGCTGGACGTCAAGCGCCAATTTACCCGGGGACGTGTCTGTAACGCGGCAGCCGATCCGCTCTCGCCTGAGGCACAACCGGCAAGGAGGGCACTCCCCGCTGCACCGAGCGAGGCGTTACGTACAAAGTGACGACGTTTCATGGGGAAGCGGATTGATTGGAGTTCGGTGGCAAGATAGCGAAACCAAGGTGGGAAGGATCATCCCCTCGGTCGTAAAGGCCGCATGACGATCTCGGAGATCAGGTAGTTGTCGGGCGCCTTGAGAACGTGCACGAGCGTGGCGGAGATATCCTCGGGCATCATCGGATTGGCTGAGATCGGGATGCCCGCCTTGTCAAAGAACTCCGTCTGGATGGACCCGGGATAGAAGCAGGAGACCTTGATCCCGTCTTCGCGCACCTCTTTGAACAAGGCATCCGAATAGCCCCTGAGTCCGAACTTGGTTGCATTGTAGGTGCTGATGTTCGGATTCCCCATCAGGCCCGCCACCGATGCGATATTCACGATATGACCGCCGAAACCCGACTCGGCATTCTGCCGCTTCATGGTGGGGAGCACGGCACGCGTAGCCAGGAAGACGCCCTTGAGGTTGACATCCATCTGCAGATTCCACTCTTCGAGGGAAACCGTATCCGCAGGTCCGAATTTTCCGAGCCCTGCATTATTGACCAGGATATCGATGCGACCACTCGTTTCGAGGACCTGCTCGATAGCGCTTTGGACAGCCATCTCCTGCGTCATGTCGCAGGCAATGCCCGTAAACGCCGGGCCGATCTCTGCTGCGAGCGCGTCAAGGCGATCCTTCCTGCGTGCCAGGCCGAACACGCGAGCGCCCTCGGCAGCCAGGTCCCGGGCGCATTGCGCTCCAAGGCCGGCACTGGCCCCGGTAACGATGGCTACTTTGTTTGTCAGTTGCATGGGTAAAAGGGGTGGGTGGAAAGGATCGATGCGCTTTTCAAGCGACGGGGTCTATCTCGGTTCCCTGCTTGATTCCTCCCCCTTTCTGGCTCAGTTTACCGCATGGAACACCCGCAGAAAGCAATGGAAGCACTCATTACGAGCAGTGGACACCGTTTTGAGGGCTGGCAGGCGGGGCAGCATTGGCTGCCCCCGGAGGATATCGTGCGCATTCTTGGGCCCCATGTGGCCGAAGAACGGAAGCGACGCATGGAGGATATCCTCGATGGTCGAACCTATGATGTGGCCACGGTTGTGGAGGGTGTCATCAATACGGGTAATGTGAGCGCTGTCATGCGAACGGCTGAGGGGCTCGGCTTTCAGCCCTTCCATGTCATTCGGCGCGGTGAGGTACCGTTCAAGCACTCTTCCCGGACCACACAAGGAGCGCAGAAGTGGCTGGATGTGCACGTGTGGGATACGTCGCCAGCGTGCATCGAGCACCTGAAGGCCTGCGGATACACCGTCGTTGTCACGGCCCTGACGGAGGGGGCTGTTCCCCTTGAGGAGGTCGACTTCACCCGAAAAACAGCCATGGTCTTCGGAAATGAAGCCATGGGCTGCTCTGAAGCCATGCTGGCGGGCGCGGATCAAACGTGCATTCTGCCCTCGCCGGGGTTTGTGCAGAGCTACAACATATCGGTAGCAGCCGCCATGAGTTTGTACGCGGCCTTCTCGGCGCGGACGCGTGCCCTAGGGGCCAATGGCAATCTGGACCAGTCGGAACGCGAGCGGTTACGGGCCGATTTTTACTTCCGCTCCGTTCGCAGGGCGGGAGGGATCCTGGAGCGTTGGAGTGAAACCCGCAGCTGAAGATCCGGGGTGAAAGAGAGCGGGGACATCGTCCCTGCCGTTCGGCGGCGATCAGTAGACACGGCAGCCACGGGGCGCCCGGTCGGTGTTCTGAACATTCAGCACGGGCAGGGGTAGACCCGCGCATCCCGTATTGTACTGTGTGCTGCGGGGCGCAACCTGCGCTCCCTGGCTCCATGAGCTCATGAATCGCCCCTGACTTGATCCCGTATGCGCTGCCAAACGAGCCTCCTTGCTTCCGTATTACTGTCCTTCCTGATGGCTGCATGTGCCAGTGCTCCGGTTATCGTCGAGGAAGCGCCGCCCCCGCCTGTGGAGCCGGCATCGCCGCTCGACGGGTACCGCGCCATCGTAGCTGATCAGGAGCGTATCGAGGTCAGGGGTGCGTCCCCGACCCCTCAATCCTTCTCGGCAGCCGGGCCTACCGGGTTTGTTTCCGGTGCTCCTGACGGGTCAGCCGTCGTGCTTTCTAAAGGAGGCTCCCTGGTGGCTGTATCGAGTGAGGATGGGGTGATCACCCTCCTGTCCGAGGGGTCCGAGGATCGGGTGTACACGGGTGCATGGAGCACCGATGGCATGCGTTTCCACTTCGGATATTTCGTTCCGGCGGCGGATGGCACGGGTGCAGGTGGTTCTGAGACAGGTATTGACACGTGGGATCGCCGCGCCGACGAGGTCCGTTCGGTGGGGTGCTCAGCCTCGAAGATCGTCCTGGCCGAAGTGCCCGGCGGCTCCTTGATGGTCCGCAATGAAGAGAGCCTCTACGAGGTGGAAGCCATTGGCTGCGAAACCATCCGATCGGTGGATGCCCGCAAGTTGCATCACGTATCCGCTTCACCGGACGGTCGGCACCTGGCCTACATCCTGCGGGAGCTGGTCTACAATCGGGAGAAACGTGCCTACGAGCCGGACTCCACTTTGTATATCGAGTCGACGACGGGCTCGGATCCGATCAAGGTGATCGGGGACAGATACGCTCCGCGTAATCTTTCATGGCGTCCCGACGGCAGCGAATTGCTCTATGACGTGGCGCCGCCCGATGATGGTCTCCAGCGTGCCGTATCGGTGTATACGGTGGCCGATGGCCGCTCAACCTATGTGATACCTCCCGCTGCATCGTCAGCGGTGACCCATCCATCCATGGCACCCGGGGGGCGTCACATCGTCTACCAACGCACTTCGACCGATGGCGGAATGGACTGGCAGGTGAAGACGAGTGGGGCCACCTTTTCGCAGTCCCTTCCCATGCCGGAGGGACCCGTGACGGGCATGTACTGGGTGGATGCCGATACCCTTATCGTAGCGACCGAGGAGACATCCTACCTGCTGTCCCTGGCGGCGGCAACACCAATCCTGACCGATCTCGAGAATCAGGTCGTGTGGTTGTGGCCCCAGAATTGATGGCGTGCCCTCCCGTTCCTTCTCGGGATCAGTCGAGGCGTTCCTGCAAGAGGGCGCGGACGACCTGCGGATTGGCCGAACCGTCGGTTTTTTGCATGACCTGACCCATGAAAAAGCCGATCAGGCCCTTCTTGCCGCCCCGATAGGCTTCCACGCGGTCTGGATGGTTTGAGAGCACTTCGTCAACGACGCCTGAAAGGGCCTCTTCGTCCGATACCTGCCTCATGCCCTTGCGCTCTACGATGGTGTCAGGCCCCTCTCCGGATGCAATCATTTCCTCGAGAACCTCCCGAGCCATCCGCGAGGAGAGCGTCCCATCGGCGTGAAGCGCGACGAGCGCGGCAAAATGCTGGGCCGTGGTGGGCGGCGTTTCCATCTGCTCTTGTGAGAGCAGCGGACGCAATTCATGAATCAGCCAGTTGGCAATGGCCACCGGTGTGTTCGAGGCGGCAGCAGCTTCCTTGAAGAACACCCGCTCGTCGTCGCGCGTGGCCAGGAAGGCTGCATCCTCGGGCGAGAGGGCATAGAGCGTCTGCAATTCGATGGCCATGGAATGCTCTTCCTCATCCAGCTCGGCCATGGGGTCGAGCGGCTCGGCGGGCTGCGCAGGCACTGCCTGTTTCTGCCCTTTGGGTTTGGCAGGTGCCGCCGGCTCCTGTTGTTTGCCCCAGGAGTCGCGGAGGGTTACGGTCCGGTTCCACACACGCTTGCCCTCTTCGAAGGCCACCGGATCGAGATAGAAATAGCCCTGGCGCTCGAACTGATACCAGGTTTCCGGCTCATCATCGGCCGTGCTGGGTTCGATGACGGCCGTCACTTCCCGAAGACTGTCCGGGTTGAGGTGGTCGACGAAGCTCTGTCCCTCTTCCACGTCATCCGGGTTGGGGACATTGAAGAGGCGGTCATAAAGTCGGACCGTCGTTTCGATGCCCTCGCTGGCCGAGACCCAGTGGACTGTTCCTTTCACTTTTTTGGATGAATCGCTGCCCGAACGGGTGTCGTAGTCCACAGAGCAGCGTAGTTCGGTCACCTGGCCCTCATCATCGGTAATGACGTCGTCGCAGCGGATGATATAGGCGTGGCGCAGACGGACCTCGGCGCCCGGGCTGAGGCGATGGAACCTGGATGGGGGGTCCATCATGAAGTCGGACCGCTCGATGACAATCTCCCGCGTCAGGGGTACCTGGCGTGCCCCCTCGTGACCGATATCATGTGGCCAGTAGCCGGCATGGAGCATTTCGCTTTTGCCGTCCGGGAAATTGGTCAAGACAACCTTCAGGGGATCCAGAACGCACATCACGCGCCGCGCCTTGTCGTTCAGGTCATCCCGCACGGCGTATTCAAGCAGGGCAACATCCACCCGGTTGTCGGCCTTGGCCACACCGATCAGCTCGCAGAAGCGGCGGATGGCCGCCGGCGTGTAACCACGCCGGCGCATGCCGGAGAGGGTCGGCATGCGCGGGTCATCCCATCCGGCCACGCGGCCTTCCCGCACAAGCTGCAGCAGCTTGCGTTTGCTCATTACGGTGTAGTCCAAGTTCAGCCGGGCCGATTCGTACTGATGAGGACGTGGATCCTCAAACAGATGTTCGACCAGCCAGTCGTAGAGCGGACGGTGGACATCGAACTCGAGCGTGCACAGGGAGTGGGTAATCCCCTCGATGGCATCCGAGAGGGGATGCGCAAAGTCGTAGAGCGGATAAATGGGCCATTCGTCCCCACGGCGGTAATGGGATGCTTTCTTGATACGGTAGATGACCGGATCGCGCATCAGCATGTTGGGGGATGCCATGTCGATGCGGGCCCGCAACACGTGCTCCCCATCGTTGAATTGACCGGCACGCATACCCCGAAAGAGGTCCAGATTCTCTTGCACCGTGCGGTTACGATAGGGACTTTCCGTGCCTGCTTCCGTCACGGTCCCACGGGTGGCGCGGATTTCTTCGCCCGTCTGACTGTCCACATAGGCCAGCCCCTCCTCGATCAGGCGCTCAGCCAGATCGTAGAGCTGCTCGAAATAATCCGAGGCATAGAATTCATTCTCTCCCCATTCGTAGCCGAGCCATCGGATATCCCGCTTCATGGCCCGGACATATTCCATGTCCTCTGTTTCCGGATTGGTATCGTCGAAGCGCAGATGACACCGACCACCGTACTCCTTGGCCAGGGAGAAATTGAGCACGATGGCCTTGGCATGCCCGATGTGTGGGTACCCATTGGGCTCGGGGGGGAATCGGACGACGACATCCCCTGTGACCCGACCTGTCTTGAGGTCGTCATCGATGATCTGCTGGATGAAGTGTCGGCTTTCCCGGGGGCTTGACGGATGCCCCGAATGACTCGGGGTTCCTGCATCGTCAGGGGCAGCAAACCGGGCAGTCAGGCGATCCGGGAAGAGGAAGTTGGCCACAGTGGATAATCAGGGGTTGACAGATGGAGCACATTCATTGCGGGGACCCTAAAGGAGGGAACGCCTTCGAAACTATAAAAAACTCTACCGTGTATAAGACACCCGTCGGCCCTGCACGATAAATCCATGACAACGCACGCCCGAACCGAGCGCCTTCTCCTGCGGAATTGGTCCATGACCGATGTGGATGCCTACGCTGGTATCGTGGCAGATCCTGAGGTCATGCGCTACATCGGAGACGGGAAGCCGAGGGGGCGAGGCCACGCGGAAGCGTTCGTGCGCACGATGATGCGTCACCAAGAAGAGCGGGGCTGGATGCGTTTTGCCATTGAGCATGCCGCCAGTGGTCATCTCATCGGCTTCTCGGGGTTCGATGAGAAGGACGGGCGCTTGGATTTTGGATGGCGTCTCGGCCGGGAGTTCTGGGGTGGAGGCTATGGATTCGAGGCTTGTTCTGCCGCTCTGTGGGTGGGGCGAACGTCATTCGGGTTGACGGGGATGACCGCTCAATCCTATCCGGAGAACGCAGGCTCGGTACGGATCATGCAAAAGATGGGCATGTCCCAGCTGGCGCAGAAGCAGGAGAATGGTCGCACCCTCGTCGTCTACGGCTTTCCAGAGGATTTCCCCCGGGGATTCGATGCGTGAACCGCGCTCGGTACCCACGTCCGTTCGTTTCCTTATCCGTCCTGCTTGAGGATTACGTTCCCGTTCACCGTGTGGATCACCACCTTGTTGGCTCCACTGCCAACCCGACCCCGGGCGACGACCTCCCCCTTGGAACGCCAACGGCGGTTCGGGTTGTTTTCCACCTCCACGGCCAACTCCACGTCTGAAATAATCTCAAACGCATCCAGATCGGCACCGCCCGCGATGCGAATCCTGATTTCGATATCCATCGAGAGTCCCTCTGGAACCTGCAACTCAACCGTGCCTCCCATGGACTCCAGGTTCACGTGCCGGTCACCAGCGGTACCGCCGACCATGTTGACCACAATATCACCACCCATGGTGTTGGCTTCGATCCAGCCGTCGAGTTCAGCAACCTCGATATCGCCGCCCATCGTTGATGCCTTCACAAACCGGGCCGCGCGGTTGATGTCGATATCGCCACCCATGGTGTGGACATCGGCGCCGTAGAGTGCCTCGTCCACGACGACATCTCCACCCATGGAAGAGACCTCGACCACGTCCTGGCTGCGACTGCCATCGGCGCGCACGTTCTCATAGGTTACGTCTCCCCCCATGGTGGTACCGCTGATGATACCTGTCACGTCGGATATCGAGACATCGCCACCCATGGTATGCACGCTGCCGTCCACCTTGGACCGGGTCAGTTCGATATCACCACCCATGGTGGAAAGGTTCACCTGCCCCCCAAGCTCGCTGAGCAGGAGGTCGCCTCCCATGGACGACCCTTCGATGCTGCCGGTTACGCCAGAAATGACCAGGTCGCCCCCCGTGGTCGCCAGGTCCAGATCAAACTGATAGGGGACATGGACAAGCATATCCACCCGGGCACGGGAGCGTCGGGAACGGAAGGCGCTCGAAATTTCGATGACACGCGTTCCCCGGTTGAAATCGAGCACAATGTCATCGGCGCTCCTTCCGCTGATGTCCACAGCAACATCCACGCGGTCCTGGTCCCATCCCCGGATAACGATTTCGCCACCGGTCTCAAGGTCGAGCACGAGCCGCTCGCCTGGAGAGGCGTCAAAGGAACGATGTCTGTCTTGGGCCTGTGCGACGCCTACCCACAGCAAGAGGGCAATGGCACTAAGCAGGCAGGAGGTGTACGTTTTCATGGGCAGGACGGCAACTGTGCGGTCGGTGACTGTCATTCGAGCCTGGCGGAGGTCCATACAACCAGAGCCCCGAATAAGGCCCGGGTACCGGGTCAGCCGAAGCACACGGTACGGCCCTCCGCACGGATCGTTGCACTGCGCTGCGAAAGGGATCCGATTCAGGGGGCCGTCCGGCTCAGTCCCTCGTGATCACCTTGGGCAGCAACCAGCGCACGAGGCCTGGAGAGAGGCGTTGCAGCATCGGTGCGAACCGCTCGGGTCCTCCGATGAATACCACCGGTTTGCGCCGGGCAACAGCGTTGATTGCCTGGCGCGCAAATGATTCGGCGGACATGGCGTTGCGGTGCTGCTCATCCATTGCGCCGTGACCCTTACCGTCGCCCTTCAGGGAATGATAGCTGATATCGGTCTGTATGTAGCCTGCGCACAGCAGGGTTACATCAACGTGCGTGTGATGCAGTTCGGCTCGCAGACCTTCGAAAAAACCATGGAGTGCGTGCTTGGAGGCAGCATAGGTGGCGCGACGAGGGGTGGAGAGCATGCCCATCACGCTGGAGGTGACCACAATGTGTCCCGCGTTGCGCTCCACAAAGTGGGGCAGTACGACATGGGCGATCTCGGTACACCCGAAATAATTGATCTCCATGATCTGTCGCTCGACCGCGGGATCGGTCTCCTCGATGCTTGCCCGTTGGCCGATACCCGCATTGAGCACGACCACGTCAAGCCGCCCCCATGTATCGAGGATAGCCTCGAGCACGCCATCATGGCTCTCATGCTCCGTTACGTCGTGGACCATGCACCGATGCGCATCGGGGCGCTCGCAGGCCAAGCGGGTAGCCTCGAGAGCTTCCTCGCGTCGGGCCGTCAGCATGAGAGTGGCTCCCCGGCGTGCACATTCCACGGCCAATGCCCTGCCGATACCCGATGAGGCACCGGTGATCCACACAATGTTTCCCGACAGATCCATGATCGATGTCCACTTGTTGGGAGAAATGAGCTGACGGTAAGATAGGGTCAAACATAACAGGCGCGGCCTCACCGGATGGCACTGTGCAGGGCAGCTGTGGTTGGCAGGCCATCGGGATGCATCCTGCACCAATGACTCCGAAAAAGACGCCATCTTCGTGGGCTCGGTATTACCTTTTCGTTCGCCCTTCCACCACCACGTTCCGACCTCGGATGAGCTTATGGGTCGCATTGTCCAGACCGGTGATACACCGGCCAAACGCCGAAATATGCACCGCAGATCGTGTGCGGAAGTCATCAGGCTTCTGGCCGAGCGGCACACCATCGATGACGAGTGGGCGGATATGGTCTCCTTCCTCGTCTTCAGCCTTCGCGGTATCGGCGAGACCATTGAGCAGAGCGCCCGCGCCTGGGATGATCGCAATTACTGGAAGAAGGCCGAGGCCTTACGGCACAAGTGGCGTTGGACGAACAGCAAGGCTGACGAGATCGGTCGGATGGTAATGGATGAAGACTGGCATTTGGTATCGGATGAACTGATAGGATTGATTCCCCACTTCGCAGATGTTACCATAACGAACATTACCCGGGGGCCGGACTGGTGGGTTGGGGCGCGAAAGGCGCTGGTGAAGGAATTCGAACGCCCGGGGCCAACCACACCATCGCCATAGAGGTACGCCCCGTGATCAAGGATCGAACATCACTCAGAGCCGGGGCGCTTCTCGTGGCTCCTCCCATGCAGTGGGATCCGAATTTCCGCCGTGCCGTGGTCCTGCTCTGTGAGCATACCGACGCGGGCAGCTTTGGCCTGATCCTGAACAGGTCCTTGACCGTTGTCATGGAGCAGATCTTTGAAGAGCTGAGCGGATTGGACGAGGAAATCAGCTGGGGAGGGCCGGTCCAACCTGAAACGCTGCATTTCCTGCATCGCCTTCCGGAGCAGATTCCGGGTGGCATCGAGATCCGTCCCGGTATCTTTTGGGGTGGGGACTTCGATGCGGTCAAGGCCGGTGTGCAGGCAGGTGTCCTGGATATGGACGACATCCGCTTTTTCCTGGGGTACGCTGGATGGTCGTCCGGTCAACTGGCAGAAGAAGTGGATCAGGGAGGGTGGATTCTGGCCGAATCGACGACCGACATGGTCTTTGACACCGCTGAGTCTGCCGTCTGGGGACAAACCCTTCGCTCCATGGGCGGAAGTTTTGCCATCCTGGCCAATTTCCCGGATCACCCCAGTCTGAACTGACCTCGATTGTCACGGGCGGGACGGTCGACGGACGGGTTGGCCGGACCCGTACTCGCTACTCCGTTCCGTGGATAAGGCGCATGAATTCAGCCCGGGTGTGGGTGTTCTCCAGAAAAGGACCCGACATCGAGCTGGTCGTTGTCACAGAGTGCTGCTTCTGCACCCCACGCATGACCATGCACAGATGGGTTGCCTCGATGACAACAGCGACTCCCTGGGGATTGAGCGCGTCCTCGATGGCCGTTCGGATCTGCATGGTCAAACGCTCCTGAACCTGCAGCCTGCGGGCAAATACATCCACGACGCGAGGGATTTTCGAGAGTCCCACGATATGTCCATCAGGGATGTAGGCCACGTGGGCTTTGCCAAAAAAAGGAACCATGTGGTGCTCGCACATACTGTAGAGCTCGATATCCTTGACCAGGATCATCTCGTCGTAGGATTCCTCGAACACCGCACTGCGCAGAATTTCGGCAGCGTCCTGACCGTAGCCCTGGGTCAGGAACAGCTGGGCTTTGGCCACACGCTCGGGCGTCTTGAGCAGGCCTTCCCGGGAGGGGTCCTCTCCGATGGCCGACAGGGTGGATGACACGCCGCGCGCAATACGCTCGAGCGCCGCTTCATCATAGACATGGGATTCGTTGAACATACGCTCTTTTTTCATGACACCTGCGGACTGCACAGCGTGAGCCAGGGTCAATGACCCCGGTACTCTGCTACGTTACGCTCTGTCTCCCAGAGTCGCACCGATACCAGGCGTGCTTCAGTGATGTGGGGCTCTAGCTGTTGCCAGAAGGCAACCACCAGGTTTTCGGCCGATGGGATGATGCCTTTCAGGAAGGGCACATCCATATTCAGGTTGCGGTGGTCGCATGGCTCGATGATGGCTTCCCGGATGATACGCTTCAGGCGACCGAGGTCCATGACGTAGCCGGTCTCGGGGTGGGGTTCCCCAGCGATGGTCACCTCCAGATCGTAGTTGTGGCCATGCCAGTTCGCATGGTTGCATTTTCCGTAGGTTGCCTCGTTCCACGCGTCGTCCTTGTCCGGATTATGCAGCCGGTGGGCAGCGTTGAAATGTGCTTTCCGGGTAATGTAGACCGTTGGCATGGTATGGCTGGTTGGTACAGGTAGGACGGGCGCCGTCGACGCGATGGCATGCTATTCATGTGTGCTGCGAATGGGTCATCTGTTTCACGGGTAGAGTCATCTGCCGCTCCGCAGGAAACCGGACTGGATACCAATCAGAAGCCACGGTGGAATTGTTCATCGCCTATATTCCGAACGACCCGCGGACCGTCCAGGGACGCGGGCGACGCTTCCTTCGCTTGACAACAGACGCTCCCGATGACCATGTCCGAGAAGACGCTTTTCCAGAAGATTGCCGACGGTGACATTCCCTCCGACATGGTTTACGAAGACGATCAGTGTATTGCCTTCAGGGACATTCAGCCACAGGCGCCCGTGCATATCCTGATCGTACCCCGCAAGCCGATCCCCTCGCTCCGGGATCTTGTGGAAGAGGACAAGGAGTTGATGGGCCATCTGTTTCTATGCGCTGCGCGGATAGCAGAAGAGGAAGGTCTTTCAGATGGCTATCGCACCGTTTTCAACTGTGGAGAGCATGGCCAGCAGACCGTTCCCCATGTGCATCTGCACCTGATTGGCGGACGACAGTTGCGCTGGCCGCCGGGATGAGGTGGGGTGTGTCGATACATGCTATGGATCCGGTCCCGCGCCTCCGAAGGGTCAGGGGCTCCTGTGTAAAGGGGATGCTGTTTCTGGTCGTGGCAGCATGGTTTGTCGGGAGTGTACATGCCCAGGTCAGCCGGGAGTCCAATCCCCTCGTGCTGCAAACGGGTTTTGAGCGGGATGTGAACCGCTATCGTTGGAGCGCGGGTCTGACGTCTGATGTTTCCGTTGGAGCATGGCAGGTGACGTTCGAGAACCGCTTCCGCTCCGATGCCTTTCTCCTTTTCAATGACCGCCTGAGCTTCCGTGACGAAAACCGGACCCGGTTTACTGCCCTGTCCCGACATGGCAACAGGCGGGGAGGACCCGTTCTGTTCGGAGGGGCCGACTGGTACAGCTTGAGCCGTGTTTTCCGTCAGGATGTTTGGGGGGGCTACCGTTTCTGGCCGAGCGATGGCTTCTGGCTCGAGCCTGCCCTCGGGATGGCCCTCGATGCGCGCCCCGGTTTCGGCACGACGGTTGCCGAGGCGCCCGTGAGGACTGATGCTGGGTGGGCAGCCGGTCTACGCTTCGGAATGCCCCGCTCCGATCTGGGTGGCTACGTGACGCGCATGGATGGCGTGGCACAGATTCAGCGTACCCATCCCCGGACAGCACGATTGGTACGCTCCCAACTCGAGAGCAATCGCTCGTTCGGGGACACACGGCTTACGACCCGCCTATTTGGTACCAGTGTCCGGCGCGACGCCTATCAGGTGGCTTCTTTCCTGAACCGCGATGATGCTGTGGGCCGTCAGGCAGAAACGGTGGAGTCCACACGATCGGACACGGTCTTGGTAGGCGTGGACATTGAGTCCCGCGTGGCGTCGCTGCTGTGGGTAACCGCGTCACTGGACGCATCGACGAATGCCAGACAGGTAGAGACACTTCGAGCACCGGCGGAGGCACTCTTCTTCGATTCCGGTTTCCGTCGGCAGACCGTCGAAGCGCGACTGGCCACACGGTATGAAGGTGCTCGGACGCGGGTGCGCATAGCGACCTCGGCTGGCGCGGAAGTCGAGCGCAGGCGACTGACAAACGCCGATGACCTGCCCCCGGCACAAGCTGCCCAAAAGTTGAACCTGCTGCGCCAGGCAGACAATGAACGGGGCTTTTTTGGCGTCCAGGCCTCCATGATGACTGCTCTGAAACCCTGGTGGGAGCTTCAATTCGACGGCTCGGGAAACATGCTTCGACATGACACCCCGGAGGTCAACCCGGACGATCGCGATGAACTGCTCTATAATGGCCTGTTGGGATCCCGTTTCCGTCTGCGTCCTGACCTGGACGTCATGTTCCAGGTTTCGGGCTCGTGGTTCCACACCGTGTACTTGAAGGCAGCCCGATCTGCTGAGAATACCGTCCAACGCTCCATCCGCTACCGCCCCACGGTCACATGGCGGCCTGGTCGGGATACCCGTATCCGGCTGGCCAGTGAGGTGCGCGCCACGTACACGGTGGACGATTTCGTACTGGCTGGCCGTCGGCCAACCGACCAGGCCGCACGGGAAATGCGCTACGAACTGGATGTGGATCACGGTTCATCGAGCGGCATGCGCCTGCTTTTTACGGGCTCCCTCTCTGATCTGCAGCTCGGTCGTTTTCTGGATGATGTCTTTGCCGAAATCCCTTTCGACACGCTGCGCACGGTGAGCGCCTGGGGACGAATCCAGACGGGTACCCGCCTGCAGGCAGAGATCGGAATGCGTGTTTTCATCCGGACTGATTTTGACCGGTCCGCTTCCGTACGATATGTTGTCCCTGAAACGGGGCAGGAAGCCGTCATCTCCCGTATGGGTCGTCAGCGCATTGATCAGGCAGGTCCTACCATGGCTATTACCTGGCCCATGCGTTCGAACGCCTACCTTCGGGTCGACGGTTGGGCCACGTTCCAGCAGATTTCTCATAGATTGTACGGGGCTCTGCCAGAAGGTAGGGCTGCCCTTATCACCGCAGCTGCCCGTGAAGGAAAGCGAACCATGATTCCCAACCTTGCCGTGTCCATGCGATGGCAGTGGTAAGGGTAGCTTGGGCGCCCCGCCAGGCGGTGGCTCCTGGTCCATCGAAGGGCGGCATTCTCAGGCGCGTCGTTGGACCCGATAACGTGACCTCGCGCATCCTCATACCGCAGATCATCCTATCGCGCATCATGCTCAGAGTCGGGCTTACAGGAGGTATCGGAAGCGGCAAATCCACCGTTCGTGACCTGTTGGCCCGAAAGGGGGCCGGCATATTCGATGCAGACAAGGTGGCCCGAAGACTGATGCAGGAAGATGCGACTGTCCGGGCCGCTCTGGAACAGGTGCTGGGACCGAAGGCTTGGCTCGCGGACGGGACACTGAACAAGACCTTGATTGCCGACCGGATCTTCGGTGACGCCGAGGTGCGGGATGCCGTGAATGGGATCGTTCACCCCGCCGTGCAGGCTGCTTTCGAGGACGATGCCCGGGCGGCGCAGAAGCGTGGAGTGCGTGTTTTCATTCGTGAAGCAGCGCTTCTTCCCTCGTCCGATCAGCGTAAACGACTGGACCGGGTGGTGGCTGTTCTGGCACCCCGCGCCGTGCGTCTGGAACGGGTTCAGGCACGAGATGGCATGACGGTGGCGCAGGTAGAGGAGCGTATGCAGTCCCAGCCTTCGGAATCAGCCTACCTGGCCGCAGCAGATGATGTAATCCGTAACGGCGGTACCCGCGCGCAACTCGAACAACGAGTCGACGAGCTGTGGGAGGCCTGGCTGACCCCGCATGCCACATGATTGCCAGGCCCTACTTCCATCCACCCAGATTGACCCCGGACCTATGATTGAGATTGGCAGGCAAGTACCCCGTCGACGCAACGCGTTCTTGAAACTGATTGGTTCGCTGGCACTGGGACTGGCTGGATGGCGCATCAGCGGGCGCATCCCCGACGAGCCGAAGTTCGTCCTGACCGGCGGGCCCCATACGTCGAATTGGGACTTTGTATTCGCCTTGATGTCCGTCTGGAAACTGGAACTGGATGTGCACTGGATGGGAAAGCACACCATCTTCCGTTGGCCGTTCCGGCGTCTTTTCACCTCCTTCGGCGGTATCCCCGTGGATCGTCGCAATCCGGGCACCCTGCTCCGGGACGTGCTACGTGGATTCAGGGATGGTGACGGTTTCGTACTGGCTCTTTCACCCGAGGGCACCCGTTCGAAGGTCAAGCGGCTCAAGCCCGGATTTCATCGTATTGCAGTCAAGGCAGGCGTTCCCATCATCCCAGCCGCCGTGGATTTCGGATCACGAACCATCCACTATGGCGAGACGATCTGGCCCGGGGATGATGTCGATGCGGACGCAGCGCGTCTTCTCGCCTTCTGGAGTGACTTCAAACCCCGCCACCCGGATCAATTCTGACCAAGGACCTGCCTCAGGCTGCCTGCTCCTTGTTGCCAACCGAGGAAAGGGCGCTTTTCTCAATGCGAAGCTTCGTGTTGTTGTCCACCTGCACCAGTACGGACGTCTCGTCGACCTGCGTCACGGTTCCGTGTACACCACCGATCGTGATGACCCGATCGTTCTTCTTGACCGCCTCGATCATGCTCTTGCGCTGATCTTCTTTCTTCTTCTGTGGTCGGATGATGAAGAAGTAGAAGACGATGAAAATCAGGATCAGCGGCAGGAACATGGCCAGGGGATTGGCCTGCTCGCCGGCAGGAGGAGCTGCAAGAAGGAATACGACGGTAGAGAGCATATTCAGGCTGGGATCGGGTGGGGATGGATCGGAATGGACGACTGAATATAATGGGCTCTGCTCAGGCGAACAGCACTTTCATGTAGAACGATGGCGAAATCAACTTTTCGCGCTCTTCCAGATCATCAAACATGCAGCTGATGGCATCTGCTATCTCCTCGGAGCGCCCCGCCTTGCGGATTACCGTGTTGAGCAGCCATTTCCAATTGACAAGGCGCTGCATGGCGTGACTCAGTCTGAGTTCATCCTTGAGCAGCGCCAGGACCTCCGCGCCGTAGTCCGACAGGAAGGCCTTGTCAAAGCGTTTTTCGGCGTGGGCCTTGCCGGCCCACTCGGCAGCGTGCATGCCGCTGACCATGGCATTTCCGATGCCTTCCCCCGTGAAGGGGTCGATGAGGGAGGCCGCATCTCCGATGAGCATCCACCCGTCACCAGCCATGGGGCGCGGCTTCGAGCCCAGGGGTAACCCCCATCCCTTCATGGCGCCTACCTGGGTTGCTCCCTCGAAACGGGCCGAGAATCGGGGGTGCGTCACCAGCAGGTCCAGGAGCGATTTGAGCTTGATGTTCTTCTTTTTGATGACCTGTGAAAGCATGCCTACGCCTACATTGGCCATGCCATCGGCCATGGGAAAGATCCAGAAGTAGCCCGGTATGGCCTCGTCCACGAAATGCAATTCAATGTGATTGCGCTCGTTGAAGCCGGATACATCCTTGTAGTAGGCACGGATGCCGGCGACGTAGTGTTTTTCGTCCAACTGATCGAGTCCCAGTTCACGCACGACGACGGAGTAGGCACCATCGGCACCAATGACAAGGGGAGCGTGAATCTGATGTGCGTGCCCCTCTGCATCCTTGATGGAGACGCCATTTACCGCGCCTTGCTCATCGAGGAGAAGGCCGGTCACCTGCGTATTTTCCCGCAGCTCGACCCCTTCGGAAACGGCCAGTTTGACGAGGATATCGTCGAATACCTCGCGGGCGCAGACGAATCCGGGCGCAATGGGGCGGTCAAGCGCTTTCGTGAAGGGGATTTCGACATCGTCTCCGCTGGGACCCGAGAACGTCACGCCCCATGATCCCAGG
>Ga0181567_10001459_pt1 | contig 17912 bp, 11 predicted proteins | sample 101ome_14_FD_133761 | JGI IMG/M metagenome (GOLD analysis project Ga0181567, IMG submission 133761) | Coastal salt marsh microbial communities from the Groves Creek Marsh, Skidaway Island, Georgia - 101403AT metaG (megahit assembly) | ecosystem: Environmental > Aquatic > Marine > Intertidal...
CCTGATGTTACTTATCGTTGGTGGCAATGACACGACCCGCAATTCAATGACCGGCGGTGTGTTTTTCCTCCACGATAATCCCGGCGAATACGACAAGCTCAAAAAAGACGTGGGCCTGATTCCGTCAATGGTGTCTGAGATCATTCGATATCAGACTCCGTTGCCTCATATGCGCCGCACAACGACCCGGGACGTAGAGCTCGGAGGCAAGATGATTCCAGAAGGCAGCCGCGTCGTGCTTTGGTACGCGTCGGGAAACCGGGACAGCGATGTTATCCCGCAGGCCGACAGCTTCATTATTGATCGTCCCAATGTGCGTAACCATTTGTCCTTTGGGATGGGCATTCATCGGTGCATGGGTAACCGCCTTGCTGAAATGCAGCTACGCATCCTGTGGGAGGAAATAATGGAGCGCTTTGAGCATATCGAGGTTGTTGGCGCTCCCAAGCGCATCTGCAACAACTTTGTTCGGGGCTATCACGAGTTGCCGGTGCGGGTGCATCCTAGACGCTAGGTTTTTCGGGCGAGACCTGAGGCGAACTTGCTCTATAGAGCCCGTCCGCCAGTTTCCTCAAGCGCCCACAGCGATCCCAAGGTAAGCAGTGCTGCGATCAGGATATAAACCGACACAAACATAATGCCCAGCTCGTTCCATAAGAGCACAGCGATTGTCGGTGCGAGTGCCCCACCAAGAATGGCGCCAATTTGATAGCCAAGAGAGGCACCTGAATAGCGAACCTCGGTTGAAAACAGCTCCGTGAAGTAGGCGGCTTGCGGGCCGTACTGCATGCCTACAAACACTAAGCCTAGGGTGATTCCCATCGTTATCAACAAAAGCGAGCCGGTATCAATCATTGGGAACAGCGCAAAGCCCCAGAGCCCGGTTAGCAGTGCTCCAGCACGGTAGATCTTTTTTCTGCCCACTCGGTCTGAAAGCCCTGAAAAATAGAACTGGGTTGGCACCATAACAGCACTTGCGATGAGTACAGCTGTCAGCATTTGATCTCGCGTCAGGTCGACGGTGGGGGAATTTAAACCGTAGGCAACCGCGAACGCGATCAGGATGTAAAACGTAACCTGTACCGATAAAAAGGCGCCTGCAGCAAGACCAATTCGCCGAGGGTAGCGACGCAGTGCCTCAATAACCGGTGATCGGGTGATTTGAACGGCCTGATCTCCGCTGGCCCGAGTCGCCTGCAGAGCTTTGAACGCCTCAGTGTCCTCGAGTCGGAGTTGGACGTAGAGAGAGACCATGATGAGTGCAATGGAGGCTATAAAGGGCAGCCGCCAACCCCATGCCATAAACGCCTCGTCACTCATGTTCATGCTGACCCCAATAAACGCGAGGTTCGCGAGAATCACACCCACTGGGGCGCCCGCCTGAGCATAAGCGCCGTACCAGCCGCGCTTATCTGCGGGTGCGCTTTCGGTGACGAGCAGCATAGCCCCTCCCCACTGACCGCCAATAGCGAGGCCCTGAATGAAGCGCAGCAATACGAGTAAAAGTGGGGCTGCGACACCGATGGTGGCGTAGGTTGGCAGCAAGCCAATCAAGGTGGTGGCAGTGCCCATCATCATGAGGGCTACCACCAGAGTATGTTTACGCCCTATGCGATCGCCAAAGTGACCGAAGATCAGGCCGCCGACGGGACGCGCGATAAAGCCGACTGCAAAGGTGCTGAATGAAATGATGAGTAACACCATCGCAGGCAGATCTTGCGGGAAAAACGCTTTCGGAAAAACGACAGCGGCGGCGGTCCCATACAGGAAAAAGTCATACCACTCGATGCTGGTGCCAGCGAGAGAGGTGAGCGCGACTTTGCGCATACTCTGTTTGCCATCCTGTGGTTGCGTCACCTGTCACCCCCATGTTGGTAAATGTGCTTATTATTCTCAGTTCAGTGACTTTGATTGACCTATGGCGCCCTCGCCAGGACTCGAACCTGGAATCACCGCTTAGGAGGCAGTAGTTATATCCTGTTTAACTACGAGGGCTGCTTGGCAAGTATGCCAAAATCTACTTGGGCGTGAAAACTCTGTAATGGCGATAGCGCCGCGGCCGGGTATCTGCACGAGCTTGGTGTTCGCTAGGTTATCAGTGCTGCTATTTGGTTTTGATCAGATAAAAAGCTACCTGCAGAGCCCCCCGCCGACCCAGCGATAGGGCTCACAGTTATAGATAAGCCGTCCCGCTTCGCCGTACTGCCAATCTAATGTCTTCAGTGCACTCGCCGGGGCCATGCCTCGTGCTGATTCTTGCTGAAGTTTTCCCTGGGGAATTGGATAGGTGGCCCAGTCGATGGGCGCTCGCCATCCGGGGGGGGGCACCAGCTCTGATCGCGTACCTGCTACTGGATAAAGAGAACGCCAGAAACGTATTTCCTCTGACAAATCTGCAACCATGCGGGGGTATTGCTCGGCCAGATTGTTTGTCTCGTACGGGTCATTATCAATCTTGAACAGATAATTTTCGATGTCGATCGAATTGAGCCCGGCGTGAATTTTCTGCACGAGCTTCCAATCCTGATTAAAAACTGTCGCATTGACTCGATCTTTGAAGGGTGTCTCGGAGATAAAAAAAAGATATTCCTCTCGAGGGATATCCGTTTCCCCGGTAAAAGCCGGCAACATATTTTTTCCGTCTAGCGGGTACTGCGTGTTGGTTTCGATTCCGGCAGCGGCCGTCAGCGTTGGTAGTATATCCATGACTGATATGATTGAACTGGCCTTGCCTCCTGCGGGGAAGTGCCCGGGCCATCGTGCCGCAGCCACAACGCGAATCCCCCCCTCAAAAGCATCTCCCTTTCCTCCGCGGAGTGGCGAGTTGTCTGCGCCGCCAGAGGCATAGGTTGCGCCGCCGTTATCAGAGAAGAAAAGCACAAGTGTTGTTTCGCTGATCCCTTGGGCATCAAGGGTATCTAAAACCTGACCGATCGCCTGATCCATCGCATCAACCACCGCCGCATAAACTGGACGCGCTGAGCCTCGGCCAGTCATCTTGCTGATGAGTCGGGTTCTGTCGGCCATCTCGCTTCTACTTGGAGGCCGTTCATCTTCCAGATCCGCGTATTTGGCCAGCAAATCCGCAGGGGCCTCCAATGGAGTGTGGGGCGCAAGCATGGGCATGTAGATGAAAAAGGGCTTGGTGACATCCCGCTCAGTTATGTAGCGGCTGACTTCATCGGCCAGCAGGAAGGTCTCATAGCCTGAGTCGTCGATCGACTGTCCATTGCGCTGAAAATCTTTGCCGCCAAGGCTCGCAAAAGGCGGGAAGTAACCCACTTCGGTATGAAGGTGACCGTAAAAGTGATCAAATCCACGTGAGTTTGGGTGATAGCTCGCCTGCGCATGTCCCAAATGCCATTTACCCACCATCGCTGTTTGATAACCCGCGGTCTGTAGGAGCTCGGGTAGAAACGTTTCATCAGGGTGCACGCCATTGTTCTGCCAGGGCATGATCGTGGAGTAGGCCACTCCCAGTCGCATGGGATCACGACCAGTCATGAGTGCTGCTCGAGTGGGGGAGCAAATTGGCGTGGTGTAAAAGCGATCCAGTTGCACGCCCTCAGCAGCCAGCCGATCCAATGCCGGCGTGGCAATTTGCTGATTGCCGTGGAAGCCCACGTCCGCCCACCCAAGATCATCAGCGACAATCACGATAATATTTGGCTGCTCGGCGGTAAAACCGAGAGGCGTGAGCAAACAGGCCCACACAAGACAAGCTGCAAAGAACGGTTTCTCGAATGTAGACATTAAATGGCCTTTTATCGTTATGCTGTACCGGCGAGCCGGGCAGTTGAGACGATGACCGGTGCCGGTCACACGACTGTAGTTAGATGAGGTTAGAAGATGTTTTTCAAGAGGTCTACTGCTGTTATCGCGCTAATCGGTCTCTGCCTTGGCGCTATTTATGTCGCGAGCGATGAGCTTCAGAGAGAGGTGCGTCTCTTTTTGGCTGGCGCGCTGGGGGATGTTGCCATTGAAAGAATGCAGCAGCAGTCCGCGGACAACGAGTCCGGGCCAATGGCTGCCGCCGACATGATCACATTACCCATTGAGGTGACTGAACCAGCCCCCGGTATCTACATGGCCAGCGGTGTCGGCAATACCTTTGTTGTACGCAGCGGGGAAGGGGACGTGATCTTTGATACCGGCCTTATTATCCAAGCAGCGGAGCAATACGAGGTGCTACATCAAGCCCTGGGAAACATCCAACCCACTGCGGTGGTTTTGAGTCACTCTCATGCGGATCATGTCGGTGGGGCCCGGATGTGGGCCTCCCCTCAAACCGAGTTAGTTACCTCGTCCGAATTTCTTGAGGAGCAGCGCTATCTCACCCAACTCAACCCTTACTTACACCGCCGGAACCGCGTGCTCTTCCCTTGGTTACCCGAGGAGCCCAGAGTACTGCCGGGCATGAATTTTCGGGGGCTGATACCCGACGTCGAGGTAAAAAAAGGCGAGCCGCGGCGATTTACACAGAGTGGCAGAGTGTTTGAGTTGTGGTCGCTGCCCGGTGCCGAGGGTTCGGATAATTTGTTGCTGTGGTTACCCGAAGAGAAGATTCTACTGTCGGGGGATTTTTTTGGGCCACAGTTTCCTCAATTCCCCAACATCTTCACCATGCGCGGTGAAAAGGTGCGAAGGCCCATTGAGTACATCGAATCATTAAACACAGTGATAGGTTTTGCACCCGAGCTAATTCTACCTAGCCATCTTGGGCCCATTGAGGGAGCAGAGCGCATCATGGCGGATCTGACTCGAATTCGAGATGCCGTGCAGTGGGTTCATGACCAAACGGTGGCGGGGATGAATGCGGGGAAAACCCTGTCAGAAGTGATGGCTGACGTCAGGCTGCCGTCTGATCTAGCTTTGTCTCAACGGCATGGCAAAGTCAGCTGGGCAGTCAAGAGTATCTGGGAGTACTACGCAACCTGGTTCCATTTCGACAGAACTTCTGAACTCTATGGGACTCCACAAACAGCGGTGCTCGAAGACCTTAGTCGAGCAATCGATGATGAAACGATCACCAAAATAATTGATGAAGCCATTCAGAGAGATGAGTGGGAGCGAGCGCTTCACCTGCTCGAATTACTTGAGGGTAACCAGGCCCTAACCGACGCGTTGAAAGATCGATGGGTTGCGGTTATCACAGCTTTGCGGGAACGGTCGCTATCCACTGAAAAAAATGACTACGAGTTGTACTGGCTTGATTCCCGCTTGCGGAGCCTTACTCAGTGAGGAGCAGGGCATCTCTGAACAAAGTGATTCGCTGGTTTTCGACGCGCGGCTCCGTGGGTAGAAGCCTATCGCAAATCGCTGTGGTTCGCGGAAATCAGTTTTTGTGAGAAAAAGGAGAGTGCGGCCAAGGGGCGGTCCAACCCTGAAGGAAAAATCATTCGAGGGAGTGGTAATTGATCTGACAAGTGATGGTCGTGGCGTCGTCAGGCGCGATGACGGCAAGGTGTTCTTCACGAGTGGGGCGTGGCTTGAAGAACGGATACTTGTCAAACCTATCGGCAGCAAAGGCAAAATCGGATTTGGTGTCGCTGAGCAGATTATCGAGCCAAGCCCCGCGCGTCAGCCATCTCCCTGTGGGCACCACGGATCCTCCAACACTGACTGCGGAGGATGCCCGTGGTCCTTTGTGAGTTACGAGGCGCAATGCGCCGCAAAGCGAGATCGAGTCGAACGGGCGTTGAGAAGGCTACAGCCTGACGCTGGGATCGAGGTAGAGCTTGTCATTGCGGACTCTCCCTGGGGCTATCGAAATAGGGTGCAGTTCAAGACAGATGGTACGCACCTTGGGTTTTTTGGTGCTGGTAGCAATCAGCTCGTGGATGTTCAGGACTGCCCCGTCTTATCGCAAACGAACAGAGACACACTTGAAGCCCTGCGTAGCACCCTACCCAATAAAAAGTGGTCGAGCGACAAGCGTCGTGGAAAACGTTGGTCCACGCTTCATGTCGATGAGTCTTTGGAGCAGGTGTCCGTGGATGCACGATTGCCTTTCCGGCAAGCCAATGACGCTCAAAACGCGCGGATGTTGCAGTGGCTCGAGCAGATGGTCCGTTCATTTGATACCCCTGTCGATGTGCTCGAATTATTTGCGGGCAATGGCAACCTAACGCAGATACTCGCCGAATACGGTCATTTGGTCACCGCTGTTGAGGCGGACATCGCCAGTGTGCGTGAAATAGAGGCGAGAGGATTGCCTAATGTAAAGACTCAGTCCTGCGATCTTTTTCAGGAAAAACAGGTGGAGGCTTTAGTGTCCAAGGTGTCCTCAAGTAACGTGCTGGTGATGGACCCCCCGCGAGAGGGTATGAGGCTGTCACCAACCTTGGTGAAGGGCCTACCCAAGCTTTGTAAAGTAGTGTCAATTTCCTGTGATGTCGCTACTTGGGCACGTGACTGCGGCGCGTTTCTTGATGCGGGCTTCTCACTCAGTGAGATAAGGGTGCTCGATATGTTTCCACAGACACCTCACGTTGAAATTTTAAGCTTACTGAAGCGACATTAGCTGTCACCGAATTTCATCCAAGTATTTCTTTACCTGAGCGGCGGTGCCTTTGAATCTTATGCGATCCACACGTCGACTCAGTTGATATTCATACATTGGATCGTAGTAAACAATCAGTAACTCTCGTATCCATCGCTTGTGTAGAGAATCATCACCCGCGGCTTGGGTCCGTAACGCATCCTCCAGCAGATGGCTGAGCTCTGTGTGCTTCAGACCCCCAAGACGCTTGCGAATCCGCGCAAGCGCCTCACGCAAAGAGGTAGAGAAGGCAGAGAAAACCGCGTCAACGTCCTGCAAGGCGTCCCGTAATTCATTGAAATTGGCCAGAATGTAGTTCTCGAAACTGTGGTTAACGCGAGCCTCAAGTTCCGTATCGATCACCAACAAGGGAGATCGCTCCAACCGGTCCTTGAGTGCTGCAGGCAGGGCGCAGCGCCCAATGAGGCGGCTCTCGTCTTCGATGATGATGGGTCCTGAATAATCCCGCTCGATTTTCAGCAGCGCTACCGCGAGGGCGTGTTCAAAGTTGATTTGCGTTGGTTGCGCGGAGGCTCGTCGACCAAATGCTGAACCTCGATGGTTTGCCAGGCCTTCTAAGTCCACACTCCCGGCGAGAGGCATACCATCATTGCCCTCATTGATCAGCCGGGTTTTTGCGGAGCCGGTTTTGCCACTAATAACGATAAAATCACGCTGTGCGCAGACCCGGTCTAACTGCGCCATCAGCCACCGCCGCATGGCTTTGTAGCCGCCTTCTAACCGAGGATAATCAATGCCCCGATCAGACAACCATGACTGGCTTATTTCGGATCTCATCCCCCCGCGGAAACAAAATAGAGCGCCGTCTCGATGTCGCTCGACGAAGTCGATCCACGCATTGACCCGCTGTTCCTGAATAGCGCCCGATACCAGCTGATGACCCAGTGCGACCGCTGCATCTGACCCCTGCTCCTTGTAACAGGTGCCGACGGCTGAGCGCTCGCTGTCAGTCATTAGGGGTAAGTTAGTGGCGTTGGGAAAGCTGCCGCGATTGAATTCAACAGGCGCTCGTGTATCGATCAACGGAATGTCATTGAGAAAAATATCGCTAAAGTCAGTGATTAGTTTCATGCACTTATCTTAAACACGGATCTACAGGCTAGGTCAGCAAGGTGGGTCAGCAATCAGAATCAGTCAGATCGATGAGGATATCACTGTGCTTATAGGGGAGAAGTTCGCCAATTTGATAGCCCTCCACTCCGGCGTTCTCAAGGCAGCTTTGGAGTGCCGCTACAGATTCTGGCGCTACGGCAATCAATAGCCCGCCACTTGTTTGAGGATCGCAGAGAAGTGTCTTTGTCTCATGATCTGTTGGGTCAATCTTGTGCCCGTAGGCAGAAAAGTTGCGCTCGCTTCCCCCGGGGACACATCCTTTACCGATATAGGAGTTAACGTTGGGTAGCGTGGGAATTAGCTCTCTGGAAAGCGTGGCTCGCACCTTACTGCCCTCGCACATTTCTACAAGGTGCCCCGCGAGGCCAAAACCAGTGACATCGGTCATGGCATGGACACCCTCTATCGAGCCAATGGCGGTGCCAACCCGGTTTAATTGGCACATATATCGAGCTGCTACGCCCTCGTCAGCGGGTTCGAGTAAGCCCTGCTTCTCGGCGGTGGTATAGATGCCCACGCCGAGAGGCTTGGTGAGAAACAGGAGGTCTCCCACTTTGGCCCCAGCGTTACGTTTGAGGGCGGAGTGACTGACCTCGCCGGTGACGGCGAGACCAAAAATAGGTTCAGGGCTGTCGATGCTATGACCACCCGCCAGTGGGATGCCCGCTTCGAGGCATGCCCTGCGACCGCCGGCAACTACGCTATTGGCGACGGTGGCAGGTAACGTATTTATTGGCCAGCCAAGGATGGCGACCGCCATGAGAGGGGTACCTCCCATAGCATAAATATCGCTCAGGGCATTGGTTGCTGCGATGCGACCAAAATCAAAAGGATCATCCACAATAGGCATAAAGAAATCGGTGGTGCTCAGAATGGCCCTCCCGTCTCCCAAATCAATCGCCGCAGCGTCATCCCGGGTGTGGTTACCTATCAAAAGTTTGGGTTCGCTGTCACTCTCAGTGAGACTGCCTTGAAGTATTGTTTCGAGGTCGTCAGGGGCGATCTTGCAGCCACAACCAGCACCGTGGCTAAACTGGGTTAAGCGAATGGGTTGATCTGTCATTCCTGTCTCACTACTCGTTGTCGTGGGGCCCTAGCCGAATAGGGTTATCGCGTAATTGCCTGTTTGTGGCTATTGTGTGGTTTGAAAATATGCGTTGCTCGGTGCATTCTCGTTCACGTACCGAGTGAGCCGAATGGCTAAGGAGTAGCAACAGGTGTTGACGATGAGAGTATCGTGGCTGTGGGGAATCGTCATGCTACTTTCCCTGCCGGTAACTGCTCAGAATGGTAACACCGAAGCGCGATCTTTAGAGGAAGAGCGAGAGATCTTTCTTCGCGCGTCATCCGAGCTTAAGACTGGCGCGGGACCGGCTTACAGACGCCTTCTCCAAGACCTCGATGATTACCCACTGATTCACTATCTTGAGTACGACCGGCTAGTCCGGGAACTGCATGGTGTTTCGCCCGCTACGGCCCGCGAGTTTCTAAAAGAGGTGCAGGCGACGCCTCTGCATGACAATTTCCTCCACAGCTATCTGCAATACAAAGGAAGGATCCGACACTGGCGGGAGTTTCTTGCCATCGCAGCCAATGCACCCAAGGACACTGAGCTTCAATGCTATTACTACCGTGCGAAACGCAGTGCGGGGGATACTGCGACCGCATGGTCGGGGGCAGAGCAGCTGTGGAACGTTGGAAAATCCCAGCACGATGCCTGTGACCCGTTGTTCGAGCGCTGGATGATTGACGGCGACGGGCCTTCTGACGGCTTGATATGGTCAAGAGCTTTAAGAGCCTTCGATAGCCGATCTCCCCATTTAATTTCCTACGTGAGCCGGTTCGCCAGTGACGCATTAAAGCCCTTACTGGAGGAGCTTGCTGAGGTGTACCGGCGGCCGGACAGGCTGGTGAATGACTCGCACACGGCAACTGCTGCCCACGCTCAACTGGTGACGGTGGGTATCCGCCGCTTGGCGCGGATCAATCCAGCACAGGGACGCGCTGCACTGGAGCGGGTGAAAACCCGTCAACCCCTCTCTGACCAACAAGTCGAGGCTATCGAGGAGATGATTGTTCGGCACAGCCTGTTTGCTGAGAGTGCGCCAGCGGAAAGCTGGGTCATCGATGGATTGTCGCGCCTTCGGAATGACGAGCTAACAGAAATTTATTTGAGAGAGCAGGTCGCTGAGGGGCAGTGGTTAGCGCTACTCAGAGGACTTGATTGGTTGAGCAGCGCCCGACGGGACGCGGATATATGGCGTTATTGGCAAGCGCGAGCGATTGAAGCATCTGGCAGCAGTGAACAAGCGCAGCTAATCTATGCCGAGCTGGCGGCTCATCGTAGCTTTCATGGTTTCCTGGCCGCCAAAAAAATGGGCAGTGCCTATCAGCTGATAGCAAATGACGCAGAGGTGGAGGAATGGCTCCCTTCACCGCATGCTGGAAAAGCCGTCGATCGCATTGTTGAGCTAGCGGCCCTTAATCGGTGGCCTGAGGCCCGCGCCGAGTGGTTTATGATGATCTCCACGCTCAACGCAGATGAGCAGCGGCGCGCCATGCATTTTGCCTTGGGCATGCAATGGTTTGACCTCAGTATTGCCACGTCAATTCGGGCGGGCGCACTGAATGATATGGCCGCTCGTTTTCCACCTGCCCTCGAAGCTCTTTTTGGCGACCTGTCTTTGGAAGAGGGCGTTGCAGCCAGTGAACTTATGGCAATTGCGCGACGCGAGAGCGCCATGTATCCCCTAGCGGAGTCCGGCGCAGGCGCTGTAGGCCTGATGCAAGTGATGCCCGGCACGGGTCGACAAGTCGCAAAAAAATTAGGTCTGCCTTGGCGTAAGGCGGCACTACGGATCCCTGACTATAACGCCAGAATAGCGAGTCATTATTACCGAACGCTTCTCGACCGTTTTGACCAAAACCGAGCCATGGCGCTGGCGGGCTATAACGCCGGTCCGCACCGGGTCGAACGCTGGCGTCGGGAGATGTCGGCAGATCAGTGGATCGAGAGCCTGCCCTTCAAGGAGACGCGAGACTATGTGCAGGCTGTATTAGCCTACACCGTTATTTACGACCTGCAGTCGGGGCGTGAACCTGACATACTTCGCCCCCATGAAGAGGTGATCACACCCGGATAATCTGAGGACGATCGATGAAAAGTTTGCAGTTACAGTCCTGTCTCCATGACAGCGGCAAAATAGAATGTGCCTTGTTCGACGTAGATATACCCGATCCCGGTCCTGATGAGGTGATGGTCAGGGTCGAGGCCGCGCCGATAAATCCCTCGGACCTTGGCCTCATGTTCGGAGTACTGGACACAGATGCAGCCGAGCAGGGAGAGCGTAACGGTTATCCATCGGTCAGTCTTGCTGTGCCAGATGCCATGATGCGGGCGATGTCGAGTCGCCTGAATCAGTGGTTGCCTGTTGGTAACGAGGGGGGCGGTACGGTGGTAGCTGCGGGCAGCTCCGACGCGGCACAGGCGCTCATGGGCAAGCGAGTGGGTGCGTTCGGGGGTGAGCTCTTCGCCAACTACCGAGTGCTGCCAGCGCTGCAGTGTTTGCCGCTTCCCGACGATGTAAGTGCCGCAGAGGGCGCTTCATGTTTTGTAAACCCGATGACAGCTCTTGGCTTTGTCGAAACCGCAAAGATGGAGGGACACAACGCGATTATTCATGCTGCAGCCGCCTCCAATCTGGGCCAGATGCTCAACAGGATCTGTATTGAAGACGGCATCCCTTTGGTTAACATCGTGCGGTCTCCCCAGCAGGTGGAATTGCTCACCAAGCAGGGCGCAACTTATGTCCTGGATTCCAGCCAATCGTCTTTTACAACGGATCTGGCTGATGCGATAGAAGCCACGGGCGCCACTCTCGCGTTTGATCCTATTGGGGGAGGGACACTCTCTAACCAACTGCTTGGCGCTATGGAATTGGCCGCGCAAAAGCGGATGACCACTTGGAGCAGATATGGCTCAGACGAGCACAAGCAGGTCTATATCTATGGCATGTTGGATCCATCGCCAATGACTCTCACCCGGAGCTATGGCTTTGCCTGGAGTGTGGGAGGATGGCTTTTATTTCCATTTCTGCAAAAGCGTGCAGGACTGGAGCGGATGATCGCCATGCAGCAACGGGTGGTGGCGGGGCTGAAGTCGACTTTCGCCAGCAACTACTCGGATACGGTCACTCTAGAGGCGGCACTAAGCGTCGATGCCGTCAGACTGTACGGTAAAAAAGCGACGGGGCAGAAGACCCTGATTGTGATGGGCGAGTAAAGCGCTCACAGCCCTCAAGCAAGCCCTCGCAGCGCTTGAGGCAAGAGTTTCTGAGTAGTGAATGGGCTGACCATTAACCACCTGTCCAGCTCTTGTCTAGGTGCTGCCGGGCTTTATCATTGGAGGCCTCGCCGACAGGGCATCGCGTGTCGGCGGCACTGGTATAGTCAGCGTTCCGCAGCACTGGCCGTGATATGACCGTAGAAGCTACATCAGCCGACTGGCGTTATCGCATTGTTGCCGACACAGGAAATCTGTTCTGGGCATTGCAGTTGGCTGGCTGGTTTGGGCTGTCGGTCATCACCTACGTCAGTTTGAGCCTGCCTTATAATCAATTTGAACTGTCTTATCTCGCCCATAACATCGGGCAATCAGTCCTTGGCATCTTTCTGACCCTGCCACTGCGCTATTTGTATCGAATGGTTTGGATTTGGCCGGTGTGGCGGCGAGTATTTGTGGCCATTGGCGCCGCGCTGACTTTTGCCGTCTGCTGGGCGGTACTTCGCCTGCTGATGTTCATGGCAATGACCGGTGAGACTGGTTTGTGGGCTGATTTTGGTGGCTGGGCCTACCCATCTATCTTTGTCTTCGTTACCTGGGCAGCCTTGTATCACGGGATCAAGTATTACCAGCTGCTTCAACGCGAGCGAGAGATGCTCCTCGAGTATGAGGCCCGACAGCGTCGGGAAGCGATGGATATGATCATTGCAAAATCTGAAACCAGAGATGCGCAACTAAAGCTACTCAGGTACCAACTCAACCCTCATTTCCTCTTTAACACCCTCAATTCGGTCATGGCATTAATCACGGGCGCACGCCAAGAAGATGCAAAAAGCATGCTGGCGAAACTGAGCGCGTTCCTCAGGTTTTCTCTGGAAAGTGATGGAAAGTACGTGGTGCCGGTCGCGGAGGAGTGTGCTGCGCTCGAGCTGTATTTGGATATCGAGCGGGTACGTTTCGTCGATCGATTATCGGTTGAGTTTGATATTGATCCAGTGGTTGAGCGACTGGCGGTGCCAAGCTTCCTGCTTCAGCCATTGGTTGAGAATTCGATAAAACACGCGATTGGTAAAAGTGAAGCAGGTGGGTTAATTCGGATAACAGCGCGTGCATTGGACAAGATGATTCACATCGCGGTGGAGGATTCGGGTAGTGGGGACCGGGGTCAAGACTCCCAGTTCACCACCGAGTGTGAGGCAGAGGGAACGGGGATTGGACTATCAAACATCCGGGAACGGCTTGAAAATTTGTATGGCGATCGTGGCAAGGTGGAGTTGTTGCCCTCCGCTTTAGGCGGACTTCGGATCAACATTTCCATTCCGGCGGTAGAGGTATTGCAATATGACTGAGATGTTAAAGGTAGCTATTGTCGATGATGAACCCTTAAGCCTCGACTATCTTGCGGGTATCTTATCCAAGGTCCCTAAGACCGAAATCCGCGGGCTGTATAAGAACGGCAGGGAGGCTCTCGCAGGATTGCTAACCAATCCAGTGGATGTTTTGTTTCTGGATATTCAGATGCCGGGTTTTAACGGGTTCGATGTGGTTAAACGGCTTCAAAGTGACACAATGCCGCTCATTGTGTTTGCGACGGCCTTCGATGACTTTGCCCTGCAGGCTTTTGAGTTACATGCGGTAGATTACATTCTGAAGCCCTTTGAGAGTGAACGGGTGGGACAGGCTGTTAGTCGCGCCAGGGAGCGGTGGATGGCCCGGCGAGCACTTGATGATGCCGAGGACGAACTGGCTGCGTCGGGAAAAGGGGCCGCGCTGGCGGCGATTGAATCAAGTCAGACAAAAGGCGGAAAAGACGCGCCGTGGACGGGGCTCAGTTCGGATGATATTGCCAAGCTGCCAATTAAAGACGGACAGCAAACTGTCCTGTTGGAATACGAGACGATTGACTGGGTGGATGCGGCAGGGGATTACATGTGCGTTCACGCAAGCGGCGAAACCCATATCCTGCGCTCGACCATGAAGGAATTGGAGCAACGCCTGCCAGCCTACTTTGCGCGAATTCATAGATCCACTATCGTCAATATCAATCGAATCGAGCGGGTTGAGGGCTTACCGAAGGGAGAGGCGATGTTGCACACCTCCTCGGGCTCCGCGCTGAAAGTGAGTCGAAATTACCGGACAGCCATTCAGCATTTGCTCGCCTGAAACAAGCGAAATTAGCGGGCAAAATACCACCTAAAAGCCTCTCTAAATGGGGGATAAATGCCTTAAAACATAGGCTCCCCCGTTTGTCCTGTCGACAGTCCAGATCGTCGACTTTGGCTTAATTCTGCCCTAAGACTGTGGGATAAATGCGGCCATCACCGTCCCTAATTCTAAATAGCGAGCAATCACATGTTTGTAGCTAAAGGCACCCCTTTGCGTGCGTTCTTTACGGTTTCCCTCATATGGGGCTTAGCAGCCTGTGGTGGTGGCGGTGCAGAGTCACCGGTGGTGGATCCTTTCTATCCTGAAGCCAGCGCTGAGTGGACATTGGTTTGGAGCGATGAATTTGACGGCGACGCTCTCGATCTCGGCAACTGGGATATCCAGACTGGCGATGGCAGTGAATATGGCTTGGCCCGCTGGGGCAATGATGAGCTCCAGTGGTACACCGAAGATAACCTAGTGGTTGAAGACGGGCTTCTCAGGGTAGAGGCTCGTTCTGAGCAAGTAGTTCCTGGCTTTCCTTACACTTCCGGACGCATCCGCACTCTTGGCAAGCTTGATTTCCAGTATGGGCGAGTCGAGGCGCGGATCAAGTCAGCCTCCGGCAAAGGCCTCTGGTCTGCTTTCTGGATGTTGCCCAGCGATGATCGCTTTGGCGGCTGGGCCTCGGGCGGTGAAATCGACATCATGGAAGTGGTGAACGCGGGTACAGCGGAAGAGAATTACTATGCGTCCCTCCATCACGGCTTTGCCTGGCCCCTGAATCAGACCACCACCGAGAGCATCGGCGTCGAGAATCCCGGCGATGATTTTCATATCTATGCGATTGAGTGGACCGAAGATTACATCCGCTGGTTTGTTGACGATCGTAACTTTATGACGGTTGACGCGGATCACTGGTACTCCTACTACTACGGCGGCACTGGTATTGGCTACGAGCGAGGGGAGGGCGCGGCGCCCTTCAACCGGGAATTTCATCTTCTGCTAAACCTTGCGGTTGGCGGCAATCTGCCGGGCAATGTAGGCCCGGGGGCGATTCCTTCGGCCATGGAAGTGGATTACATTCGTGTCTACGAGTGCGCCTACAATCAGTCCAGCGGGTCTGGCTGTAATAGTGAGGCGGATCGGACCGTTGAGTCTCCCGGCGCTCAGCAGCCTTACGAAATTGCATTTCCGCTATATACAGACGGAGCAGACTCTCTGACTTGGGTTGTGGGTGCCGATACGGTGACGCGCGAGCTTTTGGTGTCTTCGTCTTGGGACAACGACGGTTCATTGACCTTTGCCGAGATTGAGACCGAGACCGATCGTGGTACCGTCATCGAGGTGGTGACTTCGAACTCGGGCAATATCGCTATTTCAGCGGTGGACGAGGAGCCCACGGCGCTTTTTGGCTTTGGCAACAACCCGCTTTACTACCAGATCCATGCAGGGGAGCTGAAGTTCGACATGTATATCGACTCGGCGGGTACCGACGTGGATAGCACGATTCAGGTCAAAATGGATAGTGGCGACCCGGCTCTGGGGTATAAGGAGCTGCAGGTAAGCGAGCTACCACTCGACCAATGGTTCACCATGAGCGTGCAAATCAATGATTTGCTGTCCAACTCAGGCCGGCGGCGTCTGGACACCAGCCGCGTGATGAATTTGTTTGTGTTGGAGCCGAGCGCCAGAGCTCACGTCATGATTGATCAGGTCGAGCTAGCCTGTGGACATCCCAGCAGGAGAGGCTGCGGCATCCGCCCGCCTGGGGGTGATGTCGATGGCTCTCTTGTTCCGGTATTCACCACCGACGGTAATGTCGGTCCGCTGTGGGATCGCGGTATTTGCGGTTACGACACCCTGGTTAATGGCGATTACTGCGGGGACGGAAATACAACCAACCTGATTACCTGGACCGTTACTGACTCTGGCGACCCTGATATTGGTGCTGCGCTAAACGTCAATTTCGCCAACAGCGGGGCAGACGGCGTGTTGTTCATCGGCTCTGCAGGCGGGGTGGACCTTAGCGACTTCGTTCGCGGCGGCAAACTGCTCTTCGACCTGCGACTGCCGGAATCCACAGTAGCCTCGGGCATGGTTTACAAAGTCGATTGTTTCTATCCGTGCGGCACCGGCGATCAGCAGATCGATCTTTCAGACTACGAGGCAAATACCTGGCAAACCTTTGAAGTACCCGTGGCTCAATTGGTGGGATCTGGACTCGACGTGACCTCGGTCAACGCCGGAATTGTCTTATTCCCGACCTGGGGCAATCAACAGGGACTGTCTTTTGAGGTAGCTAACGTGCGCTACGAGGCAGAGGGTGCCGGCGAGCCCGAAATACCTGCTGCGACGGTTTTCGCTGATGGGGAAGTTGGCGAGCGCTGGGAAGACGGTATTGCTGCCTTCGATGAGGCTCTGGAATACGGTGAATGCATCGATGATGGTGGGGCCAGCTGTCCGAGCATTGATTGGGAGATCGTTGAGGACGATGACCGAGGTCCAGTGCTTGAGGTGAGTCATGGTGCTCAGTTTGCCGGCTTGTTCTTCAAGACGTCTTATGGTTCAGACATGAGCGATTACGCCGAGGGTGCTTTGCGCTTCGACATCCGCGTTCTGGATCCTGGCGTAAATACCAGCGGCTTCGTCATGAAGGTTGACTGTTTCTATCCCTGTAGCTCTGGTGATCAGCCAATTGGCACGGTCGGCTTGGATGGCTGGTACACGGTCCACGTGCCCGTAAGCCAACTGGTAGAAGGCGGGCTTGACGTCACTCTCGCCAATACTGGATTGGTGATCTTCCCCGTCTACGGCGAGACCGAGGGCGTGGTGTACCAGCTTGATAACGTGGAGTGGGTGGCTGACGACACGCCGCCGATACAGGCTCAGGAGCAGCTTGTATTTGCCGATGGCTCAGTCGATCCCATGTGGAATATCGGCATCGCTGGCTTTGACGAAGCGATCAACTACAACAGTTGCGTCGGCGCCAACGGTGCAGGCTGTCCCAACATCGGCTGGGATATCGTCGATGACGAGGAGCGCGATGATGTGCTTGAAATCACCCACGGAGCGCAGTTCGCCGGTCTGTTCTTCGAGTCGTCACAGGGAAGAGACCTCACAGACTTCGCCGCAGGCTATGTGTCCTTTGACATCAAGGTCATTGAGGAGGGCGCCAACTACAGTGGCTTCGTCATGAAGGCAGATTGCTTCTATCCTTGTTCATCGGGGGACCAATCTATCGGCAATGTTGGCCTAGGCGGCTGGGAGACGGTGACCGTGCCGGTAACCCAGCTAGCAGCGGGTGGCCTGAATCTGACCAGGGTGAACACCGGATTGACCATTTTCCCAGTTTTTGGGGAGACCGATGGGGTGGTTTATCGGCTGGATAACGTGAAATGGGTGGTTAAATGATGTTACGGAGCAGTAAGGAGCGTCCCATTCACCCCTAATTTTGTCCAATTTATCGCGCTCAAGGGGATATTACTTGACCCGGTCAGGTTTGTGGGCATGATAATCCGTGGCCAAGGCTGGGTAGTGGGACGCCTTTTGGCTGAGCTTGATGGGCAGGGTATTCATAATTCGAAGGAGCAAGGTTGATGCGCTTAATTAAAATGATGTTACGGGCGATGGGAAGTGCGTCCCTCGTACTTATGTTTGTTTTCTCCGGTACTGCAACCGCGGGGCTGGGGGACTATGATCTTGGCTACATGATTATCAGTGATACGGCGACCACCGTAGATTGCGGTGGCGGGCAATGCTTCGTCTTGGGCCCTAACGCCGATATTGTGAATGATGGCACTACCGGTA
>Ga0181567_10001465_pt1 | contig 17856 bp, 41 predicted proteins | sample 101ome_14_FD_133761 | JGI IMG/M metagenome (GOLD analysis project Ga0181567, IMG submission 133761) | Coastal salt marsh microbial communities from the Groves Creek Marsh, Skidaway Island, Georgia - 101403AT metaG (megahit assembly) | ecosystem: Environmental > Aquatic > Marine > Intertidal...
ATGGAAAGTCTCAATCAGATTATGGTGAAACAATTAAAGAATCGTTACAACGATCCCAACCATAACAAAAGATTCGTAATAGGGGTTGACAGAAGTAAAATGAAATTGTATGATGTAGAACAGTCAGAACAAAATTTGACAGATGACACCCAACAGGATAATGGCCCTGTGTTCGATAATTCGAATGTCGGTCAACGGTTAAAAGGATTAAGAATTCAATGAGTGTTCTTGAAAAACTATTTGACGATTGTAATTGTGATAAGGGTACTAAAGGATACGGCAGTAAAGGTCATCAATACTGGCGCGTTTATGAAAAGTTCTTTGAACCTGTTAGACACGAACCAATTAATCTACTTGAGATTGGTGTTTGGAAAGCAAAAAGTTTTAATGCCTATGTCGACTACTTCACACAAGCTGAAATTTACGGTATAGATCTTTTTGAAAGGATTCCACTTACAGCGCCAAAATACAAACACCTTTTGGAAAATCCAAAAGTGCATCTAATGGAAAAGGACAGTACTGTAGACGATCCTTTGTGGGGCCCGGATGTAAAGTTTGATCTTATTATAGATGATGGTGATCATTCGCCAGGAGCACAACTCAAGACATTCCGAGCGCATTGGGACAAATTAAAAGTGGGTGGTACATATTTCATAGAAGATGTTTTGCCAATGCATAAACTAAATGAATCGGAACGAAACAAACTGTCACTCTTGAAACTGAACCAGAAAACTGACTATGATGAATTTTATGAGGAAATGAAAAAACACAAAGCTTCAGGTTGGGATCTAAGACCTTATTCGGGTAAAAAGGATAGTTTTATTTTTCAAATCACAAAAACATAGTAGGAGAAACGATATGGTAAATTTATCACCTATGGAACTAACACTAATATTTTTGGGATGTATGTTTGGGGCACATTATTGGGGAAGAGTTACCGGAGCGCAAAAGGCGTTTGAATCACACTGGCAATTTATGGCAAATTCGTTTTGTACCGATAACGAAACTCTCTCCGCTGAATACCTTGATGAAACTAAATCATATAGTATAACGGTTACTGATCGTGAAGGTCAGACAAGGAAAATTGTTTAATGTGGCGAAAACTTTCTTTTGTAAGTGCAGTTACTTTAGGATTTGTTTTTTTGATTTGGATTATGGATGATGAACAAAAGGATGAAGTGGCAGTCGTTGAAGAAACAGTCACCGAAATATCAACCGAACAAGTTCCAATCTTACTCGAACCAATTGGCCCGCCGATTGAAGAGGAGCATCTTTTGGATGAACGTTATTGCTTATCTCTCAATATCTATCATGAGTCTCGGGGCGATAGTTTTGCTGGACAAGCTGCTGTGGCAGATGTGGTAATGAATCGTGTTGAAGACGATTATTATCCTGATACCGTTTGTGAGGTTGTGAAACAAACTGTTTGGGTAGAGAACTGGAAAGGTAATCTGGTACCCAAACGACATATGTGTCAATTCTCATGGTTCTGTGATGGTGTGAGTGATGACCCAGGCGATCCAGATGCTTGGGCAGAATCATATATGATGGCAGAAGAAGTTTTTGATAAAGGAAATTGGAGAGGGATAACTGAGGGTGCAACTCATTATCACTCTCTTCAAGTGAGACCCAAGTGGGTCAAAGATCGTGGTATGGAGTACACGGGAACAATTGGACAACATGAGTTTTATAGATGGGAAAGACGATGAACTACAAATTTAATGAAGACCGATTAATCAAGGAGTTGATGGATTATGTCGACAAAACATACGACCAACATTATGCGACGGATAAGTACCAGGCTACTGATGTCATTATCGATTCTGGTCACGGTACTGGTTTTTGCTTGGGCAACGTCATCAAATATGCAAAGCGATACGGCAGGAAAGGCGACTCCGGAGAAGCAAGAAAAGATCTGATGAAGATCTTACACTATGCTTTAATTCAATTATATATTCACGACGAAGAAAATCTGACTGAAAATGAAATTGTTAAAAGACAGATGGATCTAGATTTACCCAATCCCATATTAACTGATCTGGTTGATTGGGATCACTACGGCGGGAGTCGATCACTCAACGATGCTACGCCCGATGAGTGGGACAAGGCAACTAAAAAAAGTTGGGCTACTAATCCCAACGGTGTTCTTTCTAAAGGGGTTAACAGCGGAAAACTATGAAATTAACCCATAGAATGTCAGATGCTTCTGCAATGGCGATGACTAAATTTTTTCGTTTCTTTGCAGATACATTCTTTGCGAAACGTTATGGTCATCGTGCTGTAGTTCTTGAGACTATTGCGGGTGTGCCGGGAATGGTTGCAGGTATGTTAATTCACCTTCGCAGTCTAAGACACTTTCAACAGGGGAATGGTACGATGATACACGAACTGTTGGCAGAGGCCGAAAACGAACGCAAACACCTGATGTTCTTCATTGAATTAGTGCATCCCAATTGGTTTGAACGTGCACTAGTCATTGTTGCTCAGGCTATATTCTGGCATTTCTATTTGATTATGTACATACTGTTCCCAAGCACATCTCACAAGATGATTGCTTATTTCGAGGAAGAGGCAGTACGTAGTTATACCGAATATCTTGAGTTGATTGAATCGGGTGTACTAGACAACCCACCAGCGCCACAGATAGCAATCGATTACTATTCCCTTAAAAAGACGGCACGTTTATCAGATATGATCAAATGTATCCGTTCTGACGAATCAAAACACAGTGAGGCTAATCATCGATTTTCTGATAAATATCTCTAAAAATAGAGGTATTATAAATGCACGAATACAGATGTAAAGTTGTAAAGGTTGTTGATGGGGATACAGTTGATGTCGACATCGATCTAGGTTTTGGAATTTGGTTAAAAGACGAACGTGTTCGAATTATGGGCATTGACACACCAGAATCAAGAACTAGAGATAAAGTTGAAAAGGTGTTTGGGCTTGCTGCCAAGTCTCGTTTGAAAGAACTTCTTGGTAAAGATTGTGTTCTCAAAACACAAGTAGCAAAGAACGGTGAAGATATGAAAGGCAAGTTCGGTCGTATTCTTGGTGACTTCACTGTGTATGATTCCGTCAAAGATTGTTGGAGATTTGTTACTGAAATTATGATTGATGAGGGGCACTGCGTTCCTTACTTTGGTGGTAGTAAAGAAGAAGTGCAGGCCCAACATATGGAAAATCGACGCCGACTCATTGAAGGTGGCGTTGTTGATATGACTTTGGAGAAAGCTGGACTTTAATAATGCAACTTGATAAAGCGAACTTTAAGTTCGCAATACTTGATACAATTGCCGCAACGCCCATAAACCTCGCATTAAACTTTTTGCTTATCAGCATTGGTATGCATTTGGGTATGAACGCGACTGAACTGACATTATTCATAACATCGATTTTATTTGTATTTGCAGTAATCAGAAAATATATTCTGAGAATGTACATCGATAAAAACGAGCATAGATATGAATCTTAATATTATACACAGAAAGGATAGTTTTATGATAAACAAAGGAGAACATCTCCCTCACGTAATTTTTCGTACAAGGGTGCGGGATGAGTCTGTAGAAGGGCCCAATCCCTACCGTTGGCAGGACAGAACAACCGACGAATACTTTGCGGGTAAACGTGTTGTGTTGTTTAGTTTGCCAGGCGCATTTACACCAACGTGTTCAACCTATCAATTGCCTGGTTATGAGAAACTTTTTCCAGAATTTCAAGAAGCTGGTATTGATGCCATTTACTGTATGTCGGTAAATGATTCGTTCGTGATGAATGCTTGGGCAAAAGATCAGAACCTACAGAACGTCGAAGTTATTCCAGACGGGTCTGGTCTATTCACACAAGGTGTTGGCGCTTTAGTGAGCAAAGATAATTTGGGATTCGGTCAGCGATCTTGGCGTTATGCAATGGTGGTCAATGACGGTGTGGTTGAAGCGGTTTTTCCAGAAAAGAATCAAGAAGATAATGCGGACGATGATCCTTATGAAGTATCCTCGCCTGAAAATGTACTTGCATATTGTAAATGTAGAGGTGAAGAATAATGAAGTCGGGTAAAATTTGGGGTAACACAGAACTAATCGAACACAACTCAACCTTTGAGTTTCATCGAATTGAGTTCAAAGCAAATCATTGTTGTAGTGAACACTATCATAGAACGAAGTGGAACGGTTTCTTCGTTGAGTCGGGTACACTAATGGTCAAGACTTGGCCGGATGAACCTAATGATATGAAACCATTAGTTTGTGATCAGACTGTCCTACGTGCAGGTGACTACTACAAGGTAGAACCTGGCAAGTGGCACCAGTTTGTCGGTGTCGATGATGGTGTAGCATTCGAGTTGTATTGGGCAGAGTTCGATGGTAACGACATCGTTCGCCGCACTCAGGGTCACGCACTCGAACGACCACAAATAGAAGGCCATCCAGGCAACCCTCTCACAGATCTGAACGCAACTTAGATCAAAAAGTTATAAAAATGTGAAAAATTAACAAAAAATAATCTAAAAAAAGTGTTGACAAATCATCTTTTCCATGCAATAATTACCCTGTAATTTGAGATGGAGTGATTGTTATGGAATGTTTGAAAGGTCGTGCGGTTCAGATCAACTCTGGTGCGATGTTCCCAGAGCGTCTTGGTGAGGTCATCGATGATCGTGGTGAACAGGTTGCTGTTTATTTCCCACCTATCAACTGCTGTGGCAGCTGCAGTGCGGAACAGTCTGAAGTCAAATACTTCGCCAAGTATCGACTGCTTTGCAGTGAGTACGCCTTCTGCGATGTTCCTAGTGCGGTTGGTGTCTACTTGATCGCGAAACCCTTTGTTGAGGAAGTTGCATAATGGAAAAGTTTATGTTAGAAGTTGAGTTGGAAGCCCTGCTAAAAGATGCGGGCACTGACCATCCTTTCGCCCGTGAGATCGGGTGCCGTATCGCGGAGATCAAGAACCTCTTGTCTCCCAAACCTGTTCCCCAGATCGAGGAACAGATGAAGTTGGAACTGGTTGTTCCGCTGACCTTTGATGAATTGTTTGGAGTTGCGTAATGGAAAACAAAATTCTTGCAGAAGACTTTATTGCAAAGTTGTTGGCAGTTAAAGGTCGGTGGGGGTTGGGTAAAAACGCCGAACGGAACCTGTTGATGTGGTCTGAACACGCATATGACAGAGCAACCTTTAAAGACATTGCAGCTCGATATGGTTTGAGTGTCGATGCAGTCAGAAGTAATATTTTAAAAACGCAAGGTCGTATTATTCGTTTTCAAAAGGAGAATGTGTAATGAAAAGATCTATTTTTAAGTTTAAAATCCGAAGAATGGCCTATGAGATCATGGACAAGTATGGGCCTAAGAAGCGTCGTGAGATTGGTGACCAGATCGTGGATGATCTTTTGGCGCCATATGATGTTCCGCAAGATGTCAAGAATGTTTTGAAAAACCTTGATAATCTGGGATGGCAACTTCAAGGATTGAAAGCAGATGGAATGATCAGTAACGATTGTAATTGTTGGGACGCTAATGAAGGTATGACTGCTCCAGCTGGAACTTACTTTGTTTTGAGAGGAAATGTGTTATGAGTGTAATGAAAGACTTTGCTAAGAAGGACAACTACCTTCGCCCCAAGAAACCCCTGAGTTCTGCCGCGTTTGTGGGTTGGGGTGTTCTGGTCTGCATGGGTATGGCCCTGGGCTTCATAATGGGATATGGATTGCTTTATGTCTAATGCACAAGAACGTTACTTTCGACTCTACGAAGAACTGCACGATCTCTGTCAAGAACAAGGATGGGGAGATCCCTTTTCCTATGCTCGTTCTAGAGAGATCTACATTTCAGCTAGATTAGGTCACACCATTTCTCAAACCCTGTCGGGCGCTGATGGTTATGACGAGATTGGGGCTTGTGAATATAAGTCAACAATCAACAAGAACATCAATGGTGCGTACAATGGGATTTCTGTTCAACCTACTTGGGAAGAACAAGAAACTTATCTACGAGAAGAGAAAATCGGAAAGTACGCTCATCACTACATTTGTCGGTTTGAAGGTTCGCAGATTGTTGAAGCCTATCGTCTCACTGGTGAAGACGTGTTGACAATTCTGTTACCGAAGTTAAAGAAAAAATTCCCTACCGCCTCTACCAAAAAAGATCCACGACTTGGTGCCTCACTCACCAAGAGGGATATCTACCAATACGGCGTGAAATTGATTTAATCGATTTTTCCGATCGTTTTCGAAAAGTTTTACGAAAACTTTCATCAAAAAAGTGTTGACGTGGTATTCGATTCGTGAGATAATTACTACGTAATTTGAGATGAGGAATTGGTAATGGAACTTTCAATTAAACAGTCAATTTTAAACCACGTTGATCTTTGCGGAGATGTTCCTGAGTGGATTGCTGCTGTCAAGGCAGAGTGTGCTGAGTTCGACCAGAGTTTGGTCAATAAGGTTCTTGTTCAGTGGTTTTGTGGTGAGATCCAGATTTAAAGAGGTTGTTATGAAAAAGTACGAAGTTCGAGTTATTGAAGAAGGTTTTCCAGGCTCTTGGGTTTTCAAGGGTCTTGAAGCTGAAAACAAAAACCAAGCCTGCGCTGAAGCGATTCGTTCCTATGTTGCCTTCGTTGAAGAAATTGGGTTTGGTGCTTTGTCTGCTGTGGCGAAACTTGAGAAGGAGGCTGTATAATGATTACTAACTTTATCGCTTTGCGTAACAATCCCGCATTTGTGGAGTTTCGGAACTATGTTCTGTCTTTCTACGGGTATGACGGGATCTACCCCATCGAGGGGTTGACCGTTCCGGATGTTGAAGTCGGCATTATGGACTACATCAAGCTGTGTAGTGATCCCCAGAATCATTTCGAATGGGGTGACGGTGACTCTATTGACCGTGAACGTGTTCGAGATATTCTAGAAAGTTCTAAGGTTATTCCAAAATAGTCTAAAAAAAGACAAAAAAACGCTTGTAAAACATCTTAATCCATGCGATAATTACTTTGTAATTGAGATGAGGAACTAAGAAATGGCACGAATTATCTACCAAACTGAGTGTGAGATTGCCGAGTTGGAGCAAGAAGGTATTGACTTCAACCAGGCTCTTCGAATCGTCAAAGGTTTCATGGGTACTGAAGATACTCTTGACGCTCTCCAAGGTTTTGAGCGTCGTTATGAGGCCGCTGAAGTCGCCGCTCTTGAGACTGATGACTACGGTTTCGACCACGAGTGGCGATACGAAGTCTACGCTTACAACCTTCTGGTTGAAGGTTTCGGTAAACTGTTTGCGCCTAAGGAGGCATAATATGGATTCAGTAATCGGTAATCTTTTTAACGAGATGATGTGCCTCGCGGAGATCCGTGGGGAGTTGTCTCCCGAAGACAACGCTCTTGTTGAGGCGCGTATTGCCGCGCTTCAAACTGAAATTGAGAAACTGGAGAAAGCTGCATAATGTTAGTAGGTATCTATAAAGAGATGGGGTTTGACCGCCCCTTTCACGGTTCTATCGAAGACCAGTACAATGAGTACCTTCGTAACCATGCGAAGAAACAAAACAAGGGTCAACGTGGCAGGGACTCCGAACGTCTCAAGACCTATAAAGCTGAGTGGGCATTTCAAGATGTCAATGGTTCGGGTATCGAGTTCGGTTCAATCGAACAGGTTCAGAAGTACATCAACAAGATCACCAAGTCTAAGACCTACACTAAGTTGTGGTTAGATGCTTACGAGGCACGCCAAAATTATGATGTGGGTGCGATTCTTCGAGGAACTTCGATATCAGTTGCCGCCAAGAAAAGAAACGGTGCGGGTAATGCGGGTGTCGCCTACGTACACCAGAATCACATCGTGCTGGATACCAAGACCGGAATGAACGAGTACACTGTTCTACACGAACTGTCGCACTGTCTCGGTCACGCTCATCACGGTCGATCATTCCGTCAAGCCCTTGTGAAGTTAGTGTCAAGATTTATGGGTGCTGATGTTGCAAATAGCTTGAAAAGTGAATTCAAAAAGAGTAAACTATCTTATAGTGATGCTCGAAAACCAATGACGTTTGATCAGTGGATTGCGTCGAAAAACAGAATGGAGAAAATGAGAAATGCCAATGCAAATTAATGATGTGGTCACAGTGGTCGCCGTAACAGGTGCTGAGTACGTGGGAAAGTATCGAGTAGAGACTGACACCACTCTGACTATCGGTGATCCCCACATCGTGACACCGGATGGCACTAATCTTGGTTTTATGCCTACAGTCGCAATGACTGGTGAACCAAGAGTTGGTGAGGTCACTTTCAATAAGTCGGGTGTTGTTTTGGTAGTAAAAACTGCTGAAGCCGTCGAGAAAGAATATATCAAAGCAAGTAGTGGAATTGAATTACTATGAATGAGATGTTAGAAAATTATCGTGTGATGCTTGAAGGTCACGATTGGTTTTTCCATTACTCCGATGATCACCGTTACTACACTCGTGGTATGGAACAAAGTAAGGCGCTTGACAGAGCATACGCTCAATTGTCTGCCGAGGGTTTCGAGGTTGAAGCCCGTGAAATGTTTAACGAACTATCGCCTGATGGTTTTCATATGAAGGAACCTAAGTAATGAATGGATTTCGTAAGATGCAAGAACGCCTGCGTGAAGAAGGTTGGTATGTCGGTTGGAACGAACCCTGTTGTCAGAGTTGTGCGTGGTCTTGTCTTCCAGACTACCTTGATGAAGATGAGAAAATCGATGTCGATTACTCAAAGGTACTGTTCAACCACTCGCAGGACTGTGAGGTCTATCTCGAAGGTGAAGAGTGCCCAGTTTGTGAGGGTGAAGGTTATGACATAGATACCGATGAAGATTGTTCAGAGTGTTTCGGTATGGGTGAGATCGAAGAAGATTTCGATGCCTCTGAGTTCGACACATCGGTCTCTGGTTTCGTTTGTCAGTCACCAGAACAACAGACATCATCATTATTTTGTTTCGACGGTAGTAAAGAAGGTGTTGAGAACTTCAAGGCAATCGTTCCGATCATTGAAGAGTGTGGTGTAACGGTGGAGAGTTTTGATGAAACGGGTAAGAGCCGTATTGAGTTGTCTTGGTAGTTTGTTGTTTGTCGGATGTATTGTAGCTGATGATAAACATTGTATTGATTGGGATTCGATAAGACTAGAGTCGCAAGAATGTACACCGTTATACGGAAACATCATTTGTGTAGATGTTGTTAAAACAGAATTTGTCTGTAAACTATATGAAGTAGAAGAAATAAATGAGTAACAGTTTCGCAAAAGAACTGACCTATTCGCCAGGCGGCAACGATGAGTGTTACACTCCGGACTATGGTGTAAAACCTATTCTGAAGTACATACCAAAAGGTGCGGTAGTATGGTGTCCGTTCGATACCGAAGACTCCGAGTTTGTCAAACAAATCTCAAATCAAAATGAGGTTGTACATTCTCATATTTTTTCGGGTCAAGATTTTTTTGAGTATGAACCGGAACACTGGGATGTGATGGTCTCGAATCCACCCTTCACCAAAAAGAGAAACTACTTCGAGAGGGCCTTGAGTTTTGAAAAACCTTTCGCTTTGATAATGACCAACACTTGGTTAAATGATTCTGCCCCCAAGAAACTGTTCAAAGAGAAAGAGTTACAACTGTTGATGTTTGAACAACGTATGAAATTCAATTCGCCTGACGGCCGCCCGAACGACAAAATTACTTTCAGTTCCTCATACTACTGTTGGAACTTTTTACCTAAACAGATTATTATGGAGTCAATGGATGTCCCCAAGAAGCAAAGGTGATCCAATGGTGCGAGCTCAGGGCCGCACCAAACCAGATCGGAACTGGTACCCTGAGAACTTTGACTGGTATCTGAAATGGGTCGCATCGATTCTGATCCTGATGTCCCTCGCTATGAGATCTGCGGGTGTCGACTACCGAATATATGATCTGGTGTTTGGTCTTGCTGGGATCGTTCTCTGGACGTGGGTATCGATCATCTGGCGTGATCGTGCATTGATTATGTTGAATGCAATCTCAGGTTTTATGTTGGCGGTCACTATTTTGCGGGAGAGGTCATGAACGAGAAACACGTTGCGATGTGGGTGTACTACACCTACCGATGGCATAAGGATTTGCCGAAGTGGTTGCAGAAGGATCTGGAACGTTCTAAAAAAATATTAGGAATTGTAAATGAACTTGACACAACGATTTAAATCTTCTATAATAGATGTTTCAATCGTATCTTTTGTTATCGATTTCGTGTTGATTATATTTTTAATTCAACTGGGTGCCAAATACAATGTATATACATAACTATTCTAAGTACGATCCGTCTGGTCGTAAACGCAAAACTAAAAAACCGAAAGGAGAAGTCTATGCCAAATACACGCCACCGCCGTTCCGTCCAATCGAGACAAAGAGTTCAACGAAGTGCGTATCTTATGCAGAACAAAGGCTTTCGGAGAACAGAAGGTACCCATCGGTCTCAGATTTTAATGGAACAGGTGCAGGTCGAGGTACGAGCAAAGAATCCATCAGGTACACCGGAGATTATGTGATCGGCATCGCAACGATGCACAAGTCAAACGCAGTGCCCGTAACCAACCCTAAACACGCCACAGAAATATCGGAGATGGCCAAATGAGAAAACTGATTGCAATTGCATTCGCACTAACGTCATTCGAGGCTGTCTCTGAAGACCGTTTCGAAGACATTCGTAAACCATGGGTCGCCTGCGCGGCTTGTCACGGTGTTCAAGGACAGGGCGGTATCGGGCCTGCCCTTGTTGAACAGTCGGCTGATGATATCATTAACAAGTTGTTGACTTACAAGCGTGGTGAAATGGTGGGCCCACAATCAATGATGATGTGGCCTCAAGCAAAAACATTGACTGATGGTCAGATCGGTACTATCGGCGTATTCGTACAGGAGGGTTTTCCAGACAAATGAGAGGTCAAGCAGTAGTTAAGTCGCGCCGTGAAGGCGCACTCAGTCGACTCAAAGAGTCAAAGTTTTTTGAGAAGGGATCACGTACTCAAGAGTCGTGGCAGAAGCGTAAGGACAAAGAAATCGAGAATCTCCAAGTCAAACTCGGTATTTCCAAGAGGTCAAGTAAGTGAGAATAGACAATGAAGTAAAACTCGATTATTCGGACGTTTTACTTAGACCCAAACGTTCTATAATGGGTAGTCGATCCGAAGTCTCTCTAGAAAGAAAATACACGTTCAGAAACAGTGGTCAAACCTATTCTGGTGTGCCGATTATGGCCTCGAATATGGATGGTGTAGGAACCATTGAGATGGCTTCGAAGTTAAAAGAACACGGGTTGTTTACCTGTTTCGTGAAAAGTTATGATGTCTACGATGTCATTCGGTTTGTTGTTAAACAAGACTTACCGCACTACAACTGGTTCGCCGTGTCTACCGGAGTTAGTGATTCCGATATGACAAAGTTAGCGAACTATAAATATGAAGTGGATATCAATGGTTTTGAATTACCGTTTATTTGCATAGACGTTGCCAATGGTTATAGTGAAAGGTTCATAGAAAGAGTCTCGGAGATTCGAGAACTTTTTCCCAAATCAACTATCATAGCTGGTAACGTTGTCACGCCAGATATTACGGAGCAATTGATTCTAAGTGGAGCAGATATCGTTAAAGTCGGGATTGGCCCTGGCAGTGTTTGCACTACTCGCATTAAAACTGGTATTGGTTATCCTCAGTTGTCAGCGGTTATCGAATGTGCGGATGCTGCTCACGGACTTGGTGGCCATATCATTGCTGATGGTGGGTGTGTATCTTCTGGTGACGTGGTAAAGGCGTTTGCCGCAGGAGCAGACTTCGTAATGTTGGGTGGTATGTTAGCGGGTCACGACGAAGGGTTTGGATCTCAAGGGCCTCATATGGACGCTATCGAAGGCAAAAAGGTCAAGTTCTACGGAATGTCTTCAAAGGAAGCGCAAGGTGACGATTTCAAAGATTATCGAGCGAGTGAGGGACGGGTTGTCGAACTTCCCTATCGTGGGCCGGTTGACCCCACAGTTCAAGACATTCTTTGTGGTCTTCGTTCTGCCTGTACTTATGTTGGTGCTCGTACTCTTAAACAACTGAGTAAATGTGCCACCTTCATTCGGGTTAACAATCAATTCAACGGCGTTTACACCGGCAATACAGTTGGTGAATGATTCATCATATTTGTGAAATATTTCCATATTTTTTTCACTTTACCCCTTGTATGTTCATAAAACATTTGTTATAATTACCTAGTAATTTGACAATTGAAAAGGAAATACGTTATGTCCCACGAAGTTGAAACGATGGCCTATGCAGGCGAAGTACCTTGGCACGGCCTTGGTGAAAAAGTCTCTAATGATCTAACACCTATGCAGATGATGCAGAAAGCCGGTGTTGATTGGAAAGTTCGTAAAATCCCTACTTACGCGGCGCCGGATGACGCTGACCTAATCGCAACGGGTACTAATGCTCTGATTCGCGAATCTGATAATACAGTTCTCGCACCTATGGTTGGTGACAACTGGGAACCCATTCAGAACGAAGAAGCGTTTAACTTCTTTAACGAGTTCTGTGCTGCTGGTGATATGGAAATGCATACCGCTGGTTCTCTCAAAGATGGTAAGATTGTTTGGGTTCTTGCGAAGATCAAAGAGTCGTTTGATGTTCTAGGTAAGGATCAAGTTGATAACTATATGTTGTTCTCTAATCCTCACATCTATGGTAAGTCTGTGAACATTCGCATGACGCCTGTTCGTGTGGTGTGTCAGAACACGATGAATATGTCTATGGGTATGGAATCGGTGAACGAAGCAATCGTCAACCACCGTAAGGTTTTTGACCCCTCATCGGTTAAAGAACAAATGGGTCTCGCTCACGAGAAGTTTGAGATGTACAAAGATATGGCAAACTTCCTCGCTACCAAGCGTTATACTCAAGACAATTTGTTGACGTTTATGAACACGGTCTTCCCTGCGGCTAACACCAAGCGTAAAGAAGTAAATGAGTTTAAAGAGTTGTCAACAACTGCCAAGAACACTATCGAGTTAATCGATACTCAGCCTGGTGCTGACCTGTTCCCAGGCACTTGGTGGAATGCGGTAAACGCAGTCACCTATATGACTGATCACCAGTTGGGTCGAAGTGCAGATACTCGAATGACATCTGCTTGGTTCGGTCAGAATCAGACTCGAAAGTTGAAAGCGATTAACACAGCAATTGAATATGCGGAGGTAGCATAATATGGAAATGGTTCTCTATCGTTCACATCAAGAAATTCCTACTAAATTTCGTAAAGTGATCTTAGAAGAGGTTTTCGAAAAACGAGTGGCAAAAGTGCCACTCGCCTTGTGTAATGAAATCATTAATAACCATCTTGAAGAACAACAAGAGTTGGAGAGTTTGAAAGACTTCGAGGTTCGAGTGATGAAAAACGGCGAAGAGTTTTCTGAGAATTTCAAAACGCTCCAAGACGCTGAAGTTTTTATGGATCGTGTTATTAATTACGGAGAAGATTTGTCTCCAGTGATGTTACTATCACAAGCGAAACGACCAATCCGGGCCTTCATAAAAGGTTCTTGGAAGTTTGCTCGTCCAAAAGACGCCATTCAAGTAAAAAGGAGAGTTGCGTGAAAGAACATACCAACATTAAAGGTTTTGTTGAAGCTGCAAAGAAAGGTGTGGTGACTGTAGAATTCACCAAGATTGACAGTGGTGATTTACGGGTAATGCCTAGCACACTCAATCCGGAGTTGTCCGATCACAATGTTCCAGAGATTCTAGAACAAAAAGAAGAGTCAGATCATCTGGTGGTCTGGTCACTCGATAAGAGTTCGTGGAGGTCTTTTCGGGTTAACACTTTGGTGAAATGGTACGAAGGATACCCATCCGAGTAAAACTTTCACTATTTCTCCACTTTTTAGGTCTCGATAAGTCATTGATTTCATTAAGGTTTTTTCTCATATTTTTTCCCTTTAAAATCAATGACTTACCGCTTGACCGAATCCCCAAAATTTGAGATAATACGCTTGTACTTAATGAGGAATAAAGATGATCAACGTATTTTTTCAAGGTCGGGTCAAACAGAAAGCGCGTCTCGAAGAATTCGCTTGTAACGTCATCAACGAATTATTGCCTCGCGAGTTCAAACGTGAAATTAATATCCACGTTCGATTCGCTAAAAATCTCGGTGCGATGGGTTGGTGTCTGAAAGAAGATGAAGAAACCATCTTGATCGAGGTGGACAATCAGTTGCCCGTTGAGATGATCGTCCGAACCCTTGCCCACGAATTGACTCATGCAAAACAATATATTCGTGGCGAATTAAACGCAACAATGACAAGATGGAATCGACAAGAGATTCCTGTCGGCCCTCGGGGTGGAATCAAGATTGCGTATCGACAACAGCCTTGGGAAGTCGAGGCATTTCAAATGGAAGAATTTTTAACGGAGTTATTATGGGAGCATTAATAGAACACGCTCGACTTTGGGGTGCGATGAAGCATCAAGGTCAGCGACGAAAGTACACCGGCGAAGCGTACTTCACCCACTGTGAAGCCGTCGCAGAGGCAGTTATGGCATATTACAAAACAGTTTTAGGTGAAGACGCTCCCGATGAAGTAATTGCAGCGGCACTGTTACATGACGTTGTAGAGGACACTGATGCTACCTTTGAGATGGTCACGGATATCGCTGGCGAAACAGTCGCAAGGTATGTTTGGTTTTTGACCAAACCACCCGAGTTTGTTGGTAATCGTGCCACTCGGAAAACGGTGTACAATGCATATCTCGCACAAGCACCCAAAGAGGTGAAGATCATTAAGTTCTTTGATATGAAGCACAATGCAGGAAGCATCGAAGAACACGATCCGAAGTTCTGGGAAACTTTCCGTGGTGAAACTATACGAATGTTGATCGCACTAGATATACCAGAAGTGACCAAACATTATCAAACCTTTGTGGATGGACTATGAAAGCGAAAGTAATTACGATAATCGATGACAACAGTTCAGTTGCGACAGCGAATCGTCTAATCGAATCATCCAAGAAAGTTGAAAACGATTTTGTAATTGAAACCTTCGAAGCCTCTACTCCGAGTTCAGTTAAGAGTGAAATGTTGTTTTATCAATTGTCTTGGAACTATCCGTGGAATGGACAAGAGATTGTAGATTTTGCCACGGGGTTGACTAAAGAAGGGTATCGAACAGCGGTTCCCGAAAAACGAATTGCCTGTTTTTTATCTCACTATCGTCTGTGGTTAGAGTGCATTGTTCAAGAAGAAGATTTTTTAATCTTCGAACACGATGCTGTGTTCACACGTAAACTCAACACAAATATTTTAGAATCATCCAACAAATCTGTGGTTGCATTGAATCGACCACAAGGTGGTGCAACACCACGTGCGGCACTCTACCAACAAAAAATTGAAGAGGCTGCGGCAGCACCAATTCGATCACGCACTCCACCCGATACTGTGGTAGATGTGCCTTATGTACGGTCTCAGGCGCGCCCAGCAGGTCTGCCTGGAAACTCTGCTTACTACCTTAGACCATCGGGTGCGAAGAAACTTGTGTCCCTTGTACACGACTATGGCGCCTGGCCCAACGATGCAATTATGTGTAAACAATTGATGCCTAGGGCATTAGGTTGTCTTTATCCCGCTGCAACAATTGTTCAGGTCGAGAAATCATCAACGACCTTATAATAAAAGGTTATATCCTTATTCCAAAATAATCTAAAAAAAGTGTTGACAAAACACATTTTTCGTGAGATAATTACCCTGTAAATTAATGAGAGAGAGTTTGTTATGCACGTGATCCAACAAGAATTGATTGAGAAGTTTGCAGAGCGCGGTTACGAGTTGACTATTGACGCCGAGCGTCCTGTCGCCAAGTGTATTCGCCCTACTAAACGTGCCCGTCTGGGTTACAAAGTTGAGTTCAACTATCGTTTCGGTACTGTTGCTCGAATGATTGAGCATTGCGAGAACTTTCTTGCTGGTCTCGAACGTGCTGAACAGTACAAAGCAGAACGCAAGGCAAAACGTGCCGCTGAAAGGGCGGCTGCCCTTGAGACTGTTCAGAAAGGTGACATCTATGTCGCCAGCTGGGGTTGGGAACAGACCAACATCGACGCCTATCAAGTAGTCGAGAAGAAAGGTGCGACTGTCGCACTGCGTGAGATCGCTGTCGAGACTGTCGAAGGTAGCGAAGGGTTCATGAGCGACCGTGTTCGCCCTGTCCTCAACCACTTCATCGGTGAGAGATTCACTAAGCGAATCACTGGTCGAGGTATCAACATCGACGATGTTCGATACGCCGCCCCTGCCGAAGAAGGTAAAGATTTTTACCGAAGCTGGTACGCCTAAGGTCTTTTGATGAGAGTCGTGTTTCCGAAGATTCCGACTAATAGGTATGTGACACGACCTCATCCTTTTTCGGAGTGTAGCACAGCTTGGTAGTGCACCTGCTTTGGGAGCAGGGGGTCGTTGGTTCGAATCCAGCCACTCCGACCAATATTCATTTCGTGAATAGTGAGTATTCACCAAAAGTTATTGACTTTTCTTTAAATCTTTGAGATAATACCTTTGTTGTTTGGGGAGATCTGGTCTCCCGACTAGGAACCTTCGGGGTTCACTGACGATCCACTGGATCGCTGGAGTCGAGAATAGGAACTTCGGGTTCACTGTTTCTCCCCCTCTCTTTTCTCTTTGGAGTTTATATTATGTCAGACCAAACTATCCGCCTTGTTTTCGCCACTCAGTATCTTGAGAACTATGGCGCCCATGCGTGGGATGGTGAGGGTGAGTGCCCTCAGCGGTGGAAGCCCAAGGGTGGTTCCACCTATATCGTACCTTGCACTCCCGAGCAGCTCGCGGATGTCGAGTGGTACAATGCCGTCGAGAATGGCATTGCCAAGCGTAATGACTACGAGCAGGAGTACATCATCGATGTCAAGGTGGTCGATGCGATCGACTTCGTTGAGTCTGACTATGTTGACTTCTGGGAATCCCCCATCAATGTTCATGTCTCCATCGGCGGTGACTTGTTGATGGAACAAGAAATGCTCAACTGGGAAAACCAAGTGTGTGGTATTCGGCGCTGGGTTCAGAATGCGGAGGAAGGTCTGATCGGTGAACCGACTTTCCAAGAGTTTGCGCCTAAGGTTGTTCAATGGCGAACTGATGCTGAGTTGAAGATGTACGGTGTCGATGACCAGTTCGAGGAACTCGAAACTCTAATGAGGGTATAACTAATGTCCGTCCGTGACTTTGATGTCGAACATTGCAAATTGTCTGACATCAAAGATTTTGTAGAGACTCACCATTATTCACATAACGTGAATGGTTTACGACTTGGCCATTGTTTTAAACTTCTCAGAAACGGAAACCTAATTGGTGGTATGATCTATGGAAAACTGGCGATGGCCAACGCTTGGAGAAAATATGGAGAAAATGAAGATGATGTCATTGAGCTAAGACGCTTAGTTTGTGTTGATGACACTCCAAAAAATACTGAATCGTATTTTATAGGTCATACTTTGCGATGGTTGAGAAAGAACACCGATATCAAAACTATTATTAGTTATGCTGATGCCCACTTTGGACATGAAGGTACCATATACAAAGCGACAAACTTTGAACATATTGGAATGACCTCTAAAACAAGAGTCATCATTGTAGGAGACAAGACGTATCACGATAAAACTATTCGGACGTATTATACCACCAAAGATGGGGTTCGTAAACTGAAACCTTATGCTCGGAAAATAAAAGAGATGTTGGAATCCGGAGATGCGTATTACGATGAAAGACCACCAAAACACATATACAGATTCAATCTTAAATGAGATCTATTCGTTTGAGGAATATAAT
>Ga0181567_10001466_pt1 | contig 17855 bp, 13 predicted proteins | sample 101ome_14_FD_133761 | JGI IMG/M metagenome (GOLD analysis project Ga0181567, IMG submission 133761) | Coastal salt marsh microbial communities from the Groves Creek Marsh, Skidaway Island, Georgia - 101403AT metaG (megahit assembly) | ecosystem: Environmental > Aquatic > Marine > Intertidal...
CAAAGGGCCCAGGTGGTGGGCTCGGGAATACTAGGGACGGTATCAAAGGCTACAGGGGTCAGACCCATTTCATCATATTGTTCTTGAGTTTCCAATACCACCGCACCTGTCACCGGGGTGACAAGCTGGTGCTCGGATGCCAAGGCAATGGCCTTTTTCTGGTCTCGCCGGGCGATCAAGTTGAGCACTTCTTGCTTGGCCCAGAGGCGCTCGATGTGTTGCGAGACCTGAGGAAGGGAAGTGTTTTCTATTTGAGATGAGGGGATGACTCGGCGATGAAAACCCCAGATTTCGGCTTTCCCGCTGGCTTGGTCGAGCCAGTGCTGCCAGGTTTCCTGCAAGTTGCCGTAATGGGGCAGGATTCGAGTGGAATTTGAGTCCAGATTCTCCAAGATGCGATTGGGAGCAGGAAAGATGCCCTTGCTGATGAGTTGGATGCTCCCACGAGAGCGTTCCATTTGTTGCTGGAGGCTGGAGGGATCTCCCAGCATGACTGGCTGTGGCCCATGCCACCACCACACATGCCCGACACCCTTTTCTCGCGCCAGGGCCCATGCTTGGGTGAGTGCCGCCAGATTGTCCTGGCCTCCGCTGGGCTCCAACATGCTCAGGTAAGACATGGCCTCCTGCCGTGAAAAGACCTTGTAGGCATGATCTGGTGCGATAAAGGGGGATTGATCCGAAGCGATGATGACCTGCAAAGCGATGTCTGAACCCCAGTTCTGCAGGGCCTGGGTGATTTCGCTGATGTGAGAGCCCATCGCATGAGAACCATCCACGACCCAAATGATCGACTTGGGGGCTTGGGCGCTTTGCTTGGAAAGTTCCTGCAGGATGCTTTCTTGCGGCTGACGCGCCGGGGTAAAAACTTTTTGAGAGGCTTGAGCCCGCTCGACTTCAATGGTGCTTTGCGCAGAGAGTAAAGCTCTGTCGGACAACTGGCCCTCAAGGATTTGATCCCCATCCTCGTGCTGACTGGCTTTGAAATCTTTGTGATCCGATGCAAGCAGGGAGCGCGATTCTACCCAGATGGCGTGCTTGAGTGTACCCCGGAGGTTGAAGTTGCGTTCGACCATGACCGGTAGCCTTGTTCGACCGTGGTGGATGTCACGCATGTCAAGGGGGGCGGTGATGCCAAAGCGGATTTTCATGCGCCCTCCATTGGGTGGCACGGGAAAGCATTGCATGAGGATTTGGTCGGGGCCAGAAGTGGTCACTAGGACGGGATCTCTGCGACGCTCGACGGCGATCTTCTGATAGGCCTGGCGAGTGGTATTGCGAGAGGCAAAAGCGGCTTCTCGTTCTTCGTCGTTGACCCAAAGGGTGAGTCTTGAAACCACCCCGCCAACTGGCAGTCGAATCTGCGCCCTGGCCTCGCGTGCCAACGGAGCTTTGTTTTCAAACTCCATCGTCCACTCGGTGTAAGAGTTGGCGCCGTGGGTTTCAATACGACTGTCGATGCGGGAGCTGACCATTTCCAGGCCCATCACCCGACCGGCGACCGAGCTGCCCCCCAGAGCATCATCCAGTTCCCAGGTGAATGCGTCCTCAACCAGGCTCCAGCGTCCTTGCGAGGTGTAGAGCTTGGGGGGCTTGACAGCGTTAAATGGGCGGCCGGTGACGCGATAATAGATAGCCCTGGCGTCCTGCTGGGTGACCGTTTCCTTGGACTGGGTAAGCCAGCTACTTAAATCGAATACCCGCCTTGGGCGCTGATAACACGCGGTGAGCATGGTTTCCTCGTGTCCAAGGGCTCTGAGTAACCGGATGCCCTTGATTTGGACTGACCGATCTTCTGCGTCAGCCCAACGAAGCCCCAGTCGGGTCAAAAAATACGGGCTTTCCAAGGCAAGTAGGCAGACAAAGGCTGCGAGCATGCCCCAAGCCAGGGTCCAATGGCGTGATGGCTGAGCTTGAGCAGCTCGCACGTGCTTCCAGAGCCTGAGCCCTGTCAGGAAACTAACCAGAGGGGTGAGGGGCAATAACCCCATGCCATAGACAATGGTCAGTAGAAAACTGATGGGGATAGCCGGAGCAAACATCAGCGTGTAAAGGAGACTGGTTCCCGTGTTGAAGGCAACCACTCGCCCCAGCCAGGGGCCGATGCTTGCAGGGTCTTTGCCAAGCTTCCTCAAGCCCCATCCATTGCCTAAGGGAACCAGGCAAAGCAAAAGCACATGGAGTGGGGTGGGCATGGGATCAAACCAGTAACCCGAACACAGACGAGTCGAGAGCTCAAATAACAGGGTGATAGTGGGCCAGATCACGGCTGTGAGCCACAGGGCACCCCAACGGAACTTAGACCAAGCATCGGGATGTTTCAGGGATGAACGAAAATTTAGTTTTGATTGCGAATTGGGGATCGTTTTTTGTGCTGGCGATGAGCTCTGGTCTTCCATCCGCTTCAGGATAGACTGCAGCCAGGTTGCGTCGATGACCTGGAGTTCTGCCTTGCGGGCTTCTTCTTCAATATGGCATCTGACGTCCTGAGCTACCTCGCTGGCATCGGCCTCGCTGTCCTGGAGCTGGTCTTGCAGTTGTTGCTCATGGGCTTTCCAAGCGGCCTGAGCGGATTCTGTCCATTGGATCATATTAGGCGTCTTTCTCCTTCAATGTTTTCACTCCTCTAAGCAGGACATCCAGATGCGCCTCCATGGCCTCCATGACGCGCTTACCTTCGGGGGTCAAAGTATAGTATTTGCGAGCAGGCCCTTCAGTGGATTCCACCAGTCGGGCATCAATCCAACCGTGTTTGCGCAAGCGAGAGAGCAGGGGGTAGACCGTGCCTTCGCTGACACCCAGTCCTGGCACTTCAATCAGGCTTTTGACCAAATCATACCCATATCGCTCACGCCCTTTGAGAGCACTCAGGATACCGATCTCCAAAAGTCCCTTGCGGAGCTGGATGGTCCAGTTGTCAAAAAAATCATGCATGGACCGAATGACCGATGAGGGGTTCATTCCCGATGTCTTGCCAAGGGCCGAGTAACGCTGGATCAGCAATGGCGCTCCAGCAAAGATGCCAGCTCATGAAGGTTTTTGTAGGCAGGTTCATGCAGTGAATCCCTAGAGATGTGGTGAGGGGACCGATCTTCTTTGCTGGCTCTGAACCCAATTGAGTGAAGAGCTGGATTGACTAATCGGTATCGTCTAACCACTACTTTGTAATGCAAGGTATTATGTTTTAGCGAACAGTGGTGTCAATAGGTTTCTATTAGGATGCATGAGCAGGCTTGGCAGCTCGGGCTGAGGAGTCAGCGGTCGGGGCTGAGTCCCGGGCTCTACCACGGCATCCTTAAGTGCCTGCCACACCTTTGGCGTCAGTTCAGTGAGTGCGATACCGTGCAGGGCCTGTTTCCTCAAATGCCATGCGCCAAGAGGTTTTGGCGGCAAGCAAGGTCAATTCAGGTCAAGGTTTCCAAGCTCTCTCAACTCACGCCCAACAGGCGCAAGGCAGATTGGGAAAGGGTGGTCGACTGGGCCAGGATGGCGGTGGCGGTCTGTACTTTCAGGCTCTGCATAGCGTAGTAAGTGCTTTCAAAGGCAATGTCCACATCCTTGATCAAGCTGAGAGCTCCGCTCATGTTTTCCTGATAACTCAGCAAGGCAGAGGCAGTGTGTTGCAGCCTGGCCAGGTTGGCACCCACTGTGGCACGGTCCGAGCTGACTTGATCCAATGCTTGGACGACTGCGGTTGCAGCAGTGCTGGCGTTGCTGGTTGTGGTGGTCGAGAGCCCAGCGAGGGTTGTGTAGTCAACGTGTCCTAGATTCACGCCATCCACAGAAAAAGTATTCCCATCGCTGTCCTCAGTCACATTCAATGCCACGCCGTTGAACAGGCTGATCCCGTTGAATGCTTTGGATCCAGTGGCAGTGATAAAATCTTCTAGCTCCCCGAACTCAGTATTATAGGTGGTGCGATCACTGGAGCTCTTGGTGGCGTCCTGAGCCAATACCGAGAGTTCACTCATGCGATCCAGTGCTTCGGCTATTTGCTCCAGATAGCCATCCTGGGTCTGGACAAATGAGGTCGCATTGCTGAGGTTGCTGCGCGCTGCACCGATGCGTGATATCTCCGCATCAAACTTGATGGAAATGGCGGCTCCGGCTGGGTCATCAGCGATGGATGCAATCCGGGAACCCGAAGAGAGTCGAGCTACCGACCGTTGCAGCGCATGCATGGAATCGGCGAGCATGCGCAGGGAGTAGGAAGTGGCTGTATCGATGCCGCTGATAAACATGAGATCACTGCCTTTCTGTCTCACTAATGAAACATTTTTTCTAAGAGAAGTCACCCCTAAACCTCACCACGGAATAGAGGGACCCTTCGAGAACTTGCTGGGCTCGCTTTCAGCAAGGCTATCCCATTTCCCAACCGATTACGCTTCTTTCCACTGATTTTAGCTACTTTTGCCTCTGATCGAACTTTGCTCGCCTGATCATCCATTCATGAACGCGGTTCATGGCCAGGGAGCCGAGGATGTAGCAAATCAGGTCACTCCAGAGGAATCCATGCCCAAGCAGGTATCCTATCAGGGGAATGGATCTAAGCTGGCTTGCCCATGCCTCCTGATAGAGTTGTGTCAACTCAACGCCAAGGCAAATAGCCAGGGTCCATCGAAGCGTTCCCAATGGATGTGGGCGCTGGGCAAAGAGCGCCAGGAGGCCATACAGGGCTCCTGCCCATAACACGTCGCCACCGTAGAGAATCATCCACGAGGGCATGAATGGCCGAGCCCAGGTTCTGGATGAAAGCCCTAGACCCATGAACATCAACGTGATGAGGATAAAAAAACTTCTGAACGTTGTCTGAGCCTTCATCGGCAATGCTTGGGTTTAAAGCTTTTCCTTTTTGTAAGCTAGCAGATCACCGCTTGCTTTGAGGAACCACTATCCCTTATATAACCTGTGTGTCTTCAGTAGGCGAACAATTGGCATCGGCGCGGCAGTCCAAGGATTGGACTGCCGAAGATGTGGCCCGCCTCACCAAACTGAGGACAGATCACGTGCTCGCCATTGAGCAAGGTCGCTACCAAGTCTTTTCTGCCCCAGTTTACGCGCGTGGCTCGGTTAAATCCTACGCCAAGCTTGTCAACTTGGACCCGGCTGCCTTGGTGGAACAGCTCAATGCGGAGATCAAAGCAGAGAAGCCCTTCGAACGGGGTGAGCCCCTTCAGGGGGCAGAGCGAGGTTTTATCGAGGGCATTGCCTATGCACTCTCTCGTATCCCCTGGAAATTGGTTTTCATCCTGATCGTGATCATTGCTGTTCTGGGCGGCGCACTCTGGGGGATGGACCGATACGAGGCCTACAAAAACAGCGACCCGCTGCAGGACTTGCCCACTGGCTTCTACCAGCCCGAGGCTGCGCTCTCTGAAGAGTACCTTCCTGAGCCATCCCAGGTGCCCTGAATCGGCCTTATCCTGCCACAAGGGCCCTCTTGCCAGTTCTTATGGAAGTGTAGATGGCTTCAATGACTTTGAGGTCTTTGAGCCCCTCCTCACCGGAAACCCTCGATGGGCGGCCCTCTAGCACGCAGGCCGCAAAGTCATCCATTTCAGCCGCAAACTGATCGATCTCCACCTTTTCAATGATTTCACCCTTACTGGTGCGTCCCTTGATGCCGCCGTAGCTGTAGGCTGGATCCAGGGAAAACCACCCTTTGTCACAATGAGCGTGGAAACGGTTGATACCCCCGAAAGCGTAGGTGGTGCTGCAATAGGCAAGCACCCCACTGGGAAACTGCATGTTCCAGACAATGGACTCATCCACTTCGGCAAATTTAACGGGGTCGGTCTTGGACTCCTGGGCCGTAATAGCCATGGGTTCCTCCCCAGTAAGGTAGCGACAGGCTTGGAGGGCATAGATGCCGACATCCATGAGAGCCCCTCCACCGGCTAAATCTCCCTTCAAGCGCCACTGGTTCGGGTCCCCGATTTTGAAACCGAAGCCTGCGTCAATCATCTTGAGCTCTCCGAAGGTCTTTTCTCTGGCCAGGTTCATGCAGGCCTGATGATGAGGTTCAAATTGGCACCGATAGCCCACAGCTAATTGCCTGTCAGCCTCTCGGCAGGCCTGAATCATGGCCACACAGTCTGAGGCGGTGTTGGCCATGGGTTTTTCGCACAGGACATGTTTGCCTGCCCGAGCACCGCGGATGGTGTACTCGGCGTGCATCCCGTTTGGCAGTACAATGTAGACCACATCGATCTCGGGGTTATTGGCGATTTGATCATAGGTTTCGTAGGAGTAGCAATTCCGCGAAGGGATTTGGTATTTGTCCTGCCATGCCTTGATCTTGGATGGGGTGCCACTGACGATACCTGCCAGGCGACAATGCTTGGTTTTCTGAAGAGCCGGTGCGATTTGATTGGTACTCAGGCCCCCTAGCCCGACCAACGCATAGCCTATCTTCTTCTTTTCCTGTGCTTGAACCCTCGGTAGCCAAAGCTTTGCTTCACCCGCCAGGGCGGCTCCAGCAGCCACCGTGCCTGCTTGCTTGATAAACTGCCGACGGTTAGGGTTCTCTGGTAAAGCAGAAGAAGAGGCTTTGTCTCTGGGTTTCATCAACACAGTTTCCTCTAAGTTGGATCAATTGCCAAGGATCGGATGAAAGACCCAGCAGGTTTTCTGCATGCCCAACACTATTGGTCTGGCATCTGATATCTCGGGTTGATAAGGTTTAGTGATCTCCATGGCAGTGCCTTCCAACATCTCAAGCCAAGGTGTGTGGGTCCTTGCATCCTGGTTCCTCCATGGTGTGATCACCGTGTTTGGAGCGGATAGCCAAGCCCTCCCGCCTGTCTCTTTCAATCAGCAGGTGCGTCCACTTCTGGCTGAACACTGTCTTCACTGTCATGGGCCGGATGCTTCGCAACGCAAGGGAGATTTACGCCTGGATGTCGGGGCCGCAGCCCGCTCCAGTGCGATTGTGGCCGGGAACCCGCAAGCCAGTCCCTTGATGGAGCGTCTGCTTAGTCAGGATCCCGATCAAATCATGCCCCCACCTGAAGAGGGAGATCGACTGCCACAGGAGGCGATAGAGCTCTTTGCACGTTGGATCGAACAGGGTGCTGAGTATGATGAACATTGGGCCTTTCAACCCCTCCACCGCGCGGATCCACCTGAGGTCGAAAATGCTGAGTTCGGCACCCTGACCGATATGGATCGATTCATTCTGGCTCGACTCGAGGATGAGGGATTGGGCTTTTCTCCTCCGGCTAGCTCCGCCCATTGGCTGCGGCGAGTGAGTTTTGATTTAACGGGTCTGCCCCCTTCACCGCAGGAGCTGGTATCTTTTTTGGAGGATGATTCACCGGCTGCCAGAGCGAAAATCGTGGATGACCTGCTGGCTTCGCGCCAATACGGAGAACACTGGGGACGCCATTGGCTGGATATTGCCCGCTATGCCGACACGCATGGGGGAAGTGCCATCGGTTTTACCCGCTTTCCCTTTTCTTACACCTACCGTGATTACGTCCTTGATGCCTTCCAAAAGGATCTTCCCTATGATCGTTTTATCATGGAGCAGTTGGCAGCTGATTCCTTGAACTTGACCGATCAGGATCCAGCACTGGCAGCTCTAGGATTTCTTACTGTAGGGCAACGCTTTCGCACCCGACATGATACCTTGGATGATCAGATCGATGTCATCACGCGGGGTCTCATGGGCTTGACTGTGAGTTGCGCTCGGTGTCATGACCACAAATTCGACCCCATACCCACGACAGATTACTACCAGCTCTATGCTGCCCTGGATGACAGTGAGGAGCCTGATCTGTTACCCATGATTGGGGAGCCGGCTCAGACTGATGCCTTGGCAGCCTATCAGCAGTCGCTTGAGCATTTGACGTCTCAATTGGGAGATGTCTCTCGGGAGCAAGGCGAGGTCCTAAGATCCCGATTGCGCATGCAGGTGGGAGCTTACCTGCATGCCCTGGCACAAGGCACACCTGAACAGGATCTGTCGGTCTCCTTTCTCTCCTTTCGCACGGATGATTTGCGCCCTCATGTGCTTGAACGCTGGAGAACCTATCTGTCGGAGTTGTCAGAGAACGATCCGGTTTTTGGTCCTTGGAAAATCCTCAATCAAGCTGATGAACGCCCATGGCCGGAACGTCTGGAGGCCCAATTGGCCATCTGGAAGGAGGCCAATGGGGACCCTGCTTCTTGGGGAGCTCGACAGGAATTGGGGTCTAAGACGCCTGCCTGGAATCCCATCGTGCTGGAGGCTTTGGAAACCCAACGTCCCGACTCCTTGGAGGCTCTTGCCAGGGTCTATGGAGATGTGTTTTCTCAGGCCCATCAGCAATGGATCCATGCCAGCCTCGAGGCTGCTCGGGAAGCTTTGCCTGGAGCCTTGATCGTTCCCGATCAGGATCCACGTCATGCCACGATCAACGGAGCGATCGATCGTCAGCTAAGGCATCACTTGTATGCTCCAGGGACTCCGACGGCTTTAGAAGAGGAGCTTGCCTCGCGCCTACTCAATCGTACTGTCAGCGATCACCTTGGCGGGCGTAGGGGGGCTATCCATGACCTGCACCTCAATCACGAGGGTTCTCCCCCCAGGGCGATGGTGCTGGAGCAGAAGCCGGACTCCGAAACAAGCACCCATCATGTGTTTCGGCGTGGTAATCCCCTGGATCGCGGTCAAATTGTGAAACCTGGCTTTCTTACCAGCATGGATCATGTGGCTCCAGGTGCCTTTGCCAAGGAGCCACCGCGCAAGGCCCTAGCCCAGGCTATTGTTTCACCTCAAAACCCATTGACCCCCAGGGTCGTCGTTAACTGGGTATGGAAACATCATTTTGGTCAAGCTCTGGTCCGAACCCCTGATGACTTTGGGACGCGTGGTGCCCCTCCCACCCATCCGGAGCTCCTGGATTACCTAGCCCAAAAATTGATCGAAGAGGGTTGGTCCCTCAAAAAGCTTCACCGTCGCCTTTTGCTCTCCCGTACCTATGCCCAGGCGTCTGTCGAACGTTCGCTGGCGCGAGGGCAGGACCCGGACAATCGCCTGTGGTGGCGGATGCCGCGGCGACGGCTGAGTCTGGAATCCATGCGAGATGCCATGCTCGCGGCTTCGGGGGAATTAGATCTGTCTGCCGGCGGCAGGCCCTTTGACATGATGACCGAAAAGGAGGTCCCTCGTCGCAGTGTTTATGGCTTTGTTAATCGAGACGTGCCTTCCCCTTTGCTGACAACCTTTGATGGTGCCAATCCCAGCGCTTGCACAGCCAGGCGACCTGAAACCACCGTGCCTCAGCAAACCTTGTTTGCGCTCAATTCCCGATTCATCCTTGATCGGGCGGCTGCCATGGCAAGACGTGAGGCCTTGGTAGCCATTGAAGGGAACTCAGGCAGGATCAAGAAACTCTATCAGTGGGCCTATGGTAGGTTGCCTGATCAAGAGGAAGAGGCTGCCGCTGACGCCTTTCTCAAGAGTGGGCAAGAGGATTCACCCGAACAGGCCCTGGAGCGCTTAGCCCATGCGCTTCTGGCATCGAATGAGTTTATTTTCGTGGATTGATGAATACATCCAATTTCGCACAGCAAGCATCGTTCTCTCGTCGTCGGTTCCTCCAGCGCGCAGGCATGGGTATGGGCAGCATGGCTCTGGGTTCGATGCTGGGGGGAGTGCAGGCAGGTTCACAGGGGACGGGCCCTCATTTTCCTGGCCGCGCCAAACACGTCATCCATGTATTCCTCAATGGAGGCATGTCCCAGGTGGATACCTTCGACCCCAAACCAGAATTAGATCGCTGGGGTGGGCGTCCATTGCCCTTTGAGAACCTTCAGACCGAGCGACGCACGGGTGTGGCTTTACCCTCTCCTTTTACCTTTGCCAGACATGGTGCCAGTGGCATACCTGTCAGCGATCTGTTTCCAAATCTTGCTCGCTGTGTGGACGAGATGGCGGTGATCCGCTCGATGTACGCGGAATTACCCAGTCATGAACTTTCTCTGATGCTGATGAATACGGGCACCCAACGGCTGGTCTGGCCGAGTTTGGGTTCCTGGTTGACTTGGGGGATGGGGAGCGAGAATGAGAATTTGCCTGGTTTTGTCGCACTTTGCCCCGGAGGTATGCCGGTGGGAGGGGCTGGTAATTGGCGGAGTGCTTTCTTGCCCGGAGTCTATCAGGGCACCTACGTGGATACTTCGCGGGATGATCCCAGAGCCTTGATTGCCGATGTGCATAACAAGGCCATGAACCGTTCGCAGCAGGCCGAGCATTTCAAATTCCTGCGTTCTCTCAATCGCAGGCATGCCATGCAGCGGCCCGATGAGTCCCTGATTGAGTCTCGTATCCAATCCTTCGAGTTGGCTTACCGCATGCAGTTTGAGGCCACCGATGCCTTTGATGTCAGTCAGGAGCCTGAATCCATGCTCAAGCTCTATGGTGAGGGCCCTCAGAATCGACAGCTCCTGATTGCCCGAAGGCTGGTCGAACGCGGGGTTCGCTTTGTTCAAACCTGGCATGGCAATCTGCAGCCTTGGGACAGCCACGCCAACATCAAAGACTCTCACCGCAAGGTGGCTAGCGAATGTGATCAGGGACTGGCTGCCTTGATTGTGGATCTCAAACAACGCGGCTTGCTGGATGAAACCCTCATCCTTTGTTCGGGTGAGTTTGGGCGCACGCCTTCGGTTGAAATGGACCAAGGCGGGGGTGGTGCTGCGCAGGGGAGGGATCATAACCACTGGGGTTTCTCACTGTGGATGGCCGGAGGCGGCATCAAAGGGGGGACTGTCTATGGTGCCACCGATGAATTTGGTTTCCGCGCGGTTGAAAACCCCGTCTCGATTCATGACCTCCATGCAACCATGCTTCACGTGCTTGGATTTGATCATGAACGGCTCACTTATCGGTATGCAGGTCGAGATTTCCGACTGACCGATGTCCACGGTAGGGTGATTTCGGAGATACTGGCCTAAGCGACAGGGCCGATTGCGACATGACACAACCTTTGCATGCCATGAACCAAGCATTATCCAGTAATCAGATGGGTCGCCGAGCCTTTCTCAAGGCCAGCAGCCTGTTTCTTGGAGGGGTTTCCGGATCGGCTGCCTCAACCCGATTTGCTGTGGTTCCCTCCCAAAGGATTAATGTGGGGGTCATCGGTCTTGGAGCCCGAGGGTTTTATTTGTTGAGAGCCTTTCTGAATCAGCCGGGAGTGCAGGTCAGGGCGGTCTGCGATGTGGACCGGCACCACTACCGAGACAAGCCCTGGGGTAAGGGGCAGGCCCTGGGCAGGTCACCTGCGCGCAAGGTGGTGGAATCCCACTATGCGGCCAGGCAGGCCCGCGATCGCTATCGGGGTTGTCTTGTGTTTGAGGATTACCGTGATCTTTGTGGTCGTGATGACCTGGATGCAATCGTTGTGGCCACGCCAGACCACTGGCACTATCACCAGGTCATGGCCTCCCTTCAGCACGGGAAGGATGTCTACTGTGAAAAACCAGTGACCCATACCTTCATGGAAGGGAAAATCCTCTATCGTGAAGTCAAACGACGGCAGGCGGTTTTTCAAACCGGATCCCAGCAGCGTTCAACCGCCAATTTTCATCGTGCAGTCACCTTGTTGCGTAATGGGCACATTGGTCCTCTAACCAGGGTCGAGGTGGGGCTGCCGCCGGGTTACACCGAACCTGGAGCTGACCCTGGTTTGTCTGTCATTCCCGAGACCCTGGATTACGAGATGTGGACAGGGCCGGCTCCCATGCTTCCCTTCGCTCGGGCTCGGCATCATCGCTTCTGGCGAGGGCATCGTGCCTACGGTGGGGGAAACATCATGGATTGGATCGGCCATCACAACGATATCGCCCACTGGGGCGCCGCGATGGATGGGGCTGGGCCTCTGGAGGTCGAGGCTCTCGGGTGGACCGCTTCGCCGACAGAGCTCTACAATACCCCGGTCGATTATGAGATTCGCTGCGTCTATCCAGGAAAGATAGATTGGGTCATTGCCTCGCACCTTCCCATGGGAGTGCGCTGGATTGGGCAGGAGGGATGGATTGCTGTCGACCGCGGGCGCCTTGAGGCCTCGGATCCTCGATGGATCAAGCCTGATTTCAAACCGGGTCCAGTGGTCCTGCCGCGTTCACTTGATCACGTGGAAAACTTCCTTCACGGGGTTAGGACTCGCCAGAGCTGTATCGCTCCCGCAGAAGCGGCCCATCGTTCCATCACCCCCGGACATCTGGGCTTTGCCTCCCACACGCTAGGACGGCGCTTGCATTTTGATCCGCGTACTGAGCGGGTGCTGGATGACCCTGAGGCCAATGCTTTACTGGATAAGTCCTATCGTAGGCCTTGGTCCATCTAGTAACTGAGTGATGCTTTGTCAGCAATGAGCTCCTTATGCAATACCAAGACCCAACCTGCTCTTCACCCTGTTGCCAGGGAGCGATGCATCGAGGGTTTTCGTCAACACTATAGTCGAGAGCCTGAATGGTTGGTCGAGGCACCGGGGAGAATCAACCTCATCGGTGAGCATGTAGATTACAATGATGGTTGGGTGTTGCCCGCAGCCATTGATCGGCATCTTTGCCTGGCAGCCTCTAGCCTTGATAGTCCGGTGGTAAGGCTGCATTCGGAACAACAGGATCTGCCCGTGGATTTTTCATTGGATGAGCCGTGGGCTCCATCCAGTTCATGGACTGATTATCTGATTGGAGTATTGAAGGCTTTTCTGGACCGAGGTGCTCGTGGCTCCGGGTTGGCCTTGAGCGTGGCCTCGGACATTCCACTGGGTGCAGGGCTCAGCAGCAGCGCCGCACTTGAATTGGCTGTAGCCACGCTAGCTGAGAAAACCTGGTCTTACCCTCTTGAGCCTATGGACAAGGCATTGCTATGTCAGAAGGTCGAGGCTGAATTTGTCGGCATGCCATGCGGGATCATGGATCAGGCTATTGTCGCCCTAGCAAAAGCCAATCATTTCCTGCTTCTGGACTGCCAGCGTTTGACGTGGAGGCACGTGCCCGCTGCTCCCTCGTTCCCTTCATTGCTGATCCTGGACACCCAAGTGAGTCATGCGCTTGTCGACGGAGCTTACGCCAGAAGGAGGGAGCAATGCGATGCTTCACTCAGGGCCTTAAATCAATCTTCATGGCGGGATGTCGGCACTTTGAGTGAATCCGAGATCATGGCCTTGCCGCATCCCAGTCGTGCGCGTCACGTCCTTTCTGAAATGCAACGTACTCTCGAGGCGGTTGAATGCCTTCAAAATGGCTCATGGCATCGACTTGGGCAATTACTGTATGCCAGTCACGTTTCCCTGAGAGACGATTTTCAGGTCTCGTGTAGCGAATTGGACTGGTTGGTCGACGCCCTGCAAAACTTGGGTCATGCCAGAGGCGTCTGGGGGGCTCGCATGACGGGAGGAGGCTTTGGGGGCTGCGTTGTCGCTTTGGTTGAACCAGAAAGCGTCGATCCCATCATGCCTCAACTGAGCCAGGACTATACAGCTCGATTTGGCCATGACTTCTCCTGGTTCGTGAGTCAACCCGCCCAGGCATGCCGGGTAATCCCTTACAGGAATGGTTGAGGCATGGTTCAAACTCTGCCTATGTAAGCAGGAGGGACTGCTTAGCTGCTCGCCAAGGATCCAGTATGGGCATGATGGCATGCAGCCCGAGCCAAAAAGCTGAGCCGCCAATAGGGCCGAACCGCAACAAGCCCAATCGCTACTTTGGGTCGAGGTTTTGTTTGAGGTCTTCAGGGGTCACAAAGGAAACCACGCCCTCAGGAGGCACCTCCACCCCGGCAATCCAGAGCAAGGCATTGAGCACCACCTTACGGAATGATGGGTTACCCCAGTTGACATGTCGGTGACCTCCGGTAAAACCAAAACCTCGTCCACCGTCGGGTCGCTCCCTGACCCACATCATGACCTCTGAACGACCCTGCTGTGCCACAATGTGAGGGTAAGGACCCTTTGGCCAGACGTAGGGCCCTTGGCGCACCTTCTCTGAAGGTGTGGCACTCAGTATCGGAGTGACCCCTGCCATGTCTTCGCGAAATCTCATGTTGAAATACCACTCATCTAGCACTTTGAAGGGTTTCACACCGCGAGTGACAGGATGGGAAGGGAATGTCGTGAAGTCAGGTTCCCACATGGGGTTGACGCTGAACTGGTGCTCATAGTGTCCTCCAATCCACTCCTTCAAAGCTTTCCCAGGATCTCCCACCGGAACCTCCACACCATAGTGAGCGCATCCAATGCCCACGCCCTTGGCTGCCAGCCGGTCAAGGGTCTTCATACGCTCTTGCTGAATGGCTGGATGCCCCTGTCCCCCATCAGCGTAGATCAGGATGGCGTCGGCATGCTCCAGCACGGACTCGTCCTTGGGCCATCCCATGGAGTGAACCTGCACTTGGACTCCGGGTACATTGGCCAGACATTTTTGAAGCAGGAGGCAGCCTGCATTGAATTCATGGTCACCAGGCCCATGACTTGGCTTGCCGGCCAGCAGGATGATTTGCTTGTCCTGAGCCAAGAGGCTTGTGCCAAGGAGTGAACAGAGGGCGAATGTTAGAAATCGAGAGAGCATGGACGGATTCATGGATTGGCCCGAACCGGGCTGATGTAAGATTCATTTTTGCGGGCATCTCGCAGGATATCCAATGGCAGACGCCCTCTTTTTTCATCCAGGTTACTTAAGATCAACTGATCGTCTAGCGGGCAATCCACGCCTTGGGTGGGCACTTCGGCTCCAGCCAGCCAGAGTATCGCGTTGAGGATGACCTTGCGGAAGTCAGGTTGCCTCCAGTTGAGGTGGTTGTGAAGGCCCGTAAAGCCAAAGCCCCTGCCACCATTTGGGCGTTCGTAGGCCCAGGCAACATGCTGCGGGAGTCCTTTGGCTACCGCTTCTCTTACGGCTGGATTGCCGCTGTGAGGACCATCGCCGCGCTCCATGGTCTCCGGAGGTGCCACGGCTGACAGAATCGGGGTCACACCTTGCATGCCTTCGGGGAAGCGCATGTGGAAATACCACTCATCATTGACGGCAAAGGGTTTGACGCCTCGGCTGATAGGATGATCAGGGAAAGACTTAAATTCTGCAGTCCAATGAGGGTTAACCGACCAGTGGGTCTCGAAGTAGCCTCCCATCCAATCCAGGAAGGCTTGCCCACCTTTTTCTTTAGGGACCTCCACACCATAGTGCAGGCAGCCAAACCCAGCGCCTTGGTCCATGAGGGGCTTGAGTTGTTCCAGTCGGCCCTCCTGGATGGCCAGATGCGCGTTACCGCCCGTACAAAAAATAACCACTGCATCGGCCCCCTCAAGCACCCCTGGATCCTCAGGCCATCCACCAGTCTGGACCAGTATATCCACACCTTGGATTCCCTGCAGACAGTGTTCGATCAGCAGGCAGCCCGCTTTGTGTTCGTGTTGAAGCACACCATGGCTCGGTGGCCCGGCAATGAGCACAATCTTCTTATTGGCTGCCTGGGCGCTGAGAGGCGCCAAGTGTGTCAGACACAGAGCCACTGTCAGGCTAGTCAGTGCAAGCAGACCCTTGGTGACCAATTTGGTATGCATAACTTGATGAAGACAGATCAGTCAGCCAGTTCGCGCAAGTGAATGTCTTTGAACTGAACTGTCATGGGTGGGCCGGCATGCAACTGAAGGGCCAGGATGCCTGAATCAGTACGGTGAGCCGCATCATTGTCTACCACGATTGCGGTGACCCTGCCATTGATCATGTGAACGAAACGGTTGCCATCGGCTATAATATGATAATCGTTCCAGTCCTCCTTATTGATTTCTGCCTGGATGCCAGCGGATTCTCCGAGGGATCCCAACACGACTACCTTGTGCTTGTCACCGTTAGGTTCGATCGAAGTGAGCTGACCTCGTTGAGCCAAGATCCCACGACCTTTCTCCTCATAAAGGATACCTGAGTAGGTATTGCCCGCTTCAAAATCGCCCTGGTAACCACCCACAACCCAGTTGCCAAGGTCCTTGCTCCGGTATTGAATGCCCGAATTGCCCCCGATGATTTTGTATTTCAGCTTGAGTTCAAAATTAGCCAGAGTCCCGCCTCGCCAAAGAATGAATGTATTGCCTCGGGTTGGCTTCTCTTGGGTGGTTTGGCCTGTGATGGCACCATCCTTAACCGACCAGAAATCGGGATTCCCATCCCAGTGAGTGAGGTCTTTACCATTGAAGATGGCTTCGAAGCCGTCGTTCTCTGCTCCCTGAGCCTGAATGCCGATGCAGGCAGCCAGTGACAGGATCCACGTGATGTATTGCTTGGTTTTCATTGGGAGGAAAAAAGGGCCGGATGAATCCGGCCCAAATGGTGTTTGATGGTTAATTATTTAAGGTGCTTCTTGAGAAACTTGACACCCTTGACGGCGATTTCGTCCCTTGTGGGTTCCATGCGTCTCCAAATGGCCGCTGCCTTGGCGATGACTTTGACGTCGGTGGTGAAAGATTCAATGACCACATCTCCCTTGTAGCGGATGCGCTTCAGGGCGGCGGCAATGGGTTTCCAGTCAATGTGATCGTTCCCGGGAGTACCTCGATCGCTGCCGCAGGCATGAAAATGGCCCAGTTGTTTGCCTGCCTTGATGATGGCTTTGGCTTGGTCCTTTTCCTCGATGTTCATGTGAAAGGTGTCCAGATGCAATTTCAAGGCCTTGCTGCCGACATCCTTGATCATCTTGAGACCCTGATCGCAGGTGTTGATGAAGTCGGTCTCAAAGCGATTGAGAGGTTCGAGGCAGATGACCCGGCCTCGAGCTTCAGCGTAGGCTGCCAGTTGCTTCAGGTTTTTGACGACGGTTTTCCATTGAGCGGCATATTCCTTCGCTGGCACCGCATCGGCTCGTCCAACGGCTGAATAAACTGGGCCAATGAGGGACGGGCAATCCAGGACAACCATCTGATCAATCAGCGCCTTCATGTAGGCAAGCCCTTCCTTTTGTTGCTTGGCATTACCTCTTAAGTCGCGGTCAGGAGACATGCAGGCACAGACCGATCCACAAGCCAGTCCGTTGCGGTCGAGTGCTGCCTTGACGGTCTCGGGTTTGATGTGTGATGGGTCCTCGACCGGGATCTCAATGGTATCAAAACCCCATTTCTTGAACTTTGGAAAAAGCGAGGTGCTGCGTGTGGTGAAAGGTGAAGTAAACAGAAAGGTGTTGATGCCGAATCTCATAACGAATGGGTTTTCGATAGGAATTTATAAGTTTGGGTTGTGGGCTAACAAGCTTTTTGTCCAAGAGTCTCAAGGATTGTCTGCACTCGATGATGGAAGGTGTGCTTGGCCAGAACATGCTCACGGGCTTTCAAAGCCATTTCCTCAGCGCGGTAGGGATCATACATCAGTGAGCGAAATACCAGTGGCACCTCATCCCAGTCCCGGTAGACAGTCAACTCCTCGTAAGGATCAAATACCAATTCAAGATCTGGAACCCATTTGGTGAGGATGAGGTTCTGGCAGGCGGCTACCTCAAAGACGCGAAAGTTCACCCCATTCATGGTTCTGGGTTTACGAGGGAGATTCAGCGCCAGAGCAGGGGATTGATAAAGTTGGTTAAGTGCTGCTGAATCCAAGGGACTTGCGCGGAGTCGTTTCCACCATGAATCCACCTGAGGGCCATGCCATTGGATGGGGAGCCCACGCAATCGCAGCCGCTGTAGGGTTTTGAGGCGGCCCTGACTCAGGGTGCCTGCAAAAACAATCTTGTTCTCCCTGGTTTGGATACCACTGGGCTTGAATCGATCGGTATTAGCGGCCAGAGGGAGGTATTTCAGTCGAGGCAAATCTTCCTGTTGATACTTCTCCAAGAGCATTTGCATGGCCGAGTCGGCATAAAACACCGTGTCAAAGAGCGA
>Ga0181567_10001491_pt1 | contig 17712 bp, 13 predicted proteins | sample 101ome_14_FD_133761 | JGI IMG/M metagenome (GOLD analysis project Ga0181567, IMG submission 133761) | Coastal salt marsh microbial communities from the Groves Creek Marsh, Skidaway Island, Georgia - 101403AT metaG (megahit assembly) | ecosystem: Environmental > Aquatic > Marine > Intertidal...
CGATGCTTCTCTCGCGATCGTCGCCGGGACGCGGGAGACGCGCGTCGGCGACGGCGACGAAGAAGCCGGCGGAAGGGGTCGCGCCGCGGACGAGCGCCGCCGCGCGCCCATCTCCGTCAAGGCGCCGCCGCTGCTGAAGGAACAAATTTCGCGTCTCTCGGAAGCCGAGCAGCGAAAAGTGCTCGGACGTTGGAACGCGAGACTCCGGGGATTGAAGCGGCGCGTCGAAGACATGTCGCATCAGTTTCCGACGTCCTCGCTCGTGCTCGTGTTCACCAAGCCGTTCAGATCGAAGGATAGACGCGGGAAATGGTGCGTCGTTCGCGATGACGACGCGCGGTTCGTCGCGCGCGCCGCTCGATGCCACGCAACAGAGGACTGACGTTCGATGGCGCATCGTCCGTCTGATTCGCAGGGCGGAGGAAGAATTTCTCGCGAGAGGGCCGATTACGTCTTCGCGCACCAATCGCCCCGCTGACGCCGCGGACGGCTCGCTGTCGGGATTGCAACTACTCCGACGAACCGTGGCGGAAATTTTAGGTCATAGCATGAACGCCACGCAGCTAAAGCGCGGTGCGATCGACGAACTCGCGTTGGAGCGGTCATACGAGAATGAGCGTCGCGTCGCCGACGAGGCCGCGCGCGGCGACACGCTGGAAGGATTGTTCGAAGAGCTCAAGGAACTCGTTCCCGCGCAACTCCATTCGTTGTGCGCGCACATTTTGACGCGATCGAAAGCGGTACAAAAGACGGGAAACACGGCGGAGATGCAAGTGATGAGTCTCGCGGATGAGTATTGTCGACGACGGGAGCGAGAGCGGCGCCCGCGCACGATGGAGGAAGCGCTCGCTTTGATGAACGAAATGGTGGGCGCGCCCGCGTGATGATGTGTGTAGATTGTCGTCGTATTCACCTCGCCGATTAAAACGACAACTGTACCGGTACGCCTACAAGTACCGTATGATGTGATCCAAGAGTGAGTCTACTAGGACGAGCTAGGAACAAGATTTAGCGATTGTAACACAAAAGAAACTGAGCTCCAAGGAATTCTCGAACGCGTCGTGCCGCAAACGTCCGGCGCGTGAGATGTAATACAGTTGTTGTCCTAAATGCGTACCACTCGATTGACTCGGCGACAAAAAGATGGAGCTGCCAAGTTTCGATCTCGGTACCTCGCGCATGCTAAGCGCGCGCTCTACCAATTGAGCTACAGCCCCTTTGTATACAGGGACGATGTAACAGGACACCTGAATCACACCTCGGCCATGGTGACTCTGCGAAAGCTATGGGTCAATTTTGGGCAAAAGGGGAACGGCGCACTCGCGACGAGTCAGGTCTCGTCGACGGATTCCCCACGGTACACCGCGTCGCGCGCGCGCGCGTCCGTCGATCGACGCGTCGACATGGACGCTCGAGCGCACGGCGACGTCGCCGAGTCGTGGCCGACGCGTCCACAGCGCGATTTCGACGCGAGCATGCGGTGTGGGATCTGTGGTGATTTCTACGAGTTGCCGGTGAGCTTTCGAGGATGTCATCACGCGTTTTGCTCGGATTGCGTGCGCAGAGCGTTGCCGGTGATGGAGAAGTGTCCGACGTGTCGAGAACCGGCCGAGGAGAGGGATCTCGTGCCGAATAAGGCGTTGGAACACGCGGTGGAGTGTTATAAGAGGGTGAGAGATGAGTTGTTGGGAACGACGCTCGCGGCGAGAGACGCGCGGGCACGAGGGGACCGGGAAGGGACGACGACTACGGTGGGGAGGACGGGATCGTCGGCTCACGCGCGGTCGTTGATTGAGGCTGATGAACCGTCTCGTCCGGTGATTGAGCGAGACGATGAGTTCGTGGACGACGACGACAACGACGACGACGAGGACGCTGAAAACGACGCCATCGTCCTGGACGCGGAGGAGGAAGAATTCGCGAATTGTCCGGTGTGCGATTCGAAAATTTTGATCAAGAATATGAACGTACATTTGAACTCGTGCTTGGTGAAGAATGAGCGTTTGTCGTCGCCGGGACGGCAACAGAGCAAACGCGCGAGGACGGCGGCGACGGCGACTTTGTCGGAGATGGTACCGAAACGTCTGCCCAAGCTCGCGTATCACGTGTTCGCGCTGAACAAACTGCGAGAGATGTGTAAAAACGTGGGATTAAATTCGAGTGGCGACAAGAAGCAGCTCGAGGTGAGACACAAAGAGTTCACGACGCGAGTGAACTCAATCATCGAGTACGGGAGGGTGCCTGATTTGCCCGCCATCGCGCGAGAGGTGAACAGAGAGGAACAACGCAAGAATTGCGCGGGAGCCAAGGCGAGAATTTTCAACACGATGGCGACGACCAAGGAAAAGGCGACAGCAACGTCTGTGAAGACGTGCGACGCGACGTTTGCCCGACTCATCGAAGAAGTGCGAAACAGACAGAGAAGTAAAAACGGCGACGTCCAACCAAAGAAGAACGTGCCCGTTGAAAAATTTACAATCGATGATGACGACGATGACGACGACGACGGTTGGCACGATGAAGAAATCTTGCCTCTGAGTCAGATGGCGCCTCGTTACGTCCCGACGGACGATGACGACGACAACGCGTGATTGAATTGAGATGTGCAGTAGACGTAGCGACGATAGAATGAATGAGTAGCAATACGTGAGTGAATCACAAAATAACTACCTTGCCTAGCGCAGCTCGCCCACCGGCGCTTCTGCGAGCCAAAGATCGTGAATGAAATCGTACAACTTTGCGGAGACGCTCACCTTGTACGGCGTCGGATTCGTGTATCTTAAATGATCCGATCGCAGTTGCTTGATGGCTTCTTTGCAGTGCGCGCGAGACGTTTCTAAGCTCAGGTCTAAGTCAGCGGGCGCGCCTCGTTTCCCATCCCAGACGCACGTGAATAGCGGCTGAACCTTCGACGGCACTACGTACGCTCGCTTACTCTCCAGGAACGGGTGTCTGCACAACATGCGCTCACCCACTTTTGGCGCGGGCTCGTCCACTCGCGTCATTACGTCCACGATGGCCTCGCCCGTCTGCGAGAACAGTCGATAACCATTCTTACATCCAGGAATGGTGACCTTTCCTAAATCCTCGGAGAGCTTGATACGAGGAGTTTTGTCCACCTCGACGAGTTTAAACACGCATCCGAGCGCGGGTTGCTTGAGACACGTCACGAGATGCGTACCAATTCCAAAGGCGTCGATTTCGTGACCGTGTTGTTTCAACGAAAACAACACCTCCTCGTGAATATCATTCGACGCCGTGATGGAAACTTTGCTCAAATTGTCAGCAATTTTCGTTCCGAGCAAGCGCTCGATGTCGCGCAGGAACGCGCGGGAACACTTACTGAGATACGACAAGTCGCCGCTGTCCAATCTGATTCCCACGGCGGCGTACCCGAGTTCCCTGAGCGCCAAGGCGACGGCACAAAAGTTCGGAAGTCCACTCTGAAGAACGTTGTACGTGTCCACCAACGCCAAAAACCCCGATGGAAACGCGAGCGCGTACGAGGTGAACGCGGCTAGTTCACTCACGTTGGTCTCGTTCCAGCGTAAATCCGGCTCCATGTCGTCTCGCACCGCCTCCAGGCTCTTCATCTTTTCCATCACCAACGCCGGAAAGTCTTCGCACATCGACCCATTGGCGGCTTGTAATCTCGGGTTTCTCACGCACTCCCATCCAGAGTGCGATTGCACGTACGAGTGCGCGTGCGTGCCTTTGATTGGAATTCCAAACTGCCGTCCCGCCTCGACGTTGCTCGTCGCGTCGAAACCGCCCAGGTACGCGTATCGACTCGCACTCACCCCACCATCCACGCCCTGCGCCCGACGCAATCCGAATTCTAACAACATCACATCCTCTCCCGCCACCAATCGATGTCTCGCGGCGTTCGTCGCCACGAGACTCGCGTAATTCACGAGACACAACAGCGTCGTCTCGAGCAACTGCACCGTCGCCAGCGGTCCCTCCAATCGAAGAAGCGGCACTCTCGGAAACACCACCGACCCCTCCTCCTGCGCGTACACCCTGATATCGCTCGCATCAATCTTGAGCAAATACGCAAAGAATTCATCCTCCATGTTCGCCCCCACGGGTGTCGATTTCAGATACTCGACGTCACGCTCGGTGAAGGAAAAGTTGCTCACGAACCGCAACGCCTCCTCCAATCCCGCGAACACGGTGAACTCGCCGTGAAACGGATTCTTACGAAAGAAGAGTTCAAACACCGCCCGTCGATCGTGCGTGCCGTTTCGCCAGTACGCGTACGCCATCGTGAGCTGATACGTGTCCGTGAGCAACGCCGTGACGAGGGCGTTGTGACACGCGCCCAAACGACGTGCGCCGTCCGTCGTCGTCATCGTTCTCGACGTCGCGAGCGCGCGTCGGGTCACACACAAACGGTGGTCGCTCGGCGCTCGCGCGCGCGTGTCTTCGTCGACGAGTCGACGAGTGCGGGCCGGGTCGTTCCGGTGCCGAGCGCGAACGCCACTCGACGACGTCCCGCGCGTCATCCAACCATCATGGCGTTCGATCCCGCGAGCGAGGCCCCGCACACGGGCACGACCATCGTCGCGTGCGCGTACGCTGACGGCGTCGTTCTGGGCGCGGACACGCGCGTGAGCACGGGTGCGTCGACGCCAGCGCGTGGAGATGAATTAGATTTGCTTTTGACTCGACTCGATCGATTCGAAACCTGTGCGCGTCTCGCGACGACGACGACGCCCTCGACTGACGACGACGACGCGTCCTGACGATATCATCGCGCGCAGGCATCTACGTGTCCAATCGCGCGTCGGATAAGATGGTGGCGCTGAACGAACGAACGATCATGTGTCGATCGGGCTCGGCGGCGGACACCGAGGCAGTGAGCGGTTTCGTGCGAGACATCGTCGAGCGACACGAGATGGAGATGGACGCGATCGCCGACGTGAAAACGGTGGCGACGATTGCGAATCAAATTTCTTATCAGAACAAGGGTGCGAATCGTGGACGCGGACTGAGCGCGTACACCATCGTCGGCGGTTGGGACGCGCGTCGAGGCGCGCAGGTGTACGCGTGCACGGCGGGAGGAAACATGGTCAAGGAGCGCTGGACGACGGATGGGAGCGGATCGACGTACATTTGGGGATTTTTAGACGATGGGTGGCGCGAGGGTATGACTCGTGAGGCGTGCGAGGCGCTCGTGACGAGAGCGATCGCGCTCGCGATGTCCGTGGACGGTTCCTCGGGCGGGTGCGTTCGATTAAACACGGTGAATCGAGAGGGGATTTTTCGCACCTTTATTCAAGGGAGCGACGTTCCACCGATGCTCGGGGAGTTATCGCAGACGCGCGGACGACCAGAGGTCGCGCGTCACGGTCATCAGGGTCAGTCGGGGGGCGTCATGTTGTAAAAAAACAGTCAGACCGTTTCGCCTCGCGCGCGACGCATCTCGAGCAAACCCAGCGCGCGACAGAGTCGACACTCTGACGCGCGTCGCACACGCGCGCGCACGTTTCAACCGCTCGTGTCGCCCGAACGACTCGACGCGAACGTGTCGCGCGTGTTCACGCCAACGTACGCGCGAACACGACCGATCGCGTCGACGCAGACGCGCGCCAAGAGAAGAATCGCGCCGCCGCCGCCATGGGCGCGGATGAAAAATCGCCGAAGCGCGCCAAGACGGCGGACGAGGAAGAGGACGATGGAGTGAACAAACACACCGGAAACCCGCTCTCGCAAAAGTATTACGACATCCTCACCAAACGCAAGACGTTGCCGGTGTGGTTGCAAAAGCGAGAGTTTATCGAAAAGTTGAACTCGAGTCAGACGATGATTCTCGTCGGGGAGACGGGGAGCGGTAAGACGACGCAGGTGCCGCAATTCGTCGTCGATGCGGGATACACGGCAGATGGGAAGATGTGTGTGTGTACGCAGCCGAGGAGAGTGGCGGCGATGAGCGTGGCGAAGCGTGTGGCGGATGAGATGGACGTGAACATCGGCGAGGAGGTGGGCTATTCCATTCGTTTCGAGGAGGCGACCGGACCGAAGACTATTTTAAAGTACGCGACGGACGGTATGTTGCTTCGAGAGGCGATGACGGATCCGTTGTTGTCGAGATATTCCGTCATCGTGATCGATGAAGCGCACGAGAGGACGTTGGCGACGGATATTTTGTTTGGTTTGTTGAAGGAGGTGCTTGTCAAGAGAAAGGATCTCAAGTGCGTCGTCATGTCCGCGACGCTCGAGGCTGAAAAGTTTCAAGGATACTTTTTAGACGCGCCTCTGATGAAGGTTCCGGGGAGAATGCATCCGGTCGAGATCTTTTACACGCAAGAACCGGAGCGAGATTACTTAGAATCGTCCATTCGCACCGTGACGCAAATCCACCAGTGCGAACCTCCGGGAGACATTCTTTTATTCTTGACTGGTGAAGAGGAGATCGAAGACGCGTGCGCGAAGATTCGACGAGAGATTCAGAATTTAGGTGATGAAGTGGGCGTGGCGAACGTAGTGCCCTTATACGCCACTCTTCCGCCGGCGATGCAACAGAAAATTTTCGACAAGGCGCCGGAGGGGAAACCGGGCAAGCCGCCGGGACGAAAAATTGTCGTGTCCACGAACATCGCGGAGACTTCGCTCACGATCGACGGCATCGTGTACGTGATCGATCCTGGATTTTCAAAGCAAAAGGTGTTCAACCCGAGGATCCGCGTAGAATCTCTACTGGTGTCGCCGATTTCTCGAGCGTCGGCGCAGCAGCGCGCCGGTCGTGCGGGTCGTACGCAGCCGGGTAAGTGTTTCCGCCTTTACACGGAGCAATCGTTCAAGAAGGATCTGCAGGAACAAACGTATCCGGAAATTTTGAGATCGAATCTCGGCAGCGTGGTTTTACAACTCAAGAAGCTCGGCATAGATGACTTGGTGCACTTTGATTTCATGGATCCGCCCGCTCCAGAGACGCTCATGCGCGCTCTTGAATTGTTAAACTACCTCGGCGCGCTCGATGACGAAGGTGAGTTGACGACGGTCGGACAAGTCATGGCTGAATATCCGTTGGATCCACAATTGGCGAAGATGCTCGTGACGTCGTGCGAGTTCAAGTGCTCCAATGAGGTACTCTCGATTGTCTCCATGCTCTCCGTGCCGCAGTGTTTTATTCGCCCGCGAGATCAAGCCGAACAAGCGGACGCCGCGAAGTCACAGTTTGCGCACGTGGACGGTGATCACTTGACTTTACTCAACGTGTATCACGCGTACAAGCAGGCCAAGGAAGATCCGGATTGGTGCTGGAACAATTACATCAGCCATCGAGCGATGAAGAGCGCCGACAACGTGCGCACGCAGCTCGTGCGCATCTGTCAGCGATTCAACTTGCCCCTCGTGAGCACGGATTTTGCGTCGAGAGAGTATTATCCGAACATTCGTAAAGCCATCCTCAGCGGATATTTCATGCAAGTCGCTCATCTCGAGCGCGGTGGAAGATACTTGACGGTGAAGGACAACCAAGAAGTGCAAATTCATCCGTCGACCGCTTTAGATCGTCGACCGGAGTGGGTGTGTTACAATGAGGTCGTGCTGACGTCGAAGAACTACATTCGCACCGTGACCGACATTCGAGGCGAATGGTTGATCGACTTAGCGCCGCACTATTACGATCTCTCAAACTTCCCCATGTGCTCCGCCAAGGAGGTTCTAAAGAGATACTACCACCAACGCGAACGCGACGCGAAGCGGTGAGAAAAGCACTCGTTCGATTCCTGCTACTTAGCTTTGAAAAACCATGTATTAGAAGAAGACACTATTTGTTCGCAACACGCGCGACTCGTGCGCGCGCGCTCTTTCCATCCGTCGGACGACCGCGCGGTCTGAGCGCACTTTTCGGCTGACTGCCTGCTAACGACACTCGCCGTCGATGTACGCCGAGTCGCCCGACGGCGGCGACTCGGCGGCGGCGCAGACCGCGTTTCGAGCGTCCGAGAAGAAGTATCAACTGAAACTCGTGGAGCAGTTTCGAACGAGCGCGAACGGGCGACGCAGAGGCGGTCGTTTCGCCGCCGTCCCGGTGGACCTGAGCGATGCGCTCGACGTGTCGGCGACGTCGACGTCGGCGTGCGCGAGAGGCGCGCGTCTCGTGCGAACGGACGGGGAGATGAAAGTGTACGCCTTTGACGAACATCCGGGATTTTATTACGTGTCGAACGCGCTTTCGAGCGAGGAGCAACGAGTTTGGGTGCGCGCGGCGGCGACGGAGCTCTGCGAACCTCCGGCGAGGACGAATTTCGGGAAAGAGTACGGAGATTTGCCGGTGGGACTGTGGAACGCGGCTTTAGAAGATTTGATGTTGATTGATGGAGCGTGGCAAAGGCCGCAACGCGAGGTCAAGCGGGGCGATGCGGAGGAAAGACTGTTCGCGAGGAGACTGTTGACGAAGCTACGGTGGGCGACGGTGGGGTCGCCGTTTAATTGGACGTCACGCATATACGAGCCGAACGTCCCGCGACGAAAGATTAGTGATGCGCTCGTCAATCTTACGCGACGCATAGCGCAATCGGTGCCGGGAGAGGATTGGATATTCGACGCACAGGCTGGTTTGGTGAACTATTATCAGCCCGGAGACACACTGAACGGACACGTCGACGACGCGGAACATAATCTGGACAGACCCATAGTGAGCATTTCGCTCGGATGTCCCGCCATTTTCTTGCTCGGATACGAGGATAGGAGTCGAACACCAACGGCGATGATACTCAGATCTGGAGACGCCGTGATTCTCGGCGGAGAGTCGAGAAGATGTTATCACGGCGTGCCGCGAGTGTTCGCCGCGGACGACGGCGACTTCGCTCCGTCTCCAGCGTTCGACGCAGAGCACTGGGACGAGGATTTCGAAGAGTTCATCTCACACACGCGCATCAACATTAGCATTAGGGACATAGACTGAGCGGCGGGCGAATTTTGTATTAGTTTTGAGACGCCTCTCACGAGCGCCGTCTTCATCGGCAAAGGCACGGACAGAATCCGATCGAATTGAATCAATGACTAGGCGATTATTTACAAGACACGCGCATCAAAAAGGCAACTTCTTGTCCTCCTCTTCCTCGTCGTCGTCCTTCTTCTTCTTCTTCTTTTCGGCTTCCTCCTCTTCTTCATCCTCGGGTTTTTCACCCGGCTCTCCCGGATTCTCCTTGCGCTCCTTCTCTTCCTCCTCTTCGTCCGGCATCTCCGGATCACCCGGCATCTTGTGAGGCATCGGCGTCTTCGGCTCCTTCAAGTCTGGGAAAATGTCCGGTCGTCTCGACGGCACCGCGCGCACGTACTCCTCCGGAAAGTCCAACACCGACCCCTCCTCTTCCTCCGTCTGCGGATCAGCCCCGCGGAACGCCCGCGCGACCGTCGTCCGCGCGGACATACCCTCAATCGACGCCTTCGCCCGCATCACCCGCACCGTCGTCGTCGACGACGCGACACCACCGCTCGGCGCGACGGAAAACCTCATCGTCGCCGTCGTCACCCTTCTCGTCCGCTCCCGCGCGCGCACGACCACCGTCGGCATCCCTCGCGCGCGCGCGCGCGCACACATCACCGTCGCCATCGTCGTCGCCATCGTCGTTCGCGCGCGTCGACCACTGGACGCGTCGACCCGTCGCGCGCGCGCGTCGACCGCGCCGCGCACGGCCCGCGCGCGAACCTTCGGGACGCGAACCTTCGGGACGACTGGATAGACTCCGCGAGTCATGAGTGGAGAAAAACCCACACGCGCGTCGGGAACGACTCCGATCGCCCGCGCGGGTTCTCCACCGTGAAGTCCTCGCGTGAAGTCCACGCGCGCTCGAGAAGACGCCGGACGCGACGACGCCGACGACGGCGGACGACGACCGATGGCGAAGGTTGGTGCGGGCGATGCGCGATGGATCGTCGAAGAACGCGCGGACGGGACGAACGTGCACGGATGGCACTGGCAAGAGAAGGACGCCATGCCGTGGGCGCGCGCGAGGTTTGAAGAGACGTGCGTGGGATTACGGACGACGAAGGTTGTGGAAGACGAGGGCGGGGACGGGGCGGCGACGATTGGGATCGAAACGTGCGCGGGTGAGGCGTACGTGAATAAGAGGAAAGGGAAAATCATTCCCGGGTATGAGATCGAGCTCGAGATCGCGTACGTCGGGACGTCGAACGGGAAGACGTGTCGGGGAAAGGTGCGATTGCCGTACGTGGCGGATGAAAACGCCGACGAGACGCCGGAGTGCGTCGTGGCGCCGGCGGGAGATTCGCGAGAGGACGACGAGGTGAAGGCGATGGTGCAGAGAGAGATCGTGCCGAAAGTGTTGGACGCCGTGCGAGGGTTCGTGAAGGATATGGCGGCGGGTGGACCCGGCGGAGACGCGCCGGTGAGCGCCGAGGAGGAGAAAAAAGCGCGAGACGCCAAGGAGGCGGAGGCGGCGAAGGCCAACGCTAAAGCGAGCGCGTCGGCGCCGCGAAGCGATAAGACGGCGCCTTTGTCGCAAACGAATCACACGATCAAGATGACTGAGAATTTCTACTGTCGTCCGAGAGATATCTGTGAGTGTTTGATGGACGTCAATCGCGTGCAACACTTTACGCGAAGTCGAGCGAGCGGATTGAACGGAGCTCCCGGGCCGTTTGAGATGTTCGACGGCAACGTCGTCGGTGAGACGGTGGAGTACGTTCCTGGCGAAAAGATTGTGCAAAAATGGCGGTTCTCATCGTGGCCAGACGGTCATCACTCCATCGTGACGCTGACGTTTCGAGAACCAGAGCCCGGAAATTGTTTCGTCGACCTCGTGCAAACCAACGTACCCGAGTGCGATAAATTCGGCAACGAGACCGTGATGGACACGACGGAAAATGGATGGAAAAATCTCATCTTTGCTCGCATCCGTCAAGTGTTCGGTTACGGCGCGTAGCTCATAAATCAATATGAAAATCAATTTTTTGTAAGCGACTTGTCGCAATTGACAGTCACGGTACCTCAATCCGAGCCGCGGTGCGCGAACGACATGTCGTTTGAAAAGATCACGCTCGGCGAGAGCGGTGCCCAAGCGCACGAGCTGATCGGTGAATCGAACACCGAGATGGCGATTTTGGTAGTGCAGGAGTGGTGGGGCATAAACGACGTCGTGCTCTCGCACGCGCGCGAATTGCGCGATCGTCTCGGTGCGACGGTGCTCGTGCCGGATCTGTACAGAGGTAAACTGGGCGTGGACGTCGAGGAGGCGCATCACTTGATGTCAAACTTGGATTGGGGACGCGCGGCGCAGGAGCTCAGCGAAGCGGCGACGCATCTTCGAACGAAGAGAGGGGCGAAAAAAGTGGGCATCGTGGGCTTTTGCATGGGCGGAGCGTTGACCCTCATCGCGGGGGCGAACGGCAACGTCGACGCGTGCGCGCCGTTTTACGGAATTCCTGGAGAGGACGCGTGCGATGTCTCGAAAATCACCGTTCCCGTACAGGGACACTTTGGCGCCGAGGATAATCTCGCCGGATTTTCCGACCCCGAGGCTGCGAATAAACTTAAGGCAAAGCTGACGGGCGCAGATCAAGAAATCTTCTTTTACAACGGCGTCGGACACGCGTTCATGAATAAATCGCCGCAACCGTACGACAACTTTGAGGCGAGGGAAAAGGCGCAAGGATTCCCGCCTCTCGACGAAGCCGCTGTCGACTTGGCGTGGTCTCGATTGGAAACGTTTTTCCGCAAACATCTCGCGTGAGATTACAAGCGCAAAACTAATCAAAATGTACTCTATTATCGTCGCTGTACGAATACTCCCCACGTGTACGGTGGAATCTTGAATACCCCGTCCACAAACTCGCTCGACTTGGAGACCTGGTCTTCGACGAGCGGATGGAGCTCGAGATTGACGCCGGCGAAATCGATAGTCAGATCCAATTCTCCGTGAGAAATAGCGTGTGGCGTGGCGTTGAACACGAGCACGATTCGTTTGTAATTTGCATCAAGGTTCTCGAGCCCAGGCGTCGATGCGTCGCCATCGTTGATGCTCGCGATGATCAACCCGGGCACCTGCGCCGGACCTCGGTTGTAAAACTTCATGCGCCGCTGAATCTCACGGCTCGTTTGCAGACGTAACAGCGGCGTCGAGCGACGAATGCTCAACAGTCGGCAGAAGTTGTTCGTCGCCGCCCGTATCTGCTCCTTCGTTGGACGCATGGACACGTCGGCGAGCATCGGCGCGATGAATTCGTAGCGGTCTCCATTTTTCTTTTCGCCCGGTAATCCTATGCCAAAGTTGTGGGTCTCTCCGCTGTAATCTAATCTATTGAACCAATCTCCACTCGAATAAGAATCTCGATCTAAGGACTTGCTTCGCAAAATCTCATCGCCGGCGTGGAAGAAGGGAACGCCCTGCGACAGAGCGACTATCGCCGTGGCCAAATGGTTGACTCGACAGCGGTCTTCCAGCGACACGCATTCGGCGGCTCGCAGCATGACGCAATCGAATAAAGTCTCGTTATCGTGAGCGCTGACGTAGTTGACCGTCTCTTCCGGTTCACCCGCGTACGCCACGTTTGAGTCCGGCCACGCCGCCGAACTCGATTTGACTTCGAAACCGTGGCGATTGACGAAGACGTAGTCTCGCAAGTTGCCCGCGAGCGCGGCGATAATCTTCTCTCCATCCTCCATGATGCGATACCGCTGAGAGTCGGCATCGCCTTGATCGACGGCACCGTTGGGCGTGTAATATAACCCAGTGAGGAATCCTTGCATGCGAGGATCGCCGAACGGGCTTCCGCCTATGCACCCCTCTCGAACTCTATCGTTGAAGCTTCCTATTCCCGTGTGCGCCAAATTCAACTGCGAGGCATTTTTCCCGACTCTCCCGTTCGCAACCTCGGCGTAATCCCAGCCCTCGCCGTAGAGATAGAGCGATCTACCGTCAACGCCATCCTTCTCCAGCGTGAGCGATCTGAGCGCCTCCCTGGCGCGAGTCATCGTCGAAAGCATCAAGTGACCCATCAGGTCAAACCTGAAACCGTCCACCTTGTACGTTCGCGCCCAATGCACGAGATCGTCGACGATGAGACGATCCATCATGTAGTGTTCGCTCGCCGTATTGTTGCAGCACGTACTCGCCTCGATGATACCGTCAAAGTTGCGACGATGGTAGTAGCCCGGGACGATTTTGTCCAAGACGCTGTTCACATCGCTCGGACCCGAGGAGAGAGTGTGATTGTACACGACGTCGCAAATGATCCGTAATCCGTGCGACGCGAGCGACTTGACCATCTCTCTGTACTCTAAGATGCGTCTCGAACCGTCGGGATCCGTTGCGTAGCTGCCCTCAGGCACGCCGTAGTGCACCGGGTCGTACCCCCAGTTGAAGGCGTCCGAGTGCGCGACGTCCATGACGGCTTTTTGCTGATCGCGCGCGTTCGGCGGAAACTTTGCGAGATGCGAAAAGTCAACTTTGAGTTGATTTTCCTCGAGCTCTGGAACCGAACCAAAGTCATACGTCGGCAGGAGATGCACGTGCGTCAAGCCCGCGGCGGCGAGAGCGCGCAGATGAGTTACGCACGCGCTCGAGGTTTCACCAAACGCCGCGTATTTCCCTCGCGCTCTCTCGCTCACGGTTTCGTCCAACGCGCTGAAATCTCTCACGTGGAGCTCGTAAATCGAACAGTCCACGGGGTGCGTAAATGGAGGCTTCTCCAGAGCGTCCCATCCCGCAGGCTTGAGCTCGTCCTTTGACGCGTCGCACACGTGCGCTCTTCGACCATCCGCGGCTAGACTCCGCGCGTACGGATCAGAGGCGACGTTGGTCGACACTTTTCCGGTCGTGGGATTGAACACCGTGACCGCATAATTATAAAACTTACCGTCGAGATCGATTCCGCGCGCGCTCCACACGCCCGTCGCCGGATCAAGCGTCATCGCTCTCTCCTCTCGCGCGTCGTCTCCTCTCGGCGAATCGTAAAGAATCAGCGTCACGTCCCTCGCGGTCGGCGCCCACACGCGAAGCGTGACCTCGCCGTCGCGTCCGAAATCCGCGCCGAGCGGTCCGTCGTACGCGTATAAATCGTCGATGGCGCCTTGTAACTGCACGCCCGTCGCGTCGAGCGGGGCGCTCGCCGCGTCGGACGCCGTCACAGCGAGCTGACGCTTCAACACCTCCCGCGCGTCGACAGAAGGCGGCACTTGGAGCGCGCGATACCCCGCCGCCTCGAGGTGCGGAAACTTGTCGCGAACGCGCGCCGGAAGCGTCTCAATCTCTCGAAGTTCCGTCGTCGCATCGCCTCCGACGACGCCTTGTTCGCCCGTCAATTCCAAACTCGCCTCGGTCGAGCTCGTCAAAAAGAAAAAGACGTCGCGTTCGTCGTCGCTCGCGTCCGCGAAATCCGGTGGCACAGCGATGACGTCTTTGCTCACCCAAATCGCGCGCTGTTTCTCGATGTCACCCTTTGGCAACGCCCTCAAATCTGGCTCGACGTCGAACGCGCCCGAGTACCCGCTCACCAACCACACCTCTCGTCTCCCGCTCTCGTCGATCGCGGACACGTCCACGTCCTCCGCTCTGCAATCTTGCGCCTCTCCCGCGTGTACGAGAACGCTCACCGATCGCGCGTTCGCATCGAGCTCAATCTCAAACGTCGCCCACGTCTCGTCGGCGTCGCGTTCGGGCGCCGCCGGCGCGTCCCACGCCGTGGGTCGACGCGCGTCGCCCCACACGTGCAACCCCCACCCATCATACGCGCCGTCCGGGCGATGATACCGCACCACGATGAGTGTCTTCGTCGCGTCCGTCTCGACGTCCGCGGTCGAGCGATGCGCGACGTCGAGACGAAGACGATGACGAAAAAGATGACGACGTCCGAGGCCGAGCTGCACGACGCGAGGCGCGAGGCGCGTCGTGCGCGTCGGCGTCGGCGTCGTCATCATCGACGGCTCCGCGCGAGTGAGTCACGAGTCAGCGAGGCGCTTCGTTCGCTCGTTCGCTCGCCGGCGTGTGACGGGGCGCGAACGATTATTTCAGTCGAGTTGACGGGGGCTGGCGACGACGACGCGAGCGACGCGAGTGACGACGAACGTGAGCGACGTGAACGACTGGAGCGACTTGAATGACGACGACGACGAATCATTAGAACGATAGATGTCTATATTCATGGTAACTGTGCGATATGTTGTAAAAATGATTGACTGAATTGATTGAATGATTTGATTTCATTGCAATGGAGTGAGCGACTCTCGAGGTGCGGAGACGCGTGCGTGTGCTCGCTCGTCGGCGGCGGCGATTGCACGAGAAACGGGAAACCGCCTAATAAACGTATCCCTTCTCGTACATGGACGCGCCTTCAGTCGTGCTCTTAGTCACGTCAAAGATGCCGCGTTGCGCTTCAGAGTTCTCGCGAGCGCGGCGGAGAAGGATCTCTTGCGCTTCGGCGATCTTAGAATCGTCTCCGCTCCAGCATTTAATAACCTTTAGGGTTTAGAAAACGGTATTCGTCGTCGTCAGTCGTCAGTACTCGCCCTCGTCAGACGCGTCGCGCCTCTCACACACACAAAAAAATAGTAATAATGAATAATGCGATGATGATACGTACCGAGTTTTGCAACGCGCGCGCGTACGAGAAAGACACGTGCCACGGGTTCGGCGACTGGTTCATGGCGTTCAAGTACATGGTGGAGTCCAATTCGGACAACCCACCGGACAAGAACATGATACCAGCCGTCTCCGGCGGCACTCTCGAGTTGAGCATCTTCAAGGTGTACTCGGCGACTTCCTTGGCGTTGGACTTCTTCGGGCAGTCGGCACCCGGGGCGACCATGGACGGCTTCAAGAGCATGCGGTCGAACTTGACGTTGTTGTCGGCCAAGTACTTGAAGGTTTCGGCCCACACCATGGACGCGACTTCAAAGTTGCGGTCGATGTCGTGGTCGCCGTCCAAAAGAATCTCCGGCTCGACGATCGGCACCAAGCCAGCGTTTTGGCAGATGGCGGCGTAGCGGGCGAGGCCGTAGGCGCAGTCGGTGACGGCAATCTTGGACGGACCGGCCGGGATGGAGACGACGCTTCGCCACTTGCAGAAGCGGGCGCCTTGCTTGTAGTACTCGGCAGCGCGCTCGGCGAGGCCGTCGAGACCTTGGCACCAGGATTCGCCGTTGGAGTTGGCGAGCGGGCGCAAACCCTTGTCAACCTTGATACCCGGGTACATGCCTTCCTTGCGGAGCGCGTCGACGAAGGAGGTACCGTCGGAGCAGGATTGGTACAAGGTTTCCTCGAAGAGGATGGCGCCGCCGACGTATTGGCCCATACCCTTGGTGGTGATGAGCAACTCGCGGTAACGGCGTCTGTTCTCTTCGGTGTTTTCGACACCGACACCTTCGAGACGGGTACCGCACGTGGCGTTGGACTCGTCCATGGCGAGGATACCTCGGCCCGGCTTGGTCATGTTTTGCTGCGAACGAGCGAAAAAGAAAAAGCGAGGTCGTCGTCAGTCAACCGAGGATTTCGCGTCGTTCGGAGCCCCGAGAACGACGTCGTCGTCGTCGTCGTCGTCCTACACATCGTTCTTCGTTCACCCTCCACTTCTGAACGCGATCGAATCCAATCGCGTCCAATCGCGTCCCCGTCCCGCCGCCTCCCCTCGACGTCGTCTCGGGACGCGCGCCAACCCTATCCACCCACATCGCCCGCGTCGTCCCTCTCCCCGACCGCGCGATCGATCGATCGATCGCTCTCGACCGACGCGCCCCCGACCGAACGCGCGCGACAATATTCCGAGCGCGCGCACGATTCATCGTCGTCGACCGGGCGCATCCCACCCCCCCGGACGGTCGTCGTCATCGTCATCACCCGTTCGCGCGCGCGCGCGATCGATCCCCGCGCGAGGGCATCGTCGCGTCGTCAACTTTTCGAGACGCGACCGACGTCGGACCGACGTTCGAACGACGACACACAAAAACGCACCGCGGTCTCGAGCAATTCATCGTCGTATTGACCCGCGCGCGCGGCGACGGCGCGCTTCGCGCTTCGCGCGGTCGTCTTCGAGACAACCTTGACGCCGGCGAACGCGGCGGTGGACGTGGAAAGGGCGAGCATGGTCGGCGTGCCGTCCTCGCGGTGGGAAGTGACGCGCGGACGTCGATCGCCGACGATCGATCGATCGATTTTTCTCGATCGATCGATTTTTCTCGATCGATCGATCGATCGATGCGCGAATGGATATTTTCCCGAATGCATGAACGGATGACGCGGACGATCGATCGACCGACCGATGGATCGATCGAGCGAGCGAGCGAGCGAGTGTTGGATAGAATAGAATCACCGGTCGTGACTCTGTGTGTACCCCCTACCCCCCGCCCCGAACGCGTGCGTGTACCCCCCTCTCGGCACGGACCCGGATGACGTCGTCGAGTCGCGAGCGGTGGTGGTGGACTCTCGCGAGATCGATCGCGAGGGGCCGGGACCCGAGAGGGTTGGGGACGCGAGGGGCGATCGTGAAGCGTGTGGAACCGAGGCGACGACGATCGAGGCGGGGACGATGACGACGGAGGCGGTGACGACGACGAGGATGTGGGGTGAGGGGAGGGACCGCGACACACCGCACCGCACGACACCGCGCCCGCGTCGGGCGTCGAGACGATGGCGGGACGGCGATGGTGTGACGTCGTGCGTCGCGTCGCGCGCGCGTCCGCGACGACGACGACGACGAGCGAGGCGACGACGCGAGCGAGAGGAGGGGGCGTGATGATGACGA
>Ga0181567_10001492_pt1 | contig 17690 bp, 16 predicted proteins | sample 101ome_14_FD_133761 | JGI IMG/M metagenome (GOLD analysis project Ga0181567, IMG submission 133761) | Coastal salt marsh microbial communities from the Groves Creek Marsh, Skidaway Island, Georgia - 101403AT metaG (megahit assembly) | ecosystem: Environmental > Aquatic > Marine > Intertidal...
TACCCTTCTCGTTCTTGAAAAATAATATGAAATCTCAAGCTGTCCTTTCAAAACAGTCGCCTCAACTTGGAAAGCGTCATCTTGAGGTTATGGACGAACTTGAAAGGATGCTTGATAAAGGAAAGTCATTTTCAACAATGTCTGATCTAGCAAAACAGTTGAAAATTTCACTAAGAACTCTATATGAAATTGCACCAAGCAAAGAGGAATTAATAGTAACAACCGTTGATAGGGTACTAAAAAAACACGGCAAGATAGCTATAGATGCAATGAATGCTCATTCATCTCCAATAAAAAAATTAGAAAGCTTTTTGACTGTCGCTAATCAAGCAGTTGGGCCAAGATTTGAAAGATTCACGCTATCTCTTAGTAGTTTAAATTCATCCAAGGCAATGGTGGACTATCATGAACAATACATAACTGACCTAATAAAAAATCTTTTAGATGAAGCAAGAATTAAAAATGAGATCAAAGAGATTGATACTCAAGCAACTGCATTACTTTTGGGAGGTCTGGGAAGATATTTTCAATCTAAGAAACTCTTGAAAGATTTACACCAAACTCCTGAAGAAACTAGTAATTTTTTAACAAAAATCATTATTGATGGCATCAAAATGGAGAAATCTTGAGCGAAGAAATTATAAGAATTGCAAATTGTAGCGGCTATTACGGAGATAAATTATCTGCTGCTAAAGAGATGGTGGATGGAGGACCTATAGATGTATTGACTGGAGACTATTTAGCAGAACTCACCATGACAATTCTTTTTAATCAAAGGATGCAGCGTGGAGAGGATAAGGGATACGTGGGTACTTTTCTTAAACAAGTTAAAGCAGTAGCTAAGTCATGCAAAGAGCAAAATATTAAAATTGTTACAAATGCGGGTGGCTTGAACCCCTCTTCTATGGCTAATGAAATAGAGAAAATCTTAGATGAGCTAAATATTTCTCTCAAAGTTGCTTACATAACTGGCGATGATTTAATGCCAAGAATGGACTCCTTAAAAAATGAAGGAGAATTATTTCTTAACATTGATAAAAATATTCCGATTGATAAATCAGGATGTCAAACACTCACAGCAAATGCTTATCTTGGAGCCTGGGGAATTAAAGAGGCATTGGATGAAGGCGCTGATATTGTCGTATGCCCAAGGGTGACGGATGCTGCAGTAGTCATTGGTCCAGCAGCATGGAAATTTAATTGGAAGAGAGATGATTATGATGCATTGGCTGGTGCATTAGCAGCTGGGCATATCATTGAATGTGGTTGCCAAGCAACTGGTGGAAACTATTCTTTTTTTAAAGAGGTACCAAGCTTTGATAATGTGGGCTATCCAATAGCTGAAATCAAAAACGATGGAAGTTTTTACATTACAAAGCATCCTGGTACTGGCGGTTTGGTATCTACTGGAACTGTAACTGCACAGCTTTTGTATGAAATTAGTGCTCCCGCATACTTAAACCCAGATGTCATAGCTCATTTTGATACCTTGAATATTGAGGAAGTTTCCAAAGACAGAGTCTATGTATCTGGATGCAGAGGAAGCTCTCCAACCAATACTCATAAAGTTTGTATTAATCTTGCTGGTGGATATAGAAATGGCATGGAATTTATTCTTACGGGCATAGATATTGAAGAAAAAGCTCAAATTATCACTGATGCACTCTTTAACTCTGTTGGAGGCAAAGAACAATTTGATGAAGTTTCAATTTTATTAGATAGAACAGACAAAAAAGATCCAAATTCTAATGAAGAAGCCATGGCCTCTTTGAGGATTTCGGTGAAATCAAAAGATCCGGATTTGGTTGGCAGAATGTTTACAGCAAAGATGATAGAACTAGCTTTAGCCAATTATCCAGGATTTTTTACTGGAGGCGGAGTGAGATCAGGAGGACCTGTTTTAGTCTACTGGCCGGCTTTAATAGATAGCAAGCATATAAAAGAAACTGTTCATATTAATGGCAAAGAAATTGATGTCATACCAACCAATCAATTGGATTTAGAAGAAACTTATTATCAAAAACAACCAATTGAAATACCCCGTCCTCCATCAGGTAAAACCACCAACAAACCTCTAGGAGAGCTTTTTGGAGCCAGATCTGGCGATAAAGGTGGTTGTGCGAATATCGGTGTATGGGCAAAAAGTGAAAATGCATTCTCTTTTTTAAATAATTTTCTAACAGTCGAAAAAATCAAAGAATTGATGCCTGACTTAAGAGAATTTGAAATAGACAGATATGAGCTACCAAATATACTTTCACTCAATTTTTATATCCATGACATATTAGAAGATGGAGTTTCTTCTAATACCAGGAAAGATGGTCAAGCTAAATCTCTCGGGGAATACTTAAGAGCTAAGTATGCGGATATCCCTAAATCTTTATTTGAGGAAAACATATGAGCATAGATAAATTATCTTTAGAGGGTTTGGACTTTCAAGCAACGAAAATTAATATTAAAAATAATATTTTAACCATCACATTAAATCGACCTGAGAAAAAAAATGCATTAAACAATGTAATGGTAAACGAGCTAAATTATGCTTTAGCTTACGCCAAACAAGAAAGAGAAATTAGGGTTGTTGTGATCGATGCTGAGGGAGATATTTTTTGTGCTGGAGCTGATCTGCGAAGAGCAAAAGAAGAGTCTAATGTCCCAAAAATAGAGGGGGCAGATGACATCAGTTTTTCCCTAAGAAGACTACACAAACCAGTAATATGCAAAATTCAAGGCTCTGTCTTGGCTGGAGCCTTGTTGATTTTAACCAATGCAACTCATGCCATAGCGGTTGATACTGCAAAGTTTTCTGCGCCTGAGATACACAGAGGCCTGTGGCCTTTTATGGTCATGGCTGGGTTGTTCAGAGTAATGCCTAAGAGAGCTGGGCTTGATTTTATTATGCGTGGTCAGCCCATTGATGCCAATAAAGCTGAGATATGGGGGTTAATCAATGAGTCTGTTGCGGCTAATGAGCTGGATAAAAGAGTTAGCGAGCTAGCTGAAGAACTAGCTAGTCTAGCCCCAGGAACCATGCAATTTGGTCTCGAGGCATATGAAAAACAAGATGCGTTAGAGTTTGATGAAGCTCTTCCATATTTACAAAAACAAATTGCTAAATGTTTTGAAGGTGATGATGCTAAGGAAGGTATTGCTGCGTTTTTAGAAAAAAGAAAACCAAATTGGAAATAAATAAGGAAGATTTATGGATTTAGAATACGGACCAGAGTATCAAGACTTTACCAAAGAGGTTCAAAGCTTTTGTAAAAAATATGAGGGACTATCTTTCACAGATGGTTCTAATAATCCACTGGGAAGTTCAGGAGGATCTGGTGGACCTAAAATGTCTAGATCTGAATGGCAAAAAACCTTAATTGAAAATGGTTATTTTGCACGCTCAGTCCCAAAAGAATACGGAGGATATGGCGGTGAAGCAGATATTCTAAAAAGCAGAATTATTGCTGCAGAGTTCTCAAAATCTAATACGCCGGGTCCCATGGGTGGTCAGGGAATTGATATGTTGGTTCCAACATTATTAGAGATGGGTACCAAGGAACAAAAGGAAGCTTATATCAAGCCCACACTACATGGGGAAATGATTTGGTGCCAAGGTTATTCTGAGCCAAATGCTGGGAGTGATCTGGCAAGCTTACAAACTAAGGGAGAGTTAGTTGGTGATGAATGGGTGATCAATGGTCAAAAAATATGGACCAGTACTGCCCAATACTCACAAATGTGTTTTTGTCTTGTTAGAACTGAGCCGGATGCTCCAAAACACGCTGGAATAAGCTACTTATTGATCCCAATGGACACTCCAGGCATTGAAATTAGACCCCTAGTAGATATGACTTTAAAGGCAGGATTTAATGAAGTCTTTTTTACAGATGTAAAAATCCCTCATGACAATATTGTGGGTAAAAGAGGTGAAGGCTGGGCTGTTGCAAATACAACTTTAGGTCATGAAAGAGGCTCCTTAGCTCCACCAGATGCAACCATGAATAGAGTAAATATGCTTATGCATCTTATGAAAGAAGAAACACTAGATGGCAAGCCATTAATTGAGCACCCAATTTATAGAGATCGATTGATGCAAATTCAAGGCAAAGTTTTAGCCCAGCAATCTCATGCATTAAGACTGCTATCAGCCAAGCTAAATCCTGGAGCTGATGTCAAGATAGGTAAGATGATTCAAAAACTTACCGGAACAGAACTAAGACATGAGCTAGAAGGCCTTGCCATTGATGTGATGGGCGAAATTGGAACTTTGTATGAAGATAGCCCACATCTTAAAAATGATGGCACATGGCAATTCATATACATGTATTTTTTGGGCCTGATTATTGGTGGAGGTACCAGTCAAATTCAAAAGAATATCATTGCCGAACGAGGTCTAGGCATGCCTAAAGAACCAAAAGTAGAGAGAGCATAAAATGTATTTTGGCTTATCAGAAGAACAATCTTTTTTTCAGGACAATGTAAGAAAATATCTAGAAGAGCATGCCACGATAGATAATATTAAGCATATTGCTAACGGCGATGAAAAGAATCTTTCTGCTGAAATTCATCAAGGTTTGCTTAATTTAGGTATGAATGGGCTCTTAATCCCAGAAGAGTTTGGTGGCCTAGGTCTAGATTTACTCTTTGCCGCTGTCGTCTCAGAAGCGTTAGGGGGCGGCGCAGGCCCTACTCCATTTATTGCACCCTATGTTATGGCGCCAATTGCGATTAGACATGCAGGCAGCATGTCACAACATGAGAATTATCTTTCTAAAATCGCCACCAATGAATATTGTTTTGGAGTTGGTTTTAGTGAATTCATAGGCAAAAGAAATGATGCTGGGATAACTTTTTCGGACAATGTATTAAATGGTAGAGCTATGTTTGTGCTCGACGCTAATGAAGCAACTCATTTATTACTTGCAGATGAAAAAGGCCAGATATTTGTTGTAGATGCAAAATCTTCAAACATCGAAATAGTCAAGCTAACCACAGTTGATAAAACCAGACAATATTCAGAAGTGATCTGCAAAAACTTGGAAGCAGAGCTACTAGGAAATTCTTCAGATTCAACTGATCCAATTATCCAAGCAATTGATGCTGGCAGGATTATGCTTGCTGCAGATTCTCTTGGCGCATCACAGACCATGATAGACAAGGCAGTTGATTATGCCAAAGAGCGAAAGCAGTTTGGCAGAGCCATTGGATCATTTCAGGCTGTAAAGCATATGTGTGCAGAGATGGCTGCTGACTTAGAGCCATGCTATGCGCTCGTTTGGCATGCTGCACATTGCCATGATCACTCTCCTGAGGAGGCTAGATTGATGGCCTGTCATGCAAAGGCACATGTCTCCGAAATGAGTAAAGGCATTGCCAAGAAAGCTACCGAGGTTCATGGTGGCATGGGTTTCACAGACTTGCTTGGCCTACATTACTGGTTCAAACGAATTGGATTAAATCGTCAAATTCTTGGTAGTCCAGAACTTGTTCGCGAAGAAGCATATAAAACGCAGGTTTAAATTAAATTTTTTGTAATTGCTTCTTCTAAGAGATGTAACCGGTCATTACCAAAAAACATTTTTTCTTTATAAAAAAAAGTGGGCGAGCCAAATCCCCCGCGCCTAATTAACTCATCTGTATTTTTTATCAATAGATCTTTGGCTTCTTGTGATGTGATAAATTTTTTAAATTCCTTAGTATCTAAATTTGAATTTTTGGCGATGTCGAGCAATAAATCTTCCTGACTAATATCTTTACCCTCACTCCAATAGGCTTGAAATACATTATTAGCAAAATCAGCCAGTTTACTTTCTTGGTTAGCAAACAAGCAGCCTCGCATTGCCTTAACGGAATTAACGGGAAAAACTTCAGGAAAAGTTATGCTAATCCCTCTAACCTTTGACCATAAATGCAGGTCCTCATTTGAGTAATTAAGCTTTAAAGGATTAGGCTTTTTCCTAAACTCATATACATCTTGATTAACAGTATTAAACACTCCCCCTACCAGTACTGGCTTCCATTCTATTTCTAGCTTACGCCTTTGAGATAATAATTCAATTTCGACAAATGCTAAATATGTCCAAGGGCTTGAACAATCAAAGTAAAATTCTATATAGTTAGCATTCATTATTAACAAATATTGTAAGTTAATTATCTTGTATAAACAGAAAAAAGCTTTGAGCTTATTAACAATACTTTTGCTTAGCATTGGTGTTGAAGCAAAAATAAATATAACTGCATCAGCTGAAAAACAAGAGTTGTGTCAGGAAATCTATAAAAAGATAGCCAATGAACATTTTTTTAATGATAAAGACCTGAGCTCCATAAACGCTGAAATATTTAATGCATTGGTAGCTCAACTTGATTCACAGAAAATATATTTCACAGAAAATGAAATTAGTTCATTTAAAAGAAAATTTTCTCAATTTGATAATCCTAATAGCTATCAAAAAAAATACTTAAGACCTTCTCTTTGCTCAATAGATTTAAAATCTAATTTTGCATTTATAAATCTATACTTTAACCGATTGATTGAGGCAACCAACTACCAGCTTAAAGAGGTTGCTAAAAAGAGTTTTGATTATACAAAAGAGGAGATCATCGTAATTAATGATGATAAAAAAAATTGGCAAAAGAATAAATTTGAGCTTAAAAAAGCATGGAAAAGGCTGGCAAAAAATGATGTTTTAACATCCATGCTTGCTGAAAAAGAGTTAGAAGAAGCAACAGAAACTATTGAAAAAAGATACAAAAATAGACTTAAAAGAATTTCTCAAAGAAATGAGGAAGATATCTTTTCAATATCTATGAATAATTTGACATCTTTTTTTGATCCACATTCTTCTTACTTTTCTCCTAAATCAGCCGAGGATTTTGAAATGACAATGAGTCTCAAGCTTGAAGGAATTGGTGCTTTACTTACAACTGAAGATGATTACCCAACCATAGTCAGTGTTGTGCCCGGGGGCCCAGCTGAAAAAACAGGAAAAATTAATCCAGATGACAAGATAGTAAAGATATCTCAAGTTGAAGATTTGAATTCAACCCCAACTGATGTTGTGGGTTGGAGAATAGATGAAGTTGTTCAATTAATTCGAGGAAAAGCTGGTACTAAAGTTAAATTAGAGCTGATTCCAGGCAAAACAGAAGATTTGAGTGAAAGGAAATTCGTAACAATTACTCGCGAAGAAGTAAAGCTTGAGGAACAAGCGGCAAAATCAAAAATAATTGAAATCAAAAGAAATTCGCAAACAATAAAAATTGGCATAATAGATTTACCCACTTTTTATATAGATTTCAATGCATGGCGAAATAGAGATCCAAATTTTAGAAGCAGCTCAAAAGATGTTGAAACTATATTAAGAAAATTCGATGATCAAAGAGTTGATGCTGTCTTAATTGATCTTCGGGGCAATTCCGGTGGTTCCCTTTTTGAGGCGAATAAATTAACTGGATTGTTTGTATCCTCTGGAGCAACACTACAGGTAAAAGAGAATAATGGCAGTATAAGGCCCTGGGGAGATGCAAGAGCTAAGCAAATGTGGAAAAAGCCAATGGCTGTTATGGTCGATAGATATTCTGCCTCTGCATCAGAAATTTTTGCAGGAGCTATACAAGATTATCAAAGAGGTATAATAATTGGGCAAAAAACATTCGGCAAAGGAACTGTTCAAAAATTAGATGATTTGAGCTCTGGGCAAATCAAAATTACTGAATCAAAGTTTTATAGAATTACTGGAGCTGGAATGCAAAGCAAAGGAATTCATCCTGATATTACATTACCAAGCACTTGGGATATTGAAGAAATTGGTGAAAGTTCATACGAAACAGCTCTTCCATGGGATGAAATTAAACCTGTACGTTTTAAGAAATTTTCTATGAGATCATCTTTGGTTTCTCAGTTAAATGATGAGCATTTGTCGAGAGTTAATCAAAACCCTAATTTGCAATATATCCTTGATATAAGGAAAAGATATGAAATCCAAAAAAACAAAGAAGTGATTTCTTTAAACATGGCTAATAGAAGAGCTGAAAAAGAAGAAAGGCAGTTATGGGCTTTAGATATAGAAAACAAGAGACGCGCCTCTCTTAATTTAGAGACTTTTAGTTCGTTCAAGGCTATGGAGGATTTCAATGATGCCAAGGAAACCTTAAAAAATAATAGGGATTCTGAGATAGATATTGATAATGATTATCTCCTAAATGAAGGTGTAGAAATACTTTCAGACTATACAATATTTAATCAAAACATCTATTTGTCTAAAGCCGCTTAAAGTGATATGAAAATTGTATCTTTTAATATAAATAGCATAAGAGCTCGTCCTCACCAACTTATTCATCTTAGAGATACCATCGATCCTGATGTAATTGGAATACAAGAAACTAAAGTTAATGATCCTGATTTTCCAATTGATGAAATTAAAGAAATTGGATACCACGCTGAGTTTTGGGGGCAAAAAGGCCACTATGGGGTTGCAATTCTAAGTAAAAAAAAGCCTGAAGATGTCCAAAAAGGTTTTGTAGGTGACTCAGAGGATGACCAAAAAAGATTTATACAAGCTACTTTTAAATGGAAAAGAAAAAAAATTACTATCATGAATGGGTATTTTCCTCAGGGAGAAAATAGGTCGCATGAAACCAAATTTCCCAAAAAAATAAAATTTTATGATGATTTGGAAAATCACATCAAAAAGCTTAAAAAAGTTGAAGAGAATTTGATTGTAATGGGCGATTTTAATGTTGCTCCCACTGAATTAGATATTGGGATAGGGGAACAAAATGCAAAGAGATGGTTACGCGAAGGAAAAACAGCATTTCTTCCAGAAGAAATTGAAATGTGGAATAAAATTAAAGACTTAGGTTTTGTAGATTCATGGAGAAAACAAAATCCTGAAGAGGGGTCAATATATTCATGGTTTGATTACCGCTCACGTATGTTTGATGATAGCCCAAAAAGGGGATTACGAATTGACCACATACTATTATCAAAAAATATAGAGCATACAATATTGAATACTGGAATAGACTACTCTGCTAGGGCGATGGAGAAGCCATCTGATCATTGCCCCATTTGGCTGGAACTAAAATAAGTTCATTTAAATTTTCTCTTTTTTTCTTTTTGATCGAAAAAATTTTTTAAGAAGATTGGAGCATTCATCTTGCATATGCCCACCGCTAAAAACCACCTTATGATTAAGATCAATTCTGTTAAGAAATTGATCTATTGACACAATTGCACCTGTCTTGGGTTCTTTTGCACCAAAATATAAGGAATCAATTCTGGCATCTACAATTGCTTTTGCACACATATGACAAGGCTCAAGCGTAACGTATATATCGCATCCGTTCAGCCTATAGTTATTAGTAAATTTACTTGCTTGATTAATTGCATTAATTTCTGCATGAGAGGAAACTGAATTTTTTGTTATTACTTGGTTGAAGCCCATGCCGATAATTTTTTCATTCTTAACTATGATTGCGCCTACTGGAACCTCATCATTGTCATACGCCAGTTTGGCCATTTTCATGGCCTCGAGCATGAAATGATTCAACATTTTTATAGAAATTTAGCCCATTCTTTGAGAGGCCTTCTTTTTGATTGCAAAGAATTGACCAAAGCAGTGTCGTCCCTATATCCTATAGCCATACCGCAAAATAATATATCGGTGTCATCAGCCTTAACAAATTTAGCAACACTATCATGTTTCATTGACCAAGCCTCTTGAGCACATGTATCTAAGCCAGCCTCTTTTGCTAATAACATGAAGGTTTGCAAGAACATTCCTAAATCAGACCATTGAGGGGGACCCATTTGGCGATCCACAAAGCAAAAAAAAGCACACGGAGCTCCAAAGAATTTAAAGTTCTTCATCACTTGAGCAATCCTTGCATCTTTGTCTTCTCTTCCTATGCCTAGGAGTTCATACATTTGCTCTCCTAATTCAAACCTTGACGTTCTATAGGGTTCTTTCAACTTTTGGGGATAAATATCATAAGCTGGCACTTCAGGCTCAGTCCAGTCTTCTTGAAAATCAAGAAAATCTTTCATAGAAGCATTATTAATGACAAATATTTTCCAAGGCTGGAGATTGCCTCCAGATGCAGCTCTTGAAGATTTTTCTAATAAAACCTTCAAAAGATCATCAGAAACAGGATTATTTAAAAATGACCTAATTGAAGATCTTGAGAGGACTGCTTCGGTGACATTCATTTTTTTATTTTATATACAACATAAAATTATTCCCACTCAATAATAGCTAAGATTTTGACAGCTATAGTTCTTAATTACTATCTCTGTTGCAGAATACATTCAATTTTAGAAATATCTTCTATTGAATCAATATCGATACTTTTTTGCTCATCCATCAAATAAAATGTTGTTTGATTTTGAAGAAATAAAGGGTTGTTTAAAAAGGCTTCCTTATTGATAACATATATTGCCCCGTTAGGTTTATATGCTTCGGGTAAATCTTGACGATTCATCGAGATAAATTGCTTGCCAAAAGGAGCTTTAAGATATCCATCTTCATCTAAAATAAAAGATTTTAAGATATTGCTTTCTGTTTTTTGAACAGAAATTAAGGCCTTGCAATCTTCAGCAAGAAATTGCTTGCAAGCCAAATCAATGTCCTGATGATCCCTAAGGGGAGAGGTTGGTTGAAGTAGAACTATATTTTCAAAGTCAAAACCTAAATCATTGATTTTTTTAATTGCATCAAGAACAACAAGCTCCATTCTTACATTATCTGTTGCAAGCATGTCATCTCTTTTTATTTGAATTGCCTCCTGATCAGATGCAAGTTGTAAAATTGTATTAGAATCTGAGCTCACAAAAGTGCTTTCAATGCTGGAAGACACTCTGCTCGCATCAATGGTCCATGAAATCAATGGTTTTCCATTTAAGGGGTGTAGATTTTTGTTTGGAAGCCCTTTTGAATTTTTTCTAGCAGGAATTAGAGAAACAAATTGTTTACTTTTCATTTAAAAAATTAGAAATGAAGTCAATTTGAGCTCTTTTATAATCTCCAATCTGTCCGATATCAAGCCAATATTCATATATTGGAAAAGCAGCAACTGAAGATTCTTTTTTTGATGCAGTTTCGTTAATAAGCGAGGGCATATCCATATATAAATCTTTTGGAAAATTATTTAAAAGATCGCTGTCTAAAACATATATTCCAGCATTTACTTTTGAAGAAATTTTTGGCTTTTCATCAATTGACTTTACATAACTATTTTTAGAGGAAACAACTCCATAAGGAATATCATAGTAAAAATTTCTTACGCACATTGTAATTTTAGCTTTTGAGCTTTGATGGAATTCAATCAGTTGTTTGAAGTTCACCTTTGTCAGGATATCAGCATTCATTACAAAAAAAGGCTCATTGATTTCAGAAGAATTTATTAAACTTAAACATCCCGCTGTGCCAAGAGGATTGTTTTCCTCAATATAACTAATTGAGCAGTTATACTTGCTGCCATCTCCCAAGTAATCTTTTATCATTTCTGATTTATAGTGAGTAGAAATTATAAATTTCTTATATCCATAAGATAGAAAATTTTGAATAATAGTTTCAATGATAGGTTTTTCACCGACTTGTAAGAGTGGCTTTGGGCATTCATCAGTTAATGGCTTTAATCTTGATCCAAAACCGCCTGCCATTAACACAATAGTATTTTTTTTGTCAGTAATCGTATTGAAACCACTAGCATGGATTTCTTTTATTGTGCCATCCTTAAATAGAACTGGAATTGCTTGAAGGCTCTTTTCCAATATTTCATTATCTAAATTAGCTCTATCATCAGAATCATAATACTTTACAAAATCCTTTTGCATTGCACCGTGGATAGGCTCATCAAGCTCTACTCCTTGCAGAATGGCCCTTCTTATATCGCCATCCGTAACAGTTCCAATTAGTTTGTTTTGCCCATCTACTACAAAGAGAATCTTAAGCTCTAAATCATTGAGCGCTTTAATAGATGATCTTACGGTTAGATTATCTAAGATAAGATGGGGATCTGAGTTAATTATCATAAGAAATTACTTAAACCATTCATTTTTTTTGATGCCTTTAATTGTCATTTCTTTTCTTAATAACCTTTTATAATCTAATTCTAGTTTTGAAAGCACGTCTGCGATTTTCAATCCTGCATCGCCCACACCATATGGATTGATACATTCTCTTACCTTTAATCTAAATTGATTATCATCAAAACACTTGATAATGGCATCATATATTTCTTTTGGATCGTAGTTTGCATCAATAACATTTTCAGCTCTTAGCCTTCCATCCTGGCGAGAGCCGATATTTACTGTTGGGCAAAGAAAAGCTGGTGTTTCTTTGATTCCAGATGAAGAATTTCCAGCGCAACAAACTCTTGTATCGGGATTTAGTGATAATGCAAGTATACCGTGATAATTGTATCTTCCTAAAGAAGAAAAAATTTGAACATTTTCATAGCCTACAAACTTATTTTTAGCAAAATTTTGGATTGTATCAATGATTCTTCTGCCGCCAGCATCGTTGTTAGGAAAAGTTATAATAATTTGTATGCCTTGATCGGCTAAGTTTTTTAATGCCTTCAAAGATGTCTCAATTTGATCTGATGCGAGTCCATACTCTGTAGTAACAGAATGCTGAGTGAATAAAACTATTGGCTTATTGAGATCTAAATTATATTTAGCCTTCAATTCTGCGGGTGTTGCAAAATTATCCTCTTGAATTAAATCAATCGCTGGAAAACCAACTGTATGAACTCTCCATTCTGCCTCACCCATTGCTAAAAGTCGATTTGTGGCTTGTTCATTTGTTGTGAAATGAATATGAGATAATTTTGTCATAGCATGTCTCACCGAATCATCAAGCGCTCCTCCCTCTGTAATATCTCCACCTTCTATGTGAGCGGTAGGGATATTCATTTGGGTTGAAGCAATGACTGCTGCAAATCCCTCAAACCTATCAGCATAAACAACAAAAATATCTGGCTTTATTTGTGCCAAAGCTTTTGAAATAGACAATATACCTGATCCAATAGCTTTTGAGGTCGAGAATTCAGAATTCTCATCTAACTCAATTGAAACCTCAGAATGGACCTCAAATCCATCTTTGTTAATTTCCTTGATCGTGCTACCAAAGTTTTTATCAAGATGCGCACCAGAAACAATTAACCGGTAATCAAGCTCAGGATGGCGGTCTATTGCCTTTAGCACAGGATATTGAAGACCATATTCTGCTCTGTTTCCTGTAAAAACTGCTACTATTTTCTTCATGTACATGTCTCCGAAGTGTATTGTATAAGGTTTTTCAATCCTTCTGAAAAATAAATCTGAGATTTCCATTTATAATTTTTTTTTGTCTGCGAAACATCTAATAGAATTGATGAATGAGCTGAACTTTTATTAGTTTCTACAATTTTAATATTTGACAGTTGTGCAATTTCTAAAATTTTTTTTACTAATTGTTTAATGGAAATGGATTCACCTGACGCAACATTAAAGATGCCTTTTTGATTTGATTTCGCCATATATACCAAACATCTTGCTACATCTTTTACATGTATAAAATCACGCACAGGAGCCCCATCTTTAATTTGAATAGACTTGATATTTGAGCAAATAACCTGATTCAATATGTCTGATATGACATTTTTTGAACTCATTCCAATTCCATAGACATTAGCAAGTCTTGCTACCACTCCACCATTTGAAATTACAATACTTTCACATTCTAATTTTGATTTTGAATAAATATTAAATCCTGTTATGTTTTCGCTGGGTTTATGCTGAAGAGAAGATTGATCTCCATAAACTCCAGCTGATGAGGCGTATATGATGCTTGCAGAGGTATTATCAGCAATAGCTTTAAGTCTTGTTATGTTTTCAGAAATATAATCTTCGCCCATATCTTCAGCGAAGCTTATGTCACTATTCTCAGAGAGATAAATAATTGAAGCTTTTAAATATTTCTTTGACATATTATTAAAGCTGCTTAGAGATGCACTTATTTCATCAAGGGTGCCTCTGTTTTGAATTAAAAAATAATGAAGGCCTTTATGCTTTAGGTATTTCTCTATATATTGACCAATAAATCCTGATCCTCCATATATTCCATATAAGGTCATAAGAAGATTGGTTTATTTTTGAATATCTTCTGGAGTTAATTGGGCATCCATATCAATATTTTTAGCGGCAGTTTTACCTATTATCGAGTTGAATTTTTCAGCAAGTATTTGTCCAGTGCCAGGTCTTTTGACCCATATATTATCTAGATTAAAAATCTCTCCTTTTTTGATATTTTTTATAGCAACAACGCTAGCAAATGCAAATTTTATTGTAGGTAGCTCTTCATCAACGGCGCCTTTAGCGCCTCCTCTTTCTTCGAAGAGAATATTAGCGCCTTTAATTAAATCTTTGGCTGCCTCAGGGTCCATTGAATTTACTATATCTGGGCCCTCTCTAGACATAGAGTCAGTGAAATGCCGCTCTAGAATGGATGCCCCAAGCGCAACCGCCCCAAAACATGCATGATTTGATACAGTGTGATCAGATAAACCAATTACTGCATCTTGAAAGCTTTCCTGTAATTCTGACATGGCTCCAAGACGCACTAGTTTGTTTGGAGTAGGATATATATTGGTGGTGTGAAGCAAAGCATAAGGAACATTTTTCTTTCTCAGAATTTCTACTGCAGGTCTAATGCTATTAATGTCATTCATACCAGTACTCAGTATTATCGGTTTACCAAAATTTGCAATATGTTCAATTAGAGGATAATTGTTGCATTCGCCCGAACCAATTTTATACCCACATACATTCATAGACTCTAATCTGTCGGCAGCAGCTCTAGAGAAAGGCGTGCTGATAAAGATTTTTCCTTTTGACTCTATGTAATTCTTTAAAGCAATTTCATCATCTTCATTTAAAGCGCACTCCTTCATAATTTGATATATAGATTTTGTAGAATTTCCAGGGATAACTGATTTTGCCTCTGAGGTCATCTCATCATCAACCACATGAGTCTGATGTTTAATAACCTCTATTCCTGCTTCAATAGCTTTGTCAACTATGTAGATTGCGTCCTCAAGCGATCCATTATGATTAATACCAATCTCAGCTATCACCAGAGGTGGATACGCGGAGCCTATTTTTCTTTCACCTAAACTAAATTCATTCATTTAATACCTCTCCTTAATATTACATTTTACTATCAAGATAAATACCTTTTTCATTATGTTCGAATGATGGAAGCATCTTTTGAAAAAGTTTTAGAATTGTGGATTTAGAATAATCACCACTTTTAGAAATTTCAGAAACCGAATCCCTAAATAAATCTAAATTTTTTTTACTTATATCAAGATTGCTTTTTATAATCCCAATACCGGAAAATGAATCCATATCAAGAATGTCGTCGTCTTCAGTAAATTCTTCAAAATCTTTTTCGCCAGTTGTATTGCTGGCAGAAAAATAGCATGGCCATTTTTTTAAATTGACTAACTGATCAATCTCAGATCTTGCCTCTTCCTCGCTGGAGCATATATAGGGAGTATATCCATGATGTTTCAAAAATTTATCTGCGATTTCTGAGAAAGTAATAAGATGAAGGGTATCATCTAATTTTGGAAAAAAAATATCATTAGTTTCACCCAACAAACATGATAATAAACATAACTCACCTGATTCTTGAGAAGTAAGAAAATATCTCCTTACATCATTTGGTGCAGAAATTGGTTGTAATTTTTTTATTCTTTCTTCAAAGCCAGATAAAAGAGAGCCGTCCGAAAAAGCGACGTTAGCAAAACGAGCTGTAGATATGTTTATTTTTTGAGAATAATAAGACAAAAATAATTCCATTATTCTTTTTGATGCGCCCATCATATTAACCGGATTTGCAGCTTTATCAGTAGAAACGCAAAAATATTTTTTAGAATTCATTGCAATTGCAGATTTGATATTTTTTTCAGTATTAAGGATATTGACTCTGATCATCCTCATTAATGTGAATTGATCTTCTTCGCTTCTTACATGTTTTAGGGCAGAAAGATTTAATACATAATCATATGGTCCATTTCTATCAACCATGTCCTCAAACTCATCACTGCCAACATCTAGTGCAAATGTTTTAAAGTCACCATCAATATAACCTATAGAACTTCTAAGATCTCGAACCAATTCAACTAAATTATTTTCACTAAGATCAACACAATGAATTTTTTTTGGAAATCTTCTAAAAATCTCTTTTGAAACAGCTTGACCTATTGAGCCTGCTGCACCTATTACGAGAAATGATGAATTAAATACCTTTTCAGACAAAGCTTCTGAAAAATTATTTACATCTTTGTCAAAGAGCAAATGATCTCGTCCAATAATTTTTAATACATTGTTCATATTCGCTTAATTATATCAATGACTCTTATATAAAACTATTTGAAACAAACAGACATTATGACGTTTTGTCATCAAGGAGTACATTAGAACCATCCCTCATTCCCACTCAATAGTCGCAGTTTTACAGAGCCTTATTAACAAAGGGCTACAAGCACGAAAATAAAACCGTGTAACTCCTCCCTTCTGTTTGTATTCTGCCTATTAAACCAATTCCTCTGTTTTATCAGTAACTTAGTAACTTGTAAGTTACAAACATTGTAACCCTCATTCTCCTCTCCAAAAATACCTTCTACAACTGTTCACTAGATTTTATATACCTACCATCTAAAACAATGAGCCCCGCTACAATAATTAATAATCCAATCATTTCAGATTGAGAAACAGCTTGATTTAAAAATAGCAAGTTCAGCAAAATAGCTGAAGGGGGTATGATTACTGTGCACACTAAAAGATTGCTAGCCCCAGCACTTTCTAAAATTTTAAAATAAATTATATAAGCCAAAACTGAACAAAGTATTGCAAATAGTGCTGACATTGAAAATGCTGAAAGAGAAAGATTAGCAAGCTCATCAAAATTATAGAAAAAAGCGAAGGGCGTTAAGATGATAGCGCTTCCAGTAAGCATACCAGTGGCAGAAATTAACGCTGGCACACCATCGAGTCTAAGCTTAGCCCAAACACTGGCAAGGGCATAAGATAACGTAGCTAATAAAATGAGATATTTGCCTAAATTGTTTTCATAAATTTGGAAAATATTTTCATAGCCAACAGCTATGATAACCCCAAAAATTCCTATTATTGCTCCACTTACTCTGTTAAAAGATAATTTCTCACTAGGGATTAGAAAAGGTGCAATTAATATAGTAAGTAGCGACGTATTTGCATTTAAGATTGAAGCCAACCCCCCAGTTACTGACTGCTGTCCATATGCAATAAGTAGAAAAGGCAATACATTATTCAGCATTGCCATAATAAATAAATTGAAAATTAAACTGACATTGAGAGCAACTTTGACTTGCTTTATAAGCAAAATAAATAAAAGAAGTATCGCTGCTAAAGCTACCCTTAAATATACAATTAAAAATGGGCTTAAAATCTCCAAAAGAAGTTCGATAAAGAAGAAACTGGACCCCCATAAACTTCCCAAACAAACAATCATTAACCAGTCTTTGCTTTTCATTTATTAAACAATTACTCCTAAAAATTAATATCTCATTATGTTAAGTAGCCCTATTCCCAATCAATAGGTGCCTTCTATTAAAAAGTAATAGTAGAGATTTCGTGTAACTTTTCGTGTAACTCGAACTAAGGA
>Ga0181567_10001493_pt1 | contig 17688 bp, 17 predicted proteins | sample 101ome_14_FD_133761 | JGI IMG/M metagenome (GOLD analysis project Ga0181567, IMG submission 133761) | Coastal salt marsh microbial communities from the Groves Creek Marsh, Skidaway Island, Georgia - 101403AT metaG (megahit assembly) | ecosystem: Environmental > Aquatic > Marine > Intertidal...
AAGAAAAAGACTCATTTCCAAAAGAGCTAAATCAAGCTTTTTCACCTATCGTATATTTTATAAATTATGAAACACTTAAAAGCTATGAAAGTATTGCTGGGTACAACAATAGAGAGGAATTTCTTTACCACGTAAAAAAAGAAAAATAATACCAATTATTTTATCAGAATTTAATCACAAGATATGTAGAATACAAACTAATATTTAATACAAGGTTTTTTAATAAATGATTACATGGATGCAAAGACATAAAAAGTATCTCATCGTAACAATTTGGATATCTACAATAGCTTTTGTTGGTGCTGGATTTGTTGGTTGGGGTCAATATAGTTATGGAGACAAAGCTGGTGCAGTAGCTAAAGTTGGTAATGTCGAAATAACTATGGGAGAACTTCAAAAAGCTTACTCTAGAATTTATTCACAATATAATCAAATGTTCCAAGGGAACTTTGATGAAGAGAAAGCAAAAGCATTTGGTTTACAACGACAAGCTCTTCAACAACTTACAAACCAAGCACTAATCTTAAATCTAGCTCAAGAGTACGACTTAAGAATCAGCGATCAAGAGCTACTTCAAGAGATTACATCACAAGAATATTTTTTTAAAGATGGACAGTTTGATAAAACGATATATAAAGAAACTTTATCAAGAAGCAACCTTTCTTCGAAAGAGTATGAACAAGAGATGAAAAAACAGCTTCTAATTCAAAAAGTTTTCAGCTTATTGCCAGTTGAAGTAAACCAAAACGAATCTGAAATTTTAAATACAGTGATGAGTATAGCAGATAAAATCGAATACAAAGTCTTAGACGATTCAAACATATCAGTTGATGTATCCGATGAAGTTCTTAAACCCTTCTGGGAAAATCAAAAAAACAATTTTATGACTGAAGTCTCTTATAACCTTAGCTACATTAAACAAGAAAAAGTATCTAATGAATATTCTCAAGCAGATATCGAAGAGTACTATGCAAAAAACAAAAATAGTTTAAAAGACCCTGATGGAAAAATAATTCCACTGGATATGGCTAAAAACCTTGTTGAGGAAAGACTTAATGCTAAAGCTACAAAAGATTTAGCTTTAAGAACATACATCGCTTTTAAAAAGAGAAAACTTGAAGATGAATCCCAAATTCAAAAAATCACCATCTCTCAGACAAACAATCCATTTTCACAAGAAGTACTTCAAAAAGTATCATCTCTTTCGATTACTTCACCGTTTCTAAAACCTATTGAAGTTGATGGTGAATTTTTCACTTTCGAACTCCTAAAAGTTAATGCTTCACAAACTAAAACATTTGATCAGGCAAAAGATCAAGTAACTGCAATCTTTGTGGCAGAAAAAAAGAAGGAAAAGCTTTTCAATCTAGCATCAGAATCTCTACCCAATTTTACTGGTGTAAAAACAGACTTTATATCAAATACTGATGCCGAAAAAATAAGCTTACTAAATAAAGATGAAGCGAATGAGTTTTTGATGAAACTCTTCAACGCTCAGAACAAAAATGGAACAATTTCATTAGCAAGTGGAAAACTTGTTATCTATAACATTTTGGAACAAAAATTGCTTAACAAAACACATGAAGACACTGATTCAATGAAGCGACTAAAAAGTACAATTTTCAGTGCTGGCTTAATGAAAAACTTAAGTAAAAAGTACAAAACAGAGATTTTCGTACAAGGACTATAATTTGAGTAAAACTGTTTTAGCTATAGATATTGGTTCAACGAAAATATGTGCGATTATCGCTCAAATAAATGATGATGGAAGTATCCAAGTTACTGGTGCAGGAACAACAAAGGCACAAGGTTTAAAAAAAGGTAGCATTACAAATATAGAACTTGCTTCTAAATCGATAAAAACTGCTGTATCTGATGCAAAACGTGTAGCAGGCAGTGACATCAAAAAAGCTACTGTTAGCATCTCTGGTGCATATACAAAAAGTTTAAACTCAAATGGAATCGTTAACATTCCGAATAAAGAGATAAGTTTTAAAGAGATTGAACGTGTTATGCAAACATCTCTGTATAATGCAAATATACCTAACGAATTTGAAGTACTCCATGCACTCCCTTTTAATTTTAAGGTAGATGATCAAGACTTCATTGAAGATCCACTTGGGATGAATGCTTCAAGACTAGAAGTTGAGACACATATAATTACAACGCAAAAGTCAAATCTTAACAATCTTAAAAAATCTGTTCGTGGTGCAGGAATCGAAGTAGAAAATGTAATCTTAAACGGCTATGCTTCATCTATTGCAACAATCAATGAAGATGAAAAAGAACTGGGTGTTGCCGTTATAGATATGGGTGGTAATACAAGCAATATCACAATTCATATTGGAAACTCTATCAAGTATAACGACTTTTTAGGTGTTGGTTCAAATCATGTAACTAGCGATTTATCGATGGCTCTACATACACCTCTCAATGTTGCAGATACAGTAAAACTAAACTACGGTTCATTACTTGCTCCAACAAATGATCTTATTGAACTTCCGATTATCGGCGATGAAAACAATACCCACGAAGTCTCACTTGAAGTTGTCCATAACGTTATATTTGCGAGAGTTGAAGAAACACTTATGATACTTGCTCAATTTATTGAAAATAGCGGTCTCAAAGAACAAATGGGTGCTGGTGTTATATTAACAGGTGGCTTTTCTAAAATGGAAGGTATCCGAGACTTAGCAGTTGCAACATTTGGTTCTATGCCTGTTCGTGTTGCAAAACCTAAAGAGATGGATGGGATGTTTGATAACCTTCTAGATGCAGAATATTCTAGTGCAATTGGTCTTGTAATGTATGCAGCATCTGCCTATACACCATACGAAATCGATGTAAATAAAAAAGTTAGACATCCAAACGAAATTCCACCTGAAGAATTTGACATTGGAGACTTAACAAATACTCCTGAAATGCCGATATTGGAAGAAATAGAACCAGAAGAAAAAAAACCTAGTACGATGGTTTCTTTAGAGAAAGAGAAAAAGAGTGATGAGGCTGGTGCATTTAGCAAATTTTGGAACTGGGCAACACAGTTATTTTAAAAGAGGGGTAGAGAATAATGGAACCATTTTTAGTAGAAGAAGCAAGTAATATCAATGGTGCTAGAATCATTGCTGTAGGTGTCGGCGGTGGTGGTGGCAATATGATTGGTCATATGCTTAACGAAGGAGTTACAGGGATAGAAATGATCCTTGTAAACACAGATGCTCAAGTTCTTTCAGAAAATTCTGCCGCTTCAAAAATTCAAATAGGTGCAAAACTTACTAAAGGTTTGGGCGCAGGAATGAAACCTAGTGTTGGAAAAGAATCTGCACTAGAAAACTATGAAGATATACGTAACTCACTTGATGGTGCTGATATTGTATTCATATCTGCTGGTCTTGGAGGTGGAACTGGAACGGGTGCTGCACCAGTTGTTGCACAAATTGCTAAAGAAGTTGGTGCACTTACAATTTCAGTTGTTACAAAACCTTTCAAGTTTGAAGGTAAAAAACGTATTAAACTTGCTGAAGATGGTTTAGAAGAACTAAAAAAAGAAAGTGACTCTATAGTTGTTATTCCAAACGACAAACTTCTCTCAGTAATAGACAGAAAACTAGGTTTAAAAGATAGTTTTAAAATTGTTGATGGTGTATTAGCACAAGCAGTGAGTGGTACTTCAGGTGTAATTCTATCAAGTGGTGAAAATGATATCAACCTTGACTTCGCCGATTTAAAAACTGTAATGAGTCACCAAGGTATGGCACTTATGGGTGTTGGTGAGCATGAAGGTGAAAATGCTGCATATGAAGCTATCAAAGCAGCTATTGAATCCCCTCTTCTTGATAACATGTCTATCAATGGTGCTATGGGTGTTCTTGTACACTTTAAAGTACATCCAAACTTTCCAATTATGGAAATATCTGAAGCAATGGAAGTTGTTCATGAAAGTGCTCATGATGAAGCAGAAGTTATTTTTGGTACTTCTACAGATGAATCACTATCTGAAGAATATGTAAAAATTACAATCGTAGCAACTGGTTTTGAAAAAGAGAAAGATTTAGAAGCTGAAACTCCTGCTGCAGCTGTAAATGTTCCAAAAGTAAAACAACGTCCAAAACTTGTAGTTGGTGGTGAAGACTTTGGAAATAGTGACATTTATGATATCCCAACATACATGAGACAACAACAAGACTAATAATTGCATAGTTTTGAAGAACTTATGAAGGCCAAGACCCTCCTTGGCCTTAGAGAAAAATCTACTCTCAAAGAGATAAAACTTAAATATAAAAATCTCATGAAAAAATGGCATCCAGATAAGCACAAGGATGATGCTCAAAAAGCTACTAAAATGAGTATGAAAATCAATCAAGCATATGAAATTGTATTAGAATACTGTAATAATTATGAGTATAGTTTTGAAGAAGAAAATGTGAAGAAAAAATATTACACGCCACAAGAATGGTGGCACGATAAATTTGGAGAAAGATAAACTTCTACGCTCGTCTTAAAAGCATAAGCCTACGTACAAATAATACAACCAAAGAAATTGCAAGTATTTTGAAATCTAGTTCACTTCCCATATGAATATTTTTAAAAGTATCACTTTGTGTAGCCTCTTGCCCAAGAGCTTGCATTTCAAGAATTTGTGGTACATAAACCGCACTAAACATCAAAGAAGTTGCTACAACCATAAATGCAGCAGCAAAAGCAATAGCATCACGATGACCCATTTTATATTGGACAGCTTCAAACAAAGCAACAAAACTTGCTAAAAAATATGTCCAATAAGAAAATTTATAAAAAATAGTTCCCATAATAATTCCAGCATTATATTGGTTTATAACTAGCTCAGTAATGATTCTTTCAGTATGAAAAACAATAGGTGCTACAAGAGCCCCAAGTACAATAATAGCGCCAAAACTTGCTGCTAAAACTATTAAATATGTGAAATCAAAATATATTCTTTTACTCAATCTAATAACCTTAATGTAAATCCTCTATCAAATCCCGATAGATCTTTATAAAAATTCAAACTTGTAAACTTACGATCACTCATATAAGACATAATTTTATCTTTTTGATCATAACCCATCTCACAAGAAAAGAATTTAATCTCTCTTTTTAAGACTTCATCAAGAAGCTTCTTTATTATTTCATCTCCAACTTTACCTCCAAACAATGCATTCTGAGGTTCGTATGATAAATTAGCTCCTAATTCTAAACCATCTTCTATGTATGGGGGATTAGAGACTAAGTAGTCTATGTCTTCATCAACACACTCTAAAAGGGATCCTTGACGTAGTTCTATTACATTTTCTAAAGAAAACTTTTTGACATTTTTTTTTGCAATGGCTAGAGCATCAGAAGATATATCAACAGCTATAATTTTCACATTTTTGAATTTTTTTGCAAGCATTATAGAGATAATTCCACTTCCAACTCCAACTTCAACTATGGTAAATGTTTCTGATGGTTGAACAATGTTCTCTAAAACTTGATCTATTAAAATTTCAGTTTCTGGCCGTGGAATAAGTGCTCCAGGTGCTATATAAAATTCTTCACTATAAAAACTCACTCTATTGACAATATATTCGAATGGTTCCTGTTTTTTTCTTCTTTGAATCCATTCAAAGAGATCTTTCCCAATAGTAACCTTTTCATTTTGATGAGTCAAAAGCCATAGCTCATCAACATTTAAGTATGCCATTAAAAAAAGTTGAGCTTCTCTAGATGCTCTTGGGATACTTCCATCTAAAGAACTACTTAGCTCTGCAAGTAAATCTTTAACTCTATAAAATTTACTCATTCAGCTCTAAGAAGTGTTTCATCGATATCACCGAGATCAACGCCTAAAGCTTTTAATCTCTCAATCACTGGTGGATGTGTATAATGAAAGAAAATGTAAAGAGGATGTGACAAAGGAAAACTTTTATTTTCTTGAACTAATTTTTGTAATGCATTAGCCAATTCAATTTCACCAGATGGTCCACCTAACTCACTTCCCATTCTGTCAGCTTCATATTCATTATGTCGACTAACTATACCCATAATTGGCATCATTATAAAGCCTAAAACTGGCATAAACAACAATAATAGGATCATGACCAATGCAGGAGATTCACTCATACCTAATTCCAAATACAATGACTCAGGAAGGTTGCCAAAAATACTAAACATTACAAAGAGCATACTACCTACCAAAGCAATGTTCTTATAGATATCACCATGAGCAAAATGACCAAGTTCATGACCTAAAACAGCTAGCAATTCTTTTGTAGTCAACTTTTCAATTAATGTATCAAACAAGACTACCCTTTTAGCTTTACCAAAACCACCAAAATAGGCATTAAGCCTTGCATCACGTTTACTTGCATCACTTACAAAAACTCCAGAACTTACAAATCCTGTTTTGTCCATTAAAGATTTTATTTCACCATCTAATGCTTCATCTTGTAAAGGTGTCAATGTATCAAAAAACATTGCACGAAAAGCTGGGTATAACATATTGACTAAAACTACAACAGAAAATATAAATAAAAAACTCCATAGCCACCATAGTTCAAAACTGCTAATAATTAAATAGATTCCCCAAACTATAAGTGATCCTAAGACAACAGTCATAATAAAAGAAATAATTGTGTCTTTGATCCAAAGCCCAATAGTAGAATTATTAAAACCAAATTTTTGATCTAGTATAAATTTTTCATAGTAAGAAAATGGTAAAGATATTATTGATCCAATCACAACAAAACTAACCACTACAGCTATATTGTGTAGTGCTTGATTTTCAAAAAATATACTGCTTTGCAAAGTGGAGATTCCAAAACCTAGCCATGCAACAAAAATCAAATACTCTATAAATGTACTAACTATACTTAGTTTTTCTTTTTCAACAGCATAGTTACCAGCAATTAAAAATTTGTCATCATCCAATAAAACCGGTTTTTTTCTTTTTGCTACATTAATGTAACCAATTTGCATAATACTGGTATACATTGAAAAAAGCACATAGAGTGTATAAATAGCAACAAGTGTAGTTAGCATCTTTTACCTTTTTACTTCATTGGAATATATTTTAGTGGCTTTTCAACTTCAATAGCATCTTCGGGTTTATCATACATATTATATGCAATTGTGTAAATTATCCCCATAACTAGACCTGAAAGAATCACAGCAAATACTACTTTTCTCTTTTCACCACTTAATGTTTTGTAATCATCAATTTTGTCTAAACTTGGTTCGCTCATATTAATACCTTCATAGTTGTTTATTGAACATCATATCAGATATCACAATAAATGAACAAACCCTTCATGAACTAAAATAAATGCTTAAGTCTTTTTTTTGGATGTTTATTTCGTCAATACAAACTAAAAAGTCAAATAATATAATCTACTACTTTTGATTCTGTTGTTACACTTTTAATAATCTCTACAAGCTCTAAATGTGCAGGATGGAGCGCATATGTTTTGAGATCTTCTTTTGTCTCAAATGTAGAATACAACGAGAGATCAAATGCTCTTTCAGAATCAGTAAAATTTATACCAACTTCCATAGAAAGCAAGGGATCAATCTTTTCTAATAAAGCATCTAATCCTATTTTTACTTTTTGAAGATTTGCCTCTTTATCTTCTTCTTTAAATCTAAACATAACAATATGTACAACCATATTTAATACCTTTTTTAGTCGAATTTTAGCATAATACAAGAAGCAAAGGAGATGATTTATGGAAAACATATTGGATCTTTTAGAGAAAATTTTTCATTTTATTAAATGGCCTTATTTTATTGGCTATACACTTGCGTACAACTACATTTCATCACATTTAATATTTGATATATTATGGGGATTTTTTGCTATTTTGATTCTTCAAGATATTTATAAAAAATATAAAGAAGAGCAAAAACGAAAAGAGGAAACTAAAGAATAGTTTTCCAAAAAATCTCAGCTATAAGAACAATTAAAAATATACCTACGAAGTTCAAAATAACGCCGTAACGAATCATATCCTTCACATGAACAGCTCCACTACTCATTGCAATTGCATTTGGTGCAGTTGCAATCGGTAACATAAATGCATAGCTTGCACAAACTGTTGAAACCATCATAAATAGAGTTGTATTAATCCCTGCTTGTTCAGAAATAGCATAGATAACAGGTAGCATAATTGATATAAGTGCTGTATTTGAAGTGATCTCAGTTGTAAAAGTAATGAGTGAGGCAACAGCCAACAGTAAAATAACAGGTGAAAGAGTTGTAATCACAAGTAAATACGATGCAACAGCATCAGCTAGTCCTGTTTCACCAAAAGCTTTTGCTATCGAAAATCCAGCACCAAACAAAAACATAATCTGATATGGAACTTTATTCGCATCATTTTTCCACTCTAAAACGTTAAAAGGTGGCATAAACATCATAAGCCCTGCCCCAAGAAGAATCAGAGCTTCACTTAATCCTAAACCATTCCAATAAGGTCTCATTGGAGCATTTAATAAAAGTACAAAAATTAAACCACCTAAAACATAGAATACTTTTTTTTGCTCTGAGTTTAAACTATGAACATTTTTTATACGATCAATTGTAATTTTTTCTACACCAAAACTTAATACAAAACTTACAACTACAAACATTATAAGAGCCAAAGGCAAGACCATAACTATCCATTGAAAAAATGGAATAAGTTCCATCCCTTTATCTTCCATAACTCCTAATAAAATAAGATTTGGAGGTGTACCAATAGGAGTAATAATTCCACCTACACTTGCCCCATATGCTATTGCTAGGGCAAATCGCATCTTTAACTTTACATTCTCAGTCAAAAACAGAGCAATTGCGATAAGTAAAAGTGTTGTTGTTGTGTTTGAGAGAATTGAACTAAGTAAACCAGCAGTTAAAGATAAAGAAAATATCATCCCTTTGGGGGTATTAGGGAAAAAACCTAATATCTTATCTGCTATGTATGTATGAAGATTCGTTTTTTCAACCGCAATGGCAAGTAAAAATCCGCCCAAAAATAAAAATATAATTGGATGTGCATAATTTATAGTCGTAGCTTTTGTTTGTAAAATAGAAAAAGCTGGAAACAATATAATTGGCAGCAAAGAGACAACACCCAAAGGCAAGCCTTCATTTGTCCATAGTGCAACTAAACATGCAATAAGTCCAATCAAAATTGCTTGTGATTGAGTAAAAACTATGAAAGAGATTGCATAAAAAACAATCCCTATTATTATTGCAACAAGTATTTTCATCAACTGTTCATAATGTTGTTTCATTATTGTGCTAATAAATCTTTGAGTGATTCTAAAGGGTTTTTACCCTCTAGAGTTCTATACACTTCAGTTGCAATTGGGAGATAAAGATCTTTTTGTTTTGATATTTCATGCAACGCATAGCTAGTTCCTATCCCCTCTGCTACTTCACCTAATTCATCAAGTATATCTTCTTGGGATTTTCCTTGAGCTAAACCAAGTCCAACTCTAAAATTTCTTGACATCGTGGAAGATGCTGTTAAAAAAAGATCTCCTGCTCCACTTAAGCCCATAAAACTTTCTTCTTTTGCACCATAGAATTCACCAAAACGATGCATTTCAACTAAACCTCGTGAGATTAAAGCTGCTGCTGCATTTTTCCCGAGTTTGAGTCCTTCACAAATGCCAGCTGCAATAGCAATAACATTTTTATATGCACCTGCAACCTCTGCTCCCATTATATCTTCGGAAGTATATGCTTTTATAAAAGATGGAAAAAATGATGCAAACTTTGCACTTAACTCTTTATTTTTAGCATTAACAACCAATGCGGTTGGAAGCGACTGAATTACCTCAGCAGCAAACGAAGGACCAGATAAAAAAGATAAGTTTTCTTCAGGTACAAAATCTGCGTAAATCTCATTTAAAAACCTTCCACTAGATGCTTCTATCCCTTTTGATGCAACTAAAATTTTCTGACCTGAAAAATGAAAATTTTCTCTGAGCCATTGTGCTATTTGTTGCGCTGGTACTGTTATGACCAAGTAATCACACTTCAAAACTTCTTCCATAGTTACAAAATTTTCCAAATCCCTTGGAGTACGTGAGCTAATTACAACCTCACTTTTTTCAGAGAAAGCAAAAGCCAAAGCTTGTCCCCATTTTCCAGCTCCAATAACACCAATTTTATTTTTCACTTTTTTGTCCTATTATTTTTTCAAATGCTTGAATATCTTTATCATATCCAACAACAACAAATGTATCCCCACTTTGTACAACATGATGTGCTGCTTTGGATGAATAGATAAACTCACTACTCATGTCTTCATGCACAACAGATATAACAATTATTCCATGCTCTTTACACCACTCAATATCTGTGTAGAGTTTTTGATTATTCTCTTTAAGAAACAATGAATCATCATCTATTTGTACTTGTGCAATTTTAAGATCGCTCTGTTCGTATAAAATTTTATGCATAACTTTTGTAACTATTGGTTTTTCTAACATTTCTGCAACAACATTTGCAGTAGTCTCAATACTAGGCAAAACTTTAGTAGCACCAGCTAAATGAAGTTTTCTAGTACTTTCTCTATCATGCGAGAGTGAAATAATAGTTAAGTCTTTAAATGAATCACGTAAAGAAATTGTTAAAAAAATATTTTCTGCGATATCATCTAAAAGACAAAATGCGTTACAAAGACTCATATCATATTTTTGACTTAAGTCATCCCAATTATCACTGAGATCAAAATTATTTTCTTTAGAATTATCAAGAGTTAAAATATGAATTTCACCATACTCACTTGAGATATTTTTCACAATCTCTTGGGTGTATTCATTATCTCCAAATAAAAGTGCTACTTTTTCATTCATTATGACACCTTTGTGTGAAGATAGTTGTTAAACTCTGTTATAAAAATAGCTTTACCAATTACCAAAAGATAATCACCAAACTCTATTGGTTCTTCATCTGATGGATTAAAAACAAACTCTTCTTTACTTTGCCTGTATATTCCAAGCAATACGATTCTGTATTTTTTGTTGTTAAATTCACCAACATAGTTATATGACTCTAAAATTCGTTCATCTATGAGTAACTCTTCAACTTCAACATCATAATGACTTGAATGAAGAGCATGAATAGCTTCAAATGCAACAGGTTTTCCGACAAACTCTTTTGAAACTGCACCAATAAGTTCTTTATCATACACGATCTCATTGACTCCAGCAAACGTTAACTTTGCTCTGTTTGTGCTATTTTTCAAGATAGATAAAATAAAAATATCTTGATTGAAAGAGCGAATCGTTAAAGCAGTGTAAACATTTTCAACATCACTTTGACCTAAACAAAGAATAGCTTTGACTTGTTTTTGGATATCTATACGAAGCCTTTTATAACTCTCGGTTGATCCTGGATCATAATTAAGTGCTATGAAACCATCTTTTTTTGCACTTTCAACTTTGATAGGATCTTCTTCTAAAACTATCACATCATTATTTTTACAAAGACGTTTTGCAACCTCTCTAGAAATGTTTTCATATCCACATATAAGATAAAAACTTTGTATCTTTGAAACATCATCAATAAGTTTGAGATCTTTAATTTCATCAAGTTTCTCCGTAAAAGATGTAACAATCAATGAAGTTGTAAAAGAATACACACCTATTCCAGCCACAATCACGAACATTGCAACTACACGTCCCTCAGATGATAAAGGACTGATATCTCCATACCCTACAGTTGAGATAGTAACTATAGACCAATAAACTGCTTCAAAAAATGTACTAATTGTTGCATCTGGGTTATTCGCCTCTATGACATAGATCACAACTGAGGATACAAATACAACAATAGAAGCAAAAATAGAAAGTGTTAAAAATTCAAATTTTTTTGCTTTTAAGACAGAAGTGAACGTTTGGATACTTTTTGCATAACGGAACAGCTTAAAGACTCGAAAAAGTATAAACATTCTTAAAAGTCTTAACTGGTGAAAGAAAGGGAGAATTGCGAACAGATCTATCAGTGCTTTAAATGAAAAAATATACTTTAGCTTTGTAAAGAGGATTTTTTTTAAGGCTTTACTTAAACGAAATTTTTCACCAATCAATAAATCATGTTCATGTTGATCAATGATCGTTTGAGTTACACTACTACTAACCCATAAACGAAGTATATACTCCATCAAAAATATAAAAGATATAACAAAGTTATTAAAAAAAACGAGGCTGTCTTCGACATGAGATTTTACTTCTCGAATCAAAATTGCAACACTTATAAAAATAAGTGTAATCATAAAAAGGTCTACATACCTTTTATAATTATTATCACTGTTTTCTAGAATATTATAAAAGAAATGTTTCGTTTTTTGATAAGAGTTTGAAGTGTGTAGATGGTATGCAAGATCTAGTACCAAACTCTTTATCATAAATATTTAACCCAGTTTTTCTTTTAAGATTTCATTGACAGCTTGTGGGTTAGCACTCCCTTTAGATGCTTTCATGACTTGTCCCACAAAGAAACCAAACAACTTATCTTTACCACCTTTATACTGCTCTACTTTTTCAGGATTAGCATCTATGATCTCTTGACACATTGCTTCAATAGCTCCAGTGTCAGTTACTTGTTTGAGTCCAAGAGCTTCAATAACTCCATCAACATCTAAATTTTCTTCCATTAGTTTATCAAGAACTTCTTTGGCAGCCTTTCCTGAAATAGTTTTGTCATCAACTCTTTTAGCTAAAAATCCAAGTTTTTGAGCATCAACTGGAGAGTTGGATATATTAAATTCACCTTTTAAACGTCCAAGTAGTTCAACAGTCAAAAGTGATACAGCTGTTTTAGCACTTACACCTTCCTCTTCCATCATAGTTTCAAAAAAGTGAGCGAGCTCAACACTAGCAGTAATTACATTTGCATTGTATTCGTTCATAGAATACTCTTTCATGAAACGATCACGTTTTTCATCAGGAAGCTCAGGAATCTTAGAATACAGTGCCATTGTTTCATCATCTATAACAACTTTAAGTAGATCTGGCTCTGGGAAGTATCTATAATCAGCAGCCTCTTCTTTTCCACGCATAGAACGAGTTTCATTTTTCTCTTGATCATATAAACGAGTCTCTTGGAATATCTCTTCATCATACAAACCATCTTCCCATGCTTCACTTTGACGTTGTACTTCAACCTCAATCGCTTTTTGAATAAATTTGAACGAGTTTATATTTTTCACTTCAACACGAGTATAAAGCTTTTCATCTCCATGAGGTCTAATTGATACATTTACATCAACCCTAAAACTTCCCTCTTGCATATTTGCATCACCAATATCTAAATAACGGATTATTGAATGTAGTTTTTTAAGATAAAGAACAGCTTCATCGGCACTTCTCATATCTGGCTCTGAAACTATCTCTAAAAGTGGAGTTCCAGCACGATTTAAATCCACTTTCGAAATTTCACCATCATGTATATTTTTCCCAGCGTCTGCTTCAATATGTGCACGATTGATTCGAATTGTTTTATGTGATCCATCATCAAAATCTATCTCCAAGTGACCATTTTCAACAACTGGAGTATATAGCTGTGTAATTTGGTATGCTGAGGGTGAATCCGGATAAAAGTAAGACTTTCTATCAAAATATGATGTTTTATTTACTGTCGCATCTATAGCGGTTCCAAACATAATTGATTTATGTAACACCTCTTTATTAAAAACAGGCAATGCACCAGGAAGTGCTAAACATGTTGGACAAGTATTAGTATTTTGTTGATGATTAAAACTTGTAGGGCATGAGCAAAAAAGTTTTGTTTTTGTGTTTAACTGAACATGGACTTCAAGTCCAATGACTACTTCAAACATAAAGTTCCTTAATGAAAAAATTATAGATAAACTATTTTATCAAAATAATTCTTGAGTAATTTGAAACCTTAACTTTTTCATTTTAAACTTTATATTTATTTGAAACGGAGAAGTAAAGATCCACCACTCTGTAGACAAACAGTATAACTCCAATTGAACCTATAATAATTGCAACTTCACTGAGTGGTGGCATAAAAAACACAACCTCTTTTACCTCTTCATACTCACTATATTTTTCAAACCCAACACCAAATCTATCACTCATTGGGTATGCATTTCCACCATAAACAAACACAGCTTTTCCAACAAATGTACCTAAAATAATAGATATTGATGCAATTATCTTTATGTATTTATTTTTTCTCTCTCTAAAAAGCATAGTAAATGGAATAATGATCGCTAGTATTAAATAAAGATAAAAATAGTACTTGAAATCACCAAACATAATGATTTCACCCCATTTTCTATCGATGTTTAAATATGCCAATGCTTCAAACATTGCCAATGCCATAACAAGATATAGAGCAACTCTTTCTAAAACATGTATCAAAACCAAATTCTTTGAATTAAGATAGGTATATAAAATCATAATCGCTAAAGAAGCAGCAAAAGATGAAACCATAAAATACAAAGGTAACATTGGATATGTTGTCCAAAGGTGTCTTGCTGAGTTCATATCAAAAAGTTTTGCCTGAATATAAAACTCTACAAACTCAACAAGCAATCCAACTATGATAATTGCAAAAGCTATTTTTTTTATCCACATATCTTTATGTGCCAATATAAGGTATATCTCTAAAATAACTAATGGAATATACACTGCATAAAGTGGCATCATTAACCACATTCCAGATGTATACTGTGGAGTAAGCAACATATGCTGAAGACTTGTAACATTTAAATCCATCATGATGGTGAAAAGACCTGCAAAAACCATAGCAAGTCCTAGGGTCATAAACCCACACGCTGTTTGAATTACATCTTTTATCTCAAGTATCTCAGCAGCTGCAACGATAAAGATGATACCTGATCCAACATAGATCATATACATATAATTGACAATATACAAAGACCATGGAGATTCTCGTTTAACTTCACCACCATGTCCAAATACAGCTTCTTTCATAGCAATTGCCACATCTCTATCCCCAGGAAAAAGACCTGCATCTGCAGCTGTAGTTGCTGCAAAATGAAAATATCTCTCATATACCATCTCAACAACGCCATACGCAGCCAATGCTAAAAAGATATATGCAAGTATCATAATCTTATCAGTAAAAAATTGACTAATTTTTACCTTGTTTACTTCTAAACCTAAAGTACGGCTGCTTTCCATTGAGGCTCCCTTTTAGCTTTTGCCATTTCAATAATAGGTTTGAATTCATCCCATGTATAAATATTAGTACCTGGATCAACTGAATTCATTGCATAAAAATCATCATGTTCTGGAAGCAGATAAAAAAGTTTTGGAACAGTTTTTTCTTCCTCTTTTAAAACATAAAACTTTCTCTCTCTAAGCAGTGCAATTAATTCACCATCTTCATCATCCAAATCTCCAAGAAGTCTTACTTTTGTTGGACATGTTGCTTGACACGCTGTTGTTGTAATACCATCAACAATACGTGTGTCATAGCAAAAAGTACACTTATCAACAGCGACATGTGTATCATCAACAAAACGAGCATCATAAGGGCATGCTTCCATACACCCTTTACATAAAATACAGGTCTCCTTATTGGCCATTACAATTCCACCAATACCAAAGTAACTTGAGCCTGTTGGACACACATCCACGCAAGGTGCATCCAGACAATGGTTACATTGTGAAGGGTGAAGTGCTATAAAAGGTTGCCCAAAAATACTTTTTTCTATTTGGGTTACCCATATACGCTGTTTATCAGCTCCAAGTTGTACCCCATTTTCCTCTTTACAAGCAACTTCACATGCCTTGCAATCGATACAGTTTTGATAATCTAACGCCATTGCAAAATTCATATTTATACCTTATTCACTTCTACAATTGTTTCATGCATAGCTGCACTTCCAAATACACCCTCTATAGTGTCTTCCATAATTAAATTATCACTTGCACCATTTCGATGTCCAAATGTAAATCCAGTTGACTCTGATCCAAATCCATGAACATAAAACACTACATCTTCGATAATTCTTGTTGTTGGATACGCTTTGATTTTAACTTTTCCAATTGAGCTTTTCACTTCAACCCAATCGCCAAGTTTTATACCTTTTGCATCAGCTTGTGCTTTATTTATCCAAACATAATTTTCTCGCATAACATCTAAAAGCATGATATTGTTAGTGGTAGAGTTTTGTGTGTGCTTAGCATCACGACCTGTTACAAATTTGAACTTTCCTTTTGGTGTTTCTCTATAAAGCTCACGGCGCCACATTGGCATAGGATCAACCCCTTTACGAATCATAGATGGTAAAAAACATTCAACCTTACCAGATTCAGTTCCAAGATTCTTTTTTAAAGCTGCCATAGCTTTTTCATCGATACAGGTGTCTTGAGAATCGATGGGCTCTCCCCCTGGTGTTGTATAGTACTTTTTATCTTCGGGATAGTATTGAAACTCGTTTTCTGAGAGTTGTTTAAAATATTCATCCATATGTGGATAGAAAACACCTTTTTCCTTAAGTGTTTCATACGCTTTTTCGCCATATATACGAACTACACGATCTTTATTAATCTCTTCTTGAGAATGTTCATATGCAAGATTAAAATTGTATCCATCATCTTCATATATATCTTCTTCTTCATCGCCATCTTCGATCTTTTCTTGAACATACTCATCGTATTTTACCACCAAATCAAAAAGCGGACGTGAAACTTTTTCACTTAAACCTTTTAAAATTTCGTAAACACTTTTTGTCTCATACATAGGATCAATAACCTTATTTCTAAGAACTATTGCAGGTTGAGTACCGCCAAATGATTTTACTGGATCTTCTCTCTCAAGATATGTACATTCTGGAAGTACTACATCAGACATCATAACTGTATCACTCGGCATTGTATCTATCGTAACTACTAAATCCATTTTTTCAAACATCTTTCTTGTTTTTTCAACATTAGGAACACTCTGCATAGGATTTTGCTTATATGAAAAAAAACCTCGAACTGGATAAGGTGTTCGATCTTCAATAATCATATTTCTAAAACCGATCCAAGTTCCATTCACACTTACAATACTTGCTTCATTTTTATCTATACGTTTTTCATTCGTTGAATACAATGGTATCTCGACCATATGATCATCAAGACGAAGCTTTTTCCCAAAAACAATTCCACCTTTTACATCTATACCACCACCTAATGCACTAAAAATTGCTTGAGCTCGACGAAGTTGAAAGTCCTGCTTACTCCAAGCAGTTCTTCTACCTTGATAATAAATTGCACGAGGGGCATTTGCCATAAAGTCTCGAGCAATTGTTCGTATATCTTCAGCTTTAATTCCAGTAATTTTTTCTGCCCATTCTGGAGTATATTCTTTACGCAATATATGTCTTTTATACTCTTCAAAACCATTCATATTTTTTTCGACAAACTCTTTATTGTAAAGAACTTCTTTAATCACAACATAGGTTAAAGATAAAACAAAAGCAAGATCAGTCCCTACTTTGATTCCAAGCCATTTATCTGCATGAATTGCAGTATTAGTGTAACGTGGATCAACTACAATAAGTTTTAGTCCACGGCCTCTTGTTCTTTTAAACATATCCATTGTATCGGGAGTTAAGATCGCTTCAGCTCTATTTGCTCCAGCCATAATCACATAATTTGCATTCTCTAAATCTGCCTTTCCATAAGCTCCTAAGGTTAAAGCATATCCGGATA